>Ga0302251_1001537_pt1 | contig 13639 bp, 10 predicted proteins | sample AAG_RA_Gln_MG_FD_193534 | JGI IMG/M metagenome (GOLD analysis project Ga0302251, IMG submission 193534) | Enriched activated sludge microbial communities from anaerobic digester in WTTP, New Holstein, Wisconsin, United States - AAG_RA_Gln | ecosystem: Engineered > Bioreactor > Anaerobic >...
TCACCAATCACCAATCACCAATCACCAATCACCAATCACCAATCACCAATCACCAATCACCAATCACCAATCACCAATCACCAATCACCAATCACCAATTCCTAAGGAGACCGCCATGCCCCGCATTGCTATCATCACCGACACTGATTCCAGCCTGCCGGCCGAGCTGGCCGCGCGCCACGGCATCCAGCAGGTGCCGATCACGATCAACTTTGGGGCCGAATCGTACGAGACGGGCCGCGACATCGACGACGTCCGCACCTTTGAGCGCATCGACCGCGAGGGCAAGCTGCCGACCACGGCCGCGCCAGCCCCGGGGCGGTTCGTGGAGGCGTTCCAGGAGGCCTTCCACGCCGGGGCCGACACGGTCCTCTGTTTCTGCGTGAGCGCCGAGGTCAGCCGGACGTACGACTCGGCCAAGGCGGCCGCGGCGGAGCTGCCCGACCGCGACATTGTCGTGGTGGACACGCGCAGCCTGTCGATGGGCTTTGGCTTTATGGTCGTAGCAGCGGCGGAGGCGGCGCAGGCCGGCCTGTCCAAGGCCCAGGTCCTGGCCCGGGCGGAGGACGTGGGCCGGCGGACGCACCTGTACGCGGCGCTGTCCACGCTCAAGTACCTGGCGATGAGCGGGCGGGTGGGGCACCTGGCCGCCGGCATGGCCGGCCTCCTCAGCATCAAGCCGATCCTCACGGTGCGCGGCGGCAAGCTGGACATGCTGGAGCGGGTGCGCACGCGGGGCAAAGCCTGGGCGCGGGTGGTGGAGCTGGCGGTGCAGACGGCGGCCGGCCGGCCGATCGAGCGCGCCGCCATCCTCCACGTCAACGCGCAGGAAGAGGCCCGCGACTTTGCCGCCCAGGTGGGCGCCGGCCTGGCGCTGCCGCCAGATCTCTTCTACGTGGAGCTCACCCCGGGGCTGTCGGTCCACGCCGGGGCGGGGTTGGTGGGCGTGACGCTCGTCGTCGGCCAGTAGCCCCGGCCGGCGCGGCATGGGCACAACAGATTGGGTTTGTAGTGCGCGCTTCGGCGCGCACGGACGGCGCTCAAGCGCCTACTACGAACAGGAATTGCGGTCTACTGAGTCTACATGGACTGCGGCGCGGGCACTGCCCCTACGGGCCGGCCTCCAGGCCGTCGACACGTCCGGGGGAGCGCCGCTGCCGATGGAGAGGGGCGGCCGGCGCGCGGTCGGGCCTGCTCAAGACGGCCCTCTGGACACGCGGCGATCACAGCAGCCCCGCCAGCTTCAGCAGCGGCCAGGCCACGGCCCGGTACAGGGGGCCGACCAGCAGCCCGACGCCTCCCAGGAGCAGCAGACCGAGCAGGATCCACATCCCGTAGCGCTCTAGAAAACCCAGCACCCTGTCCCAGGACGGAGGCGCCAGTCCCTCCAGGATGTGGAAGCCGTCCAGCGGGGGGATGGGCAGCAGGTTAAAGATGGCCAGGACGACGTTGAGGGTGACGAGGTTGTAGGCCAGGTACCACAGGCCGACGCTGGAGGTCAGGGCGCGCGCCATCCCCGTGGGCGCGGCCACCCAGGCCAGGCGCAGGGTCAGGGCGGCGACAAAGGCCATCACCAGGTTGCTCAGCGGGCCGGCCAGCGACGTCAGCATCATCCCCCGCCGGCCGTAGCGCAGGTAGTAGGGATTGACCGGCACCGGCTTGCCCCAGCCGATGGGCGAGAGGCCGACGATCGCCAGCAGCGTCATGATCCCCCCGATGGGGTCAAAGTGCGCCAGCGGGTTGAGCGTCACCCGCCCGTTCAGGCGCGGCGTCGGGTCGCCCAGCCGGTTCGCCGTCCAGGCATGGGCGAACTCGTGAAAGGTGATCCCCAGCAGCAGGGCAATCGCCGTGCTGAGCATATACGGCAGGTTCAGGTTGAGGTTACTGAAAAGGCCCAAGGCAATCTCCTTGTCTCATGCAATGGCGCTATTATACCACAACTGTGACCATCCGCGTGCACGGCCGGACGCGCGGGGGCTGCGGCGCAGGCGATGGACCGGCCGCGAGAAAGTGTAGCCATGTAGTATCTCCGGCTTGCCGAACCGGTGTCTTTGTGGTATGATGGCAACTGAGGAGATCCCATGATCCGGATCGCACACTTTTCCGACCTCCACCTGGGCGTGGAAAACTACGGCAAGGTCGACCCCGATACGGGTCTCTGCACCCGCGTGCGCGACTTTCTCGATCGCCTCGACGAGGTCGTCACCTTTGCCCTGGAAGAGCAGCTGGACGTGGTCGTCTTCTCCGGCGACGCCTTCCGCGACCGCCACCCCGACCCCACCTATCAGCGCGACTTTGCCCGCCGGATTCACCGCATGGCCCGGGCGGGCATCGCCGTCGTCCTGGTGGCCGGCAACCACGACCTGCCCGTGATGCTGGTCAAGGCCACGAGCCTGGATATCTTCCGCGCGCTGGAGGTGGAGAACGTCTACGTGGCGGCGCGGAAGGAAGAGGTCCTGCGCCTCCGGCTGCGGCAGGGCCGCGAGCTGCAGGTGGCCACCTTTCCCTACCCCAACCGCAGCCGGCTGCTCCTGGACGACGAGCAGCGCCGCCGGCCCCTGCGGGAGCAGGAGGAGCTCCTCCAGGCTCAGTTGACCCGCAACCTGATCCAGCTCGCCGAGACGGTGGACGGCACGGTGCCGGCGATCCTGGTCGCGCATCTGATGGTGCTGGGCGCCGACCTGGGTTCGGAGCAGCGCATGGTCCTGGGGTACGAGCCGACGGTGCTCACCGGCGCGGTAGCGCACCCGGCCTATGACGCGGTGCTCCTCGGGCACGTCCACCGGGGCCAGGTCCTGCGCGCTGATTCGCCCCCGGTGCTCTATGCCGGCAGCCTGGAGCGGGTGGACTTTGGGGACGAGAAACAGGAGAAGGGGTTTTACCTCGTCGAGATCGTGGAGGGCGCGGCGCGGCCGCGCAGCGTTACCTACCGCTTCGTCCCGGTAGCGGCGCGCCCCTTTTATACCCTGGAGGTCGACGCGGTGCGCGGGGAGCCGATGGAACGGGCCCAGCGCGCTATCGACGAGGCCCGCGCGGCCGGCGAGATCGCCGGGGCGGTTGTCCGCCTGCGCCTGCAAGTGCGGGCGGAGGATGCCGTCCAGGTTGACGTGCCGGCCTTGCGCCGCGCGCTCGAGGAGGCCTTCTTCGTGGCGGCCGTCAAGATCGATGTGGGGCAGGTGGAGCGGGTGGCGCTCCGCGCGCCCCTGGACCGGTTGGAGCCGCTCGAGGCGCTGGAGCGCTACTGGATCGCGCGCGGGGTCACGGCGAAGCGTCGGGCAACGCTGGCCGAGCACGCGCAGGAATTGATGCGCGACACATGAGTTGCACGAGGGTTCGATTTGCGCTATAATAGAGCCGTACCATCGATTGTGGCGCCACACGATGCAGTCTGGAGAAGCTTGTTGCGGTTGCGCCTGGCAACGGGTGTGAGTCCGCAGCGTGGAGGGAAGGCCCATGGCCATGGTTAGTCTGGAGAGTTGTTACGAGCGCGCCCGCCAGTCCATGTCCCAAGGGGAGTACGATCGGGCGGAGGGAATCTGTCAGCACGTCTTGCAGTACTACCCGCAGGACCTGGGGGCTTTCCAACTGCTGGGCCAGATCAACCTGGAACGCAAGCAAGGCCGCGCGGCGCGGGGCTTTTTCCGCCGTGTGCTGGAAATCGACCCGGAGAATATCTCGGCGCACTGGGGGATGGGCATTGCCTACCAGGACGAGCAAAAGACCGAGCAGACCATTGCCGAGTTCGAGCAGGCGCTCGAGATCAAGCCCGACCTCTCTGACCTGCGGGCCCAGCTGCTGCGCCTGTACGGGGAGCAGTACGGTGCGGCACAGGCGCAGCTGCGCCTCAGCCGGGCCGGCCTGGGCCGGCTCTATGTCAAAGGGGGCATGCTGGACAAGGCCATCGCCGAGTTTCAGGAGGTGCTGAAACTGGACCCGCAGCGGGCCGATGTCCAGGTCTCGCTGATCGAAGCGCTCTGGCAGAGCGGCGATATGGAAAAGGCCGCCCGCGTCTGCGAGGACGTCCTGCAGCGGCTGCCCGATGCGCTCAAGGCCAATCTGGTCCTGGGGTACGTGCACCTCGCCGCCGGCCGGCGCGAGGCGGCCGAGGAACTGTGGCGCAAGGCCGCGGCCTGCGACCCCAACAACACGATGGCCCGGGTGCTTTTCGAGACGGTGCCGGACAGGATCCCCGCCGGGATGATCTCGTACGGCGCCGCGACGCTCCCCGATTTCGACGAGGATGTCTGGAAGGCCGCGCTGGCCGCGGCCGCCGCCCGCCCGGAACCGACCCCGCCCCCCGCGCCGGAGCCGCCGGCCGTGGTCAGCAAACCTGCCGCGCCGGCCGCAGAGGCCGCGGGGATCTCGTGGCTGGATTCCCTGGCCACAGGCGAGGGCGCGATCACGGAAGAGGAGGGGGAGCTGGTCGCCGGTATCGCCCCCTTTGATCTGGAAGGCATCGATTTTGGGGGCGAGGCCGCCGGGCCCTCGTTCGCGCTCCCGGCGCTGGAAGCGGAGCCGGCTCCCTTCGCGTTGGAGGAAGAGCCGGCGGCCGTGACGCCGGAAGAGGAACCGGCTTCCTTGGAGCTGGAAGAACTGGCCCCCTTGGCAGTGGAGGAAGAGTCCTTGGCCCTGTTCGCGGACGAGGCGCCTGCGCCGGCCGGCGACCAGGAGATGAAGCCATTCTCCCTGGCCGACCTGGGCCTGTCGGCCGACGAAATCGCCAGCCTGGAAGAGGCCATCGCTTCGACCAAGTCGGGCGAGGCCGCTCCCCCGCCCGCCGGCCTAGCCGAGGAAGAGGCCTTTGCCGGCCTGGCGCCTTTCTCCCTGGAGGAAGGTGGAACCGCGGGCGCGGAGGCCGAGCTGCCGGGCCTGGCCCCCTTCTCCCTGGAGGAGGTCGGCGCCGCGGGCGCGGAGGTCGAGCTGCCGGGCCTGGCCCCCTTCTCCCTGGAGGAGGTCGGCGCCGCGGGCGCGGAGGTCGAGCTGCCGGGCCTGGCCCCCTTCTCTCTGGAGGAGGTCGGCGCCGCGGGCGCGGACGAGGTGGACTTGCCGGGCCTGGCCCCCTTCTCCCTGGAGGAGGACCTGACCGGCCCCGCGGGACCCACCGCGCCCGGTCCGGCCCCCTTTGCGCTGGAGGAAGCGGCGGCGCCCGGTGGCATGGCGCCCTTCTCTCTGGATGAACTGGTGCCGGGAGGTCCGGCGGACGAGGCGGAGCTGCCGGGCCTGGCCCCCTTCTCCCTGGAGGGCGCGGTTCCCGGCGGTGAAGAACTGCCCGAGATTCCCGGCCTCGAACCCTTCTCGGTCGAGTCATTCGGGCTGGAGCAGATGCCTGGGGCGGTCGGGGCCACGGCCGGCATGGGCGGTGAACTGAGACCCTTCTCGCTCGAGGATCTCGGCCTGGACGAGCCGCTGGGCGAACTGGAGCCGACGGCCGGCCTGGATCGCTTCTCGGACAGCCTGGACGATGTCGAGGCCGGGCTGCCTACCTATAGTTGGCAGGAAGCCTCTTCGGCCAAGGCGCCGGCCTTCCGCGGCCAGCTCGAATCCCCGACCGAGTCCCCCGCGGGGGGACCCAGCCTCTTTGAGAAGATGAAGGCCAGCCGCCAGGAATCCGAAGGGCCGGAGGAAGAGGGCGCGGAGGCGGCGCCGGGCGCGGAGCTGGTGGCGCCCACAGAGGAAGAGATGGCCCCGTTTGCCCTGGAGGAACTGGGGTTGGAAGGAGCCCCCGAACCGATCGCCGCGGCCGAGGTGCCCGGCGAGGCGGAGCTGGTCGGGCTCAGACCCTTTGCCGTCGAGTCCTTTGGGCTCGAACCCACGGAAGAGGCCGCGGCGCCCCAACCGTTCTCGCTGGCCGAGCTTGGCTTGGAAGGGCCTCCGGCGGCCCTGCTCGGCGAGGAGGCAGCCGTACAGCCCTTCCTGGAAGAGGTGCTGGGCGAGATGCCGCCGGTGGAGGCGCCCGTGGCCGCGCCGGCCGAGGACGTCTTGCGCCCCTTCTCCCTGGAGGAGCTCGGCCTGACGCCGGACGAGATCGCCGACCTGGGCCTGGAGCCGGAGGCGGCGCCCGCGGCCGCTGCCGCGCCGGCCCCGGTGGAGGAACTGGGGCTCCCCGCCTTCGAGGAGCTCTTCCCACCCGCGGTCGAGGAGGTCCTCCCGGCAGTCGAGGAGGTCCTCCCGGCAGTCGAGGAGGTCCTCCCGGCAGTCGAGGAGGTCCTCCCGGCAGTCGAGGAGGTCCTCCCGGTGGTCGAGGAGGTTCTCCCGGCCGGGCTTTCCCTGGAGGAGCTGCGCGCACAGGTGGCCGCTCATCCGCAGGACGAGACCATGCTCCTGGCGCTGGCGCGCGGCGGTGTTGCGCAGGGCGCCCCGGACGAGGCCTTTGACCTCTACAAACGGCTGATCAAGGGCGGCCGGGCCGGGTTGGAGGATGCCCTTGTCGGCGATATCCAATCCTGGATCGAGCGCGAAGAGGACCGCAAGCGCCTGTACCGTCTGCATCGGCTGCTGGGCGACGCCTACATGAAGAAAGGTTGGTACCAGCAAGCCATCAATGAGTACGCCTGGGTATTGAGCAAGCAGTGAAAGGGGTCTGAACTATGAGGAGAATCGTCGAGGACCTGCTGCGCGTTGACGGCGTGGTCGGCAGCCTTCTGGTGGGCAAGGATGGCCTGGTCGTGTCCAGCACCTTGCTCGACGCCGGGGATGCCGAGATACTGGGGGCCATGTCGGCCGCGGTCTATGGGGAGATCGACAAGGCCACTAAGCGCATCGGTGTCGGCGGGCTGACCGACGCGATCATCAATGCGCAGGATGGGCTGGTTATGATCCTAGAGTCCCAGGACCTCATCCTGGTGGTCATCACCCAGCGTACGGTGAATGTCGGCCTGGTCAAGATGGAGATGCGCAAAGCGGCCGGCCGAATTCGCGAGGCCGTGCCGCTGTAGGAGAGCCGCGGGGCTGTCCTTCCGGCGGCTCTATCGTGCCGCGATCCTGCCGCTCGAACCGCAGGGGCCTCCCTGTCGCGAGAGCGCAGAGGACGCAGGGGTCTGCTATGAAACCCCTGCGTCCTCTTTTTCTTGCGCCGTCAGGTGCCGCCACTCCCCCGGTTTCATATGGCCCAAGCCCACGGGGCCGATGCGGGTGCGGATCAGCTTCAGCACCGAATGTCCCAGCAGTTCCACCACCCGGCGGATCTGCCGGTTGCGCCCCTCGTACATCACGACGCGCAGCCAGGTGCTGTTCGTCTCGCGGCGCAGGATCGCGACCTCGGCCGGCGCCGTCTGCCCGTCCTCCAGGAGGACGCCGCGCCGCCACTGCGCCACGGCCTCGTCAGCGACGAGGCCGGCCAGGCGGATCTTGTACTCCTTGGCGTGGCCGTAACGGGGATGCGTCAGCCGCAGGGCCAGCTCGCCGTCGTCGGTGAGCAGGACGAGCCCTTCGCTCATCATGTCCAGCCGGCCGACAGGGTAGAGCCGCGCCTCGGAGGGCACCAGCTCCACGACCGTGCGGCGCCCGGCGGGGTCCCGCGCCGTGGAGACGACCCCCACGGGCTTGTACAGGGCGATGTAGGTGTGTTTCCGCCGCACACGCACCGGCTTGCCGTCCAGCGCGATCTGGTCGTGCTGCGGGTCGGCCGATTGCCCCAGGTGGGCGGCCTGGCCGTTGACGGCGACGCGGCCCTGCCGGATCAGCTCTTCGCAGGCCCGGCGGGAGCCCAGGCCGGCGTTGGCCAGGATCTTTTGCAGACGTTCCTGTGCTGCCATGGCGTTACTCGCTCGCAAACAGCTCGCACCCGTCTTTGCCCCGCTCCTTGACCCTGTACAGCGCCGCGTCGGCGTGCTTGATCAGTGTCTCGGCATCGGCCCCATCCTGCGGATAGAGCGCCACGCCGACGCTGGCCGTGATGCGTGTCTCCTGGTCGGCCCAGGCAAAGGGGCGGTTCAGGTTCTCGCGGATACGTTGGGCCACGAGCAGGGCGCTCGCGGGGTGATCGATGGTCGGCAGCAGCAGCAGGAACTCGTCGCCGCCCATGCGCGCCACCATGTCGCCGGCGCGCAGGGCCTTTTGTAGGCGCTGCGCGACCTCTTGCAGTAAGAAATCGCCCACCTCGTGGCCGAAGCGGTCGTTGACCCTTTTGAAACCGTCCAGATCGACAAACATCACCGCCAGGCGGCCGGCCGCGAGGCCAGCCTGTGCCAGGGCCGCCGTCAGCCGATCCTGAAAGGAGCGGCGGTTGGGCAGCCCGGTCAAGGTGTCGTGGTAGGCCTGGTAGCGGATCGTCTCCTCGTTGCGCCGGCTCTTTTCATAGGCGCGGGCATTGGAGATGGTCAGGGCGCAGACCCGGCCCAGGATCAGCGCCAGGTCGAGATAGTGCTTCAGGTGTTGGGGGAAGGCGACGTCCTCGATCTCGAGCAACCCGAGCGTCTCCTCGGGGTAGCCGATCCGCAGCAGGAAGCCGGTCCCCGATTCCGTCGTGGCATGGTCGGCCTCCAGGCGGGCGAGCAGCTCCGCGTCGGGCGCGGGCAGCGTGCTTTCCGCCGGACGGCTCAGCTGTTCGGCGGGTTGGCCTTCCCGCCACACGAGGTAGTGGATCGCCCCGGGCGCAAAGAGCAGGGTGAACAGGTCCAGCATGTTGTCGATCGCTTCGGGCTCTGTCACCACGCGCGCCAGCGTGCCGATGAGGTCCAGCGCCATGGCGTGGTCAGAGGAGCGCCGGATCGCCTCGGACAGGGACGTTGTGGAGCGATTCTTCTCCTGTTCCAGCCGCCACTCGAGCACCATGCGGGCGAGGAACAGCCGCAGGTAGCTCAACCCGACCGGGAGCACGGCCGTGGGGTATCCCCGGGCCGCCCCGGCGACGTCGAGCAGTGCCAGCGCCGCCGGGCGCAGGCCGGTATCCAGGAGCACCAGGCGCTTGGCCGATTGGAGCGGCTCGCTGCCCGCGACTGTCGCGTCCGTATCCCAGTGGGCCAGGTCGCCGGGCAGCACCAGGTAGTCGCCGAGGCGGCGATAGTGGTCCGTCAGGTGCGGCCCCATGAGCAGGTCGGGGCAGGCCTCGATCCACCGCACCCGGCCCGCCCCGGCGTCCGGCAGTTCGCCCAGCGCGGTCGTGCCACATGGTCCGACGAACCCGCAGCCGCATCCCAGGGGGATGGTGGCCGCGGCCGCGGCCAGCGCTACCCGCTCGATCTGCGGCGGCGTGCAGCGCCCGGGAAAGGTGTTCAGCACGACGTCGTCAGCCCTTTCCTGGGCCAGAACGGCGCGGAACTCGTCGGCCAGCGTCTCGCAGACGATGAGGTGAAAGCGCTCCTTGCTCACGGCCACTCCAGCACGATCCGCGCCGCGTCCGCGCCGGTCTGCACCTGGGCACGCCACAGCCCGTCGCCGGCGTCTTCCAGCCGGGCCACGGCGTTCTCGGCCACGGCAATCTGCGGGCCGGGGATGGCGGGGAGCCACAGCAGCACACTTCCCTCCAGCGCGCGCCCGGCCCCCAGGTCGAGGCAGACCCGCCCCGGCGCCGCCTGCCACCCGGCCACCTCCACTCCCTGCACCAGGTGCAGCGTCGAGCCAACCCACTGCGGCCCCGCTTCCACCGGACGCACGAGCGCGGCCCGGCAGCCGTGGGGGGGGACCTGGGCAAAGCGGACCTGGCCCTGGGCGCGGGCATGGGCCCGGCTCCAGAACTCGTGCACGTGGCAGGGCGTCTCCCCTAGCCCCAGTGCGCGCAGGTCCAGCACGAGGTCGGCCGGCCGGTCGGCCCAGTTGAGCAGCGCGACGATCCAGCCGCGGCCCCAGGGGCCGGCGGCCTCCAGGACCCCCAGGCCGGGGTATTCGCGCGCCAGCAGGTCCGGGACGGCCGGCCGCCAGGGATGGGGCGGCAGGCCCACGGCGGCCAGCAGCCGCCGCGCCGGATCGAGCGCCGGCAGGTCGTCCCCCTGCACCCAGGAGCCGCCGCTGAGGGCGATGGCCGTCACCAGCGTCTCGACCTCGGCCGCGGTCATGTGGCTTCCACTCTGCCGCAGGAGCAGCGGGTCGGGATCGTTCAGCCAGAGGCGGCGGTGCGTCCAGGCGCGGGTCAGGATGTTGCGCACGGTGTTGACGGTGGCCGGGAAGGACGGGTCGCCGCGCAAGAGGGGGGTGGCGGCGCCCAGGCGCGGCTTCCAGGTGGGGGCAACGTCCTGCTCGACGCGCATCGTATCGACCAGGCCGACGGCCGGCCCCAGCGGACAGCCGCAGCCGAGCAGCGTGGTCGCGGGCCCGGCCGCCGCGCGGATAATCTCCAGGGCCCGGCGCAGCGCCTGGGCCCGCGTCGCCTCCGGCCGCTGGCGCCGGCCGGGGAGCGCGGCTCCGTAGAGAAAGTCCAGTTTCAGATAGCTGTAGCCCCACTCCGACGCGACGGTGGCGATCAGCGTGCGCAGGTGTTCCTGCACGGCGGGGTGGGTCAGGTCCAGGCTCTGGCTGAAGCCGACGGAGCTAAAGCCGGCGCTGACCGGCCGGCCGTGCTCGTCGCGCAACAGCCAATCGGGGTGGCGGCGCGCCAGCTCCGAGCGCGGCTGAACGATCAGCGGGGCCAGCCAGAGGCCCGGCGTGAACCCGGCCTCGCGAATGCGGCCGGCCAGCCAGGCCATGCCGTGGGGAAAGCGCTCGTTGGCCTCCCAGTCGCCCACCGCGCGCTCCCAGCCGTCGTCGATCTGCACAACCTCGAGCGGCAGGGACGAGCGCTGCTCGCCCAACCAGGCGACATGGCGCAGGATGTCGTCCTCGGTGACGCGGGGGCCAAAGGCGGGCCACGAGCACCAGCCGCGCGGGACGTGGGGCGCGATGGGGGCGGCCATCTCCCGGCCGAGCGCCGCGCCGTACAGGTCCAGCGGCGCTTCGCCGGGCGCGACCAGGCCCAGCGCGACGCGCTCCGAGGTGAGGCGCTCCTGGGGCGCCAGGCGGACGCCGTCGGCCGCGCAGACAAAGGCGATGCTGGGCCGTTCGCGGTCCAGGTGCGCCTCCAGGAGGCCGAACTGGTCGGCGGTGCTGAGCTGGCCGGCCAGAAAGGCCGGGCCGTCGGGGGCCCCGGTGAGCACGCCGACCAGGTCGGAGCGAAAGCGGCCGGCCGGCAGCGGCCGCAGGACGGGCGAGTCATGCATCGGCGCAAAGAGCGGGCCGAGCGTGGTGCGCAGGTCGCGTGCCCCGGCGGCCTTCCAGCCGGCCGGGCTCCACGACTGCCAGCCGGCGCAGTACAGCCCGGAGAGCTCCGTGCCGAGGGTGAACTTGCCGCCCCACTCCGGGTCGATCTCGAGCGGGTTCAGCGACTCGACGGCGATGGGCACCGTCAGGGTGTTGACGAGGGCCAGCTCCAGGACGAGCAGGGGGGTGTCCTGGTAGAGGGTCGCGCGGAACTCGAGCGCCGGCCGGCGGCCCGTGCCGGTCTGGACGGTCAGGCGCAGCCCGGGCCCATGGATATCGGCCACCGGCTCGACCTTCCAGTTCCGCGGCTGGCCGTCGTCGGTGCCGGCGGAGAGGAGGGTCCGTCCGCGGCGGTAGTAGGCGCGGGCCCGCGCCCAGCGGAGATGGAAACGGGGAAAGGCCGGCGCGGCCAGGTCGAACAGGCCCAGCGGCAGATCATAGTCCACTACCCAGGTGGGGCCTTCCAGGGTAATGCCGCGGGGCGCTTTGTGCCAGACGAGCGTAGCTGTGGACATGGTCACCGGTCACCCATCACCAATCACCGACCCCGCCAATAGTCCAGGATGTCGCGCAGCGACTGTTCCAGCGGGATGTGCGGCGCCCAGCCGGTGCGCTGTCGAAAACGGGCGCTGTCGCAGACCAGGAGCGGGACGTCAGACGGGCGCATCCGGGCCGGGTCGGTCTCGACGCGGATCGCGGCGCTGCTGAGGCGCAGCAGGCAGCCCAGGATCTCTTCGATGCTGACGGCCGTGTCGCTGCCGATGTTGTACACCGCGCCGGGCTCGCCCCGCGTCACGGCCAGGGAGTAGGCGCGGACGATGTCGCGCACGTCGGTGAAATCGCGCCGCGCGGCGAGGTTGCCCACGCGGACGACGGGCGGGCGGCGGCCGGCCTCGATCTCGGCGATCTGCTGCGCGAAATCGCTCGTGACAAAGCCAAGCGCCTGGCGCGGGCCGATGTGGTTGAACGGGCGCACCCGCACGGTGCGGAGGCCGTACGAGATGTGGTACTGCAGCGCCAAATAGTCCTGCGTGACCTTGCTCACGGCGTAGGGGTTGGCCGGCCGCAGGGGCGTGTCCTCGTCCACCGGCACCTCCGCGGGGCGGACCATGCCATACTCCTCGCCGGAGCCGACGGCCAGCACGACGGGGTCGATCCCGGCCTGCCGGATGGCCTCGAACAGGTGGAGCTGGACGGCAATGTTGTTGGCGAGGGTGCCCCACGGATCGACGAAAGAGGCCTGGGGGGAGGACAGGGCCGCCAGGTGAAAGACGGCCTCGGGCCGGACCTGGGCGACGATCTCGGCGGCCCACGACGCCTCCAACAGGTCGCCGGAGAGGATCGTGAGGCGCTCGCGCACGGGGTCCAGGTTCTCCGTGGAGCAGGCGGCCAGGCAGACGGCATAGACCTCCCCCCCCGGCTGCCCGAGGAGGTGCTCGCAGAGGTGGCTTCCGGCAAACCCGGATGCTCCGGTGACGAGGGCGCGCATGGGCATGCTCCTGTTCAGGCGCGGCGCGTTTCTATGGCAGGCCCACCTGCTGGGCCAGCTCGATCACGCGCCGGCGCAGCGGATCGTCGGCCGGCAGATGGGCGAGCGGCCGGCCCTCGGCGTCGTACTCGCGCACGGCCGGATGGTCGGGCAGCGTGCCCAGGAGCTCGAGGCGGCCGGCCGCGATGGCCTCGAGCAGGACGGGCGGGATCTCGTCGCGGATGCGGTTGACGATGAGGACCACCCGGCCCACCGTCGTGCGCAGCTCGTGGATCAACTCCTGCATGCGCACGGCGGTGCTGAGGCCGCGCAGCGAGGCATCCGAGATCAGGAAGAGGACGTCGACGTCGCGGGTGGTCTGCCGGCTGAGGTGCTCCATCCCGGCCTCGTTGTCGATCACCACATAATCATAGCCGGTCTGGAGCTGATCAAGGCACGTCCGCAACATATTGTTCGCGGCGCAGTAGCAACCGGGGCCCTCGGGCCGGCCCATCGCCACCAGGTCGATGCGCTGGCCTTCGACGATGGCCTGGTTGATCTTCCACTCGAGGTATTCCTGCTTGCTCATGCCGGCCACAAAGGTGCCGCGCTTGACATCCTGGAGCATGACCTCGCGGATGTCGCCGACGGTGTCCTCCAGCGGCATGCCCAGGGCCATGTGCAGGTTCGAGGCCGGGTCGGCGTCGACGGCCAGGACGGTGCCAAAGCCGCTGAGCCAGTGGGCCAGCAGGGCGGAAAAGGTGGTCTTGCCGGTCCCCCCCTTGCCGGCGATGGCGATCGTCTTGGTCATCGGGCCGCACCTCCTGTGTGCGCGCATTGTACTACAGCCTGTCCGGGCGCGCAACTCGGGGGGGGCGAGCGTTACGGGTTGGGGACAACGGCATCCGGCACCTCCTGCACAATGGGCCACTCCAGGCTGTAGCCCCGACAGAGCCAGGGCATCGGCATCTGGGACAGGTCATACCCGGCTAGTTCGAGCGG
>Ga0302251_1001538_pt1 | contig 13636 bp, 11 predicted proteins | sample AAG_RA_Gln_MG_FD_193534 | JGI IMG/M metagenome (GOLD analysis project Ga0302251, IMG submission 193534) | Enriched activated sludge microbial communities from anaerobic digester in WTTP, New Holstein, Wisconsin, United States - AAG_RA_Gln | ecosystem: Engineered > Bioreactor > Anaerobic >...
ACCAGTACCTTGCGCCGGTACTTGGGACACCACACGACGTGGTATTGGCACGCATAGACGATATTGGCGTTGCGCTTGAAGCCACCCATTGTAGTACCCATGTTCTATACTATACCACAAGGGGCCGTATAATGTCAAGGGCCAATTTGTCGCTACTTTCCCCACCCCTTTTCCCTACGTTTTCCCCCGCCCCAGGGCGGGGGAAACTTGTCCTGAGCGAAGTCGAAGGAACCAGCCGCCCTTCATCCCACGTTTGAGAACGGGGGCATTCGGGCGGCAGAATCTGGTAAGGAGGCACGGTCCATGGCGGAGGAACAGCCCGCGGTTGAAATAACGACAGTACTGCCCCGCTGGCAGCTCTGGCTGCGCCGCAGGCGGCGTCCGCTGCTGATCGGCGGGGCCGCCCTGCTGGTGGCCGTGGCCGGCATTGTGCTCGCGGTGTGGTTGCTCTGGCCTCGCTCCTTCTGTCCCGGCGCCGACCCGGTGACGGCGGTGCGCGGGTTCATGGACGCCACCACGACGCTGGACGACCGGCGGGTGCTCTCCTACATCGCGCCACAAAGCGAACCGGAGCAGGTCCTGGCCGAGATCCAGATGTCGTTGGGCCAGATCCGGCAGCTGGAATACCGCGACGCGCGTATCGAGCTGTTGAACAATGATGGCCAGGTGGCCCACGTTGTGCTCTCCGCCACGCTCTGTTACGAACTGGAGCGTGGAGGGGCGCAGGAAGTGCCCCTCCACGTCACCATTACCTTGGTTCTCCAGGACCATTGCTGGTACATCCTCAACCTGAAACCGTGAGTGGCCGTACCCCTACTTGGTCCGCTTAAAGACCAGGGTGGTATTGCCGATGGTCACGCGCTCGTTGTCAACCAGCGTGTGCTTCTCGATCGGCTTGCCATCCACCAGGGTGCCGTTGGCGCTGCCCAGGTCATGCAGGACGACCTCTTTGCCGACGACGCGCACCTTGGCGTGCTGCCCGGAAACATGGGGATCGCTGAGCACGATGTCGTTTTCCGGCCGCCGGCCGATGGTGATCGCTTCCTTGTCCAGGCGGAAGATGTGCCCCTGGTGCTCACCCCGCTCCACGACCAGCCAGGCGTTGACCTCCGGTGGCCTCTGGATCAGCTCGGTGCGCTGGATCTGCGGTGCCGGCATGGAGCCGGCCGGGGGCTGCGGATAGGGCAAGGTGCCCCCGGCACCGACCGGCGGCACGACCGCCGCTCCGGGGTCGAAACCAGGAGCAGTCGCGGGTTCGCCGCTCCAGACTCCCGCTCCGCCGGGCGTCGCCGGCGTGCCCCCACCACTATATCCGGTCGAAGCGCAGAAGGGACAATCGGTCGCCCCGCGGGGCAGGTTGCGGCCGCAGGTGGGGCAGGTCGAGGGGACCGTTTTCCGCCGGGTGAGGAACAGGATAATGCCGCCGATCAGCAGCAGCGCGGCCACACCGCCCAGGATGTAATACAGCATCCGGTTCGAGGGTTCCTCCTCCCCCTCATCGGGGGGTGGGGGAGCATTGAGGGTAAACTGGACGGCATTGCTGGCATTGCCGCCGTCGTCGTAGGCGACGACATTGAAGCGGTTTTCCTCCTCCTTGGCCTCGTTCGGGTCCCAGTTGTAGCTCCAGGGGGCGGTGGTGGCGGTGTAGACGGTCTCGTCGTTGATCTGATAGAGGAGATGGTCGATCGCGTTGCGCGAGATCACATCGGGCAGCAGATCCACCTCTTCCTCGTACTTGGTGCCGTCTATCACCGTGGGAAACCGCAGCACCGGCGGGTCCACCAGCCGCGCCGCGGTGAAGGTGGACAGGTCCTGCCCGGTGGTGCTGCCGACGACGACATCGACGATCAGGTTGTGGCCCGCGCGGTCATGGGGCATGCGCGACTCGAAGGTGACGACGTATTCGTACTTGAGCTGGGTGGCGATTTCCTGGTAGACCTCGTCCAGGTTCGCGAGGTTGGCCGCGCGGTACGTTCCCCCCGTGCCCTCGGCGATGCGGATCAGCGGGTCGGCGACAACGTCATCGCCGAAGCCGATGGTATGGACAGGGATGTTGTTCTCCTTGGCCTTGCCGATGCAGGCGTCTTCGGTAAAGATGGAACAGGCCCTGGTGCAGCCATCATTGCCGCACTCGGCACCATCGGTCAGCACCACGACGGCGCGGCGATCCGTCTTCTGCGCGGCCGTCTCCTTGATCGCATAGTAGGACCCGTCGAACAGGCAGGTGTAGCTGCCCGGCAGGATGCCCTGGATCGTGTTGATCAGCAGCTGCCTGTCCCCGGTAAAAGGCTGGACGACCCGAGCCGTCTCGCTGAAGACGGCAATCGCCGCCAGGTCGTTCGGGCCCAGGCTGTTGATGAACTGGATCGCCGCCGACTTGGCCTTCTCCAGTTTCTCGCCCTTCATGCTCCCGCTGGCGTCGAGTACCAAGGCGACGGCCAGACTGAGCTCATCGGAGTCGGCCAGCTGCACGTCGCTGACCGAGACGGTCCGCCCGTCCTCCTGGAGGGTGAAGTTGTCCTGTTTTAAGTCGCGGACGATCTCACCACCGGCGCGGGTCACGGTGACATAGGCCTTGACGTAGGGAAAGTCCTGGGCGCGGACCTCGGAGATGACCACGCGCAGCGGCTCCTGGGCCCCCGTTGGGGCGGGAACGAGGAGCAGGCTGGTCAGGAACAGCAGCGCCAATACCGCGGTTTTCTTGCCCTTGAGCATTCTGATCCCTCCTTGTGCGCTCACTCGGCCGGAGCCGGCTGGTCCGGCTCTGGTTGGGGTTGTACCTCGGGCTTGGGTTTGATCATCATGAAGGTCATCTCCACCTGCCCAAAGCGGAGCTGATCGCCGTCCTGGAGCGTATGTTTGTGAATTTCCTGGCCGTTGGCGTGAGTGCCGTTGCTGCTGCCCAGGTCGTAGAGAATGTACTCGCCCTCGATCAGGCGAATCTTGGCGTGTTGGCCTGACACGGTGGGCGCGTCCAGCACCAATTCGTTGCGACTGGGGTCCCGCCCGATATTGAGCTCGCCCGACAGGCGGACTTCCTGCCCGGTACGGAACCCGCCGGAAAAGGCCAGCCAGGCCACGGTGCCTGGTTCGGTGCGGATGATCTCGGTCTTGGCAACCGGCGGGGCGGACGATCCTGCCGGCTGGCCATAGGAGGCCGGGGCCGGGCCCCCGTTTCCGTAGGGGGACGGGGCCGGCGCGTAGGGCGTGGCCGGGGCCATCCCGCTGCCACCGTAGGCGGCCTGGGTCGGCGCGTAGGGCGTGCCCGGAGCGGTGGCCCCGCCATAGCCCGGCGGGGACGGCTCGAATGCGGCCGCGGGGAAATCCGCAGGGCCGATCCCGGTAGGCAGACCGGGCAGAACGGGTTGGACGGCCTGGTCGGCGGCCATGCCGGGCGTTCCACCTCCCCACGGCGCGGCGGGGGACATTGCCTCTGCGGGGCCGGGGAATGTCTCCGCGCCAGCCGGGGCGAACGGTTGGCAATAGGGGCAGCGATCCCAGGAGGGGTCCAACGGTCGACCACACGTTGGGCAGAGGTCGGCGGCGCGGCCGCCCGTCTCAAAGGCCCGGTTGCTCTCGTGGTTGAGCAGGCCGTAGATGCAGAGCCCGTACACCAGGGCCATCATCACCCCGATGATCCCGGTCGAGACGATGGTCGGGCTGCTCGAAAACGAGAGCACCGCCAGCGCCAGCGACGCGAGCAGGCTCAGGGTATTGAGGACGATTGAAACGATCTGCGCCCACGGCGCCAGTTTGAGCAGGTAGACGCCGACCAGGATGTGCCCGGCGGCGATGAGCAGCAGGATAAGACCGGGGATCAGGCTCATCCCGCGCAGCCCACTGATGTCGTAGATGCCGGCGAGCAGGTCCAGGACAAACTGGAAGGCAATCAGTGTCCCTAGCCCGTATAGGGCGACAAACGCGCCGTTGATGAAGTGAAGTACGGCTACAGCCGTGATCCAGCCGGTTCTCTTGCCCATGGAGTCTCCTCCTTGTCTACCGGTCGGTGGGCGCGCAGGGCTACCCCCGGACCTCGCGAAAGACCATCTCGGTGGCGCCGACGCGGATGCGGTCGCCGTCAATCAGCAGATGCCGCTGTACCTTGCGGTCGTTGACAAAGGTGCCATTAGTGCTGGCCAGGTCGTGCAGGTAGAACCGTCCCTCTTCCGGACGCACGCGGGCATGCTGCCCCGAGGCCATCTGGTCGTTGAGACAGAACTGGACCTGGGCCGGGTCCCGGCCGATGGTCACGCTATCATGGGTCCGGAGCGGAAACTGCTTGCCGGCGTGCGGCCCGTTCCGAATCACCAGCCAGGCGACTGTCGGGGCGGGCTGGCCCATGCGCACGGTGCCCCCTACCGGGGCGGGCTGGCCAGACAGCGGCGTGGGGGCGGACTCGCGCACCGTCGGCAATACCGGCGGCGGCTCGGTCGCCGTGCCCGCGAACTGGAGCGAGGGCTGTACACCCGCATCCCGCGGCGGGGTGCAGTACGGGCAATACTCCCAGGTGATGTCCAACTCGCGGCCGCAATGCTGGCAGCGGATTCCCTGGCCGGTCGGGGCGCTCCTCTTGCCGGCAGAAAGGAACAGGCCCACGGCTCCCACCGCGCCGACCGTCCCGATCCAGCCGACAGCCGCGATAGCCAGCAGTGTGTCCTTAACCCGTCGCAGGTCCTCAAGGGGGTCCCATTCTCCAGAGAGGAATTCGATAAGCCGCCGCGCAAGGTCTTCAGGGTCCTGGTCGTAGCCCAGCATGCGCAGCAGGGTAATGGGTGAGAGCCGTACCAGTAGGGAAGGGAGCAGCAGGACCAATGCTGCCAGCGCAACGATCTGCGGCACCCCCAGCGGCTGGTTTCGATTGCGCGCTTGGTAAAAGATCCAGATCAACGCGCCCACTACCACGATCAAGGCCACGAATACGCCCCAGTCGTACCACCACGTCAGATGGCCAATCGTGCCCAGATCGCTCTCCAGTTCGCGCAAGGCATCCCAGATATCGCCCATCTTTGGCCTCCTCTCAAACAGACGCTACCTTTCTATTTCGCTTCCGGCTGCCCGCCGCATACGCGCCATAGCCTGGGCTTCTCACAAGGCCGGGGCGCCTGGTGCGCTCGGCGTTGGATCACACGCGAGCGCAGCCGCAGGCGACCTAGATGCACTTGAAGACGATCTCGTGGTCGCCAATGCGGATCCGGTCACCGTCAACCAGGATGCAGCGCTCGACACGAACGTCGTTGACCATGGTCCCGTTCAGGCTGCCCAGGTCATAGAGGACAAAGTGCTGTCCCTCCAGCTTGATCCGCGCATGCTCCGTGGAAACGGCCTGATCGGGCAGCACCAGCGCATCGCGCGTGGGGTCGCGCGGCGACCGGCCAATGTCGGTTTGCTCCTGCAGCCGGAGGTCGCGGCCTTGGAAAGGACCGCGCACGACCGCCAGCCAAGCAAAACGCGCCGGCGGTCGGTCGTACAACTCTGTTCGCGACATGGTTCCCCCCTAAACACGCTTAAAGACGAGATGGGTGCGCCCCACGACAATCTCATCTCCGTCCTGCAGCTTGTGCTTGCTGACCTCTTCGCCGTTGACGTGGGTGCCGGCGGTGCTGGCCATGTCGTGCAGGTAAAACTCGACACGGCCTTCCTCGGTGACGATCTTGACCTTGGCGTGCTGGCGCGAGACGGTGTCATCATCGAGGGGGATATCGCAGCCGTAATCGCGCCCAAGCGTCACGGCCTCTCCGGAGAGGTGAAAGAGCCTTCCGCGGTAAGGGCCATGCGTGATGACGAGCCAGGCCATCAGGGCCGGCCCTTCTTCCCGGCCGATCACCACCGTCTTCTGCAGGCCGGCGCTTTCACCATGGAATCCACCTCCAGCGGGGGCGCCGCCGGCCCGGATGGTCGGGGCAATGGGGGACGGCGCCCCGCCATAGTCCGGCTGTGTCGGGGCCACCTGGTCGGGCCCCCCCCATCCGGGAGGATAGGCAATCGTTTTCTCTTCTTCGCGCGTCATGGGCACCCTCCTTTTAAGGACCTTCATACCGCAATGCGCTCTGTCCAATTCGGATCTGAGCTCCTGGATGCAGCGGGATCCGCTGTCCCTGGAGCAGGCGCTGGCCGTTCACCCAAGTCCCGTAGGTCGAGCAGTCGAGCAGCACGAATCGTCCCTCTTGCCACAAGATTTGGGCGTGATTGCGCGAGATCGTCAGGTCGCCGGGGGCGATCTCGCGCCGGGTGAGAAATCCGCCGGCCGGGACCGCCATGGTCCGGGCTGGGGTAGACAGGACGCTGAAGGTAGCTGCTGCACCAGGCGCGGGGGCCGCGCCCGGCCAGGAGGACGCCCCCGAAATAGGGACGGGGGAACGGGCCGGCCTGGCTGGCTCCTGCGGCGCCGGGGTGTAGTGGAACGGCGGCAAGGTGCTGCCCCGCTTGTATCCCAGGGCCGATTCCAATTCCCGGGCCGAGCCAAACCGCTGCCCGAGGTCTTTGGACAGACACCGCAGGACAATGTCTTCAACCTCGTGCGAGATGGCGGGGTTCAGTTTCCGCGGCCCGGTCGGTTCGCTGGTCAAGTGCTTCTCGATGACTTTCAGGGGGACCCCATCGCCGTCGAACGGGACTTGGCCGGTGAGCATCTCGTACATGACGACCCCGAGCGAGTAGATGTCACTGGCCGGGACGACCTGCTCGCCATGCGCCTGCTCGTAAGACATATAGTAGGGAGTACCGATCAACATGCCATCCGAGGTCATCTGCACGGACCCGGTTACCTTGGCGATGCCAAAGTCCAGCAGCTTGACCCCGGCGGACGCGGAAAGGCGGATGTTCTCCGGCTTGATATCCCGGTGGATGACGCCGTGGGAGTGCGCGTAGTCAAGGGCCTCACAGGTCTGGCCGACCAGGGGAACCACCAGGTCGAGGGGCAACGGCTTACGCGGGGCGAGCAGCGTCCGCAGGTCGGTGCCCTCGATGTATTCCATCACCAGGTACATGGTCTGGCCCGCCTCGCCGCACTCGTACACCTGGACGATATGGGGGTGCTGCAAGTTCAGAACCCCTTCCTGGCGAAACTTGTTCACCAGGTACGGATCGGTCTGAAAAAAGACCTTGACGGCCACCGTTTTCTGCGCCGGGGTCTGGGCCAGGTAGACCCGCGCCATGCCCCCGCCACCCAACTGTCGAATCAAGGTATAGTTGCCCAGCTGCTGGAGGGACTGGCCGGGAGTGTAGGCCGGTACGGGTGCGGCGATCTGCGGTGCCACCGGTTGGGCGGCCTCGCCGGCGCGATGGAAGGTAAGCTCAGCCGGACCAACGCGCAGTCGGTCGCCCACCTGTAGAATGGCCTGTGCTACCCGGCGATTATTGACATAAGTTCCGTTGGTGCTTTCCTCATCGTAGACGACCCAATCCGCGCCCTCGCGGACAACACGGGCATGGTGACGCGAGACGAGTATGCTCTCGATGCGCACGTCGCAGTCCATGCTGCGGCCAATGAGCAGCTTGTCACGCAGCGGGACATCCATCCCGCCCCGGGGCGCGCCCTCGCCCCAAGACAGATAAACGGAACCCCGCTGAGCAGGAGCGGGGGAGGACACGTGACTAGTCGTGGGGACATAGTGGCAGAACGGGCATTGGGTGAATCCATCCGGCCATGCCTTGTGGCACCGGGGACAGGTCTTGCGCTGCTGTGTCCGGCGACGCGAAACGGAATAGCAGGCCCCAACAATAGAAGCGACTATTATCAGAGAGAGAATTAGAAGGATAATCTGGCCAGTCGATTCCATAGATCGCGCCTACTTGCCCCGTGAACAGATGTGAAGCCAGATCTGCGAAGGGAAGTGGACCCGGCTCCTGTGGTATCCGAACCCATCCTGGATCTGCTACGGCCCGCTACACGATCTGGTGTAGCTAGGCACGGACAAACGGCTGGTGATGGCCTTTACCAGGTCATGCAGAGACACGCTGCTGTACAACGGGCGATTTTCCCGATCCGCCAGAGCATCCTTGTCCCCCTCTTGCGCACCTGATGGACAAGCTTTGCCGCAGTATAGTACAAGTCGATTGTCCTGTCAAACAGAAGTGCCGGGACCGCGGGGCCCCGCAGGGGGGCGGCACTGCCGGCATTCCCCGGCTATCGGCAAGAACGCCCTCCGGCACGTTCGGGGACCCCGGGGCACGGTTTCGCGATGCCGCGGCCGGTCCCCGGACCCTGGGAAACCGGGCCAGCCGCCATCTCGGGGCTACCGCCCGCACCCGACGACCTCGACCTCGGAGATAGCCACAAAGTTACGGGGCGGCTTGCCGTTCACCGTCTCCGGCGGATAGGTCGAAAGGACCTCGATCCGCAGCCACGAGGCGGTGATCCCGCGCGTGGAGATGTACATCATATCGCAACCCGTGTCGGGAAAGGACTGTGCCAGGCGAGTGCCGTCGGAAAAAACCAGGAGAATCTCATGCAGTCGCCGGTTCTGGCGGCAGCGGGCCGTGCCGTCGCACGGATCCACCTTGTTGAAACCTGGCGAGATTCCAATCCGCTCCACGCTGACCATGCGTCCCAAATCGATCTCCAGCCACTGACCATCCACCTGGTTCTCGGCGCTCCGCCAGGTTGTGGCGACATCGCCGTCCAGGGCCTGGCCCGGATCGTAGTGGGTCGAGTTGCCGCAGGCGTCCTGGAAAGAAGCGGCGGAGCTAGAAGCGCTGACACCGGCGTTGCCCAGCCACAGACGCTCCGGGAGGGCAGTAGCGGTGGGCGGCGGCAGCGTGGGGCGCGCTGTGGGGGGCGGTTCCGCGCTGGGCGCGGCCGTCCCCGTGGCCATTGGGGTGGAGCGGGACAGAATAACGTCAGGGGAAGATTCCCGATCCAGCGCGTCTGGAGATCGGGTCAACGTCGGTTGGTGCGCGCGCATCGTTGGCGCGGTCGTGGCACCGCCAGAGGGAGCGATATTAAGCGCGAAAAGGATGGCGGCCCCGGCCAGCAGAGTGCCAACGACCCCCAGGATGGCCCAGACCCAGGCGGGCCGCCCTCGCCGCGAGAAGCGGGTTCCGGGTGGCTCCGCCTGAACTGCCTGGGGCAGGGGCGTGGGTGCATGCCGTTCCGCGACCGGCCGGCCTCGCAGCGCCTGATCAAGCGCATTGACAAATGCCGCGCACGTGGAGAAGCGGGCGCGGGGGTCCTTGGCCAAGGCCAGGCTCAGGACCTGCTCGGCCGGCCCAGCCAGGTCGGGGCGCCACTGGCGCAGGGGCGGAGGCGGATCGTGCACGATCTGATAGAACAGGGCCATGGTGGTGGGGGCCCGAAATGGGACCCTCCCGGTGAGCATCTCATAGGCTACAACCCCCAGGGCATAGCGATCCGTGGCCGGAGAGACATCGCCCTGGGCGGCCTGCTCCGGAGAGACGTACTCGGGGGTACCCAACGTTGCTCCCGTCATCGTCAATCGTGTCTGGTCTGCAGCCTTGACGATGCCGAAGTCGGTCAGCGTGGTCTTGCCATCCGGGGCAACGATGACGTTGGCCGGCTTGACGTCACGGTGGATGACCCCCTGCGCGTGGGCATAGTCCAGCGCCGCGGCCAGTTGCCGCAGAACCCCCAACGTTTCCGCCAGCGGGATCACCCCGCGCTGTTGGATGAAATCCCGGAGGCTGGTCCCGGCCAGGAACTCCATCACGAAATAGTAGCGACCCTCCTCCTGCCCAATATCGTAGATTTTGACGATGCCGGGATGGTTCATATTGGCCACGGTTTGGGCCTCGCGCAGGAATCTGCTCACAAACTCGCGCTCCCAGGTCAGATGTGGGGCGAGCACCTTGATGGCCACCTGGCGGTGCAGCAGTGGATCGAACCCTTCGTAGACGGTGCCCATGCCGCCACGCCCGATCTCGCGCACGATCTGGTATTTGCCCAACTGGTCCCGATTGTTTGGTGGTTCAGGCAGTGGATTCAGCGCCTCCCAAGCTTCGTCCGCGCGACGGGTGTCTTCGTTGTCCGGACCGGAGTTCGGCATCAGACCACCCCCTACGGCAACACGGGGGACAGTTCCTGTCCCTGTTCCCAGGCTCGCAGGTACGGGTAGGGCGAGATTACTCCGCGCCGCACCGCCCAGTCGCCAGGGTGGGTGGGCGGGGAAATGCCAAAGTGGACATGCGGGTCGGTGCCGCGGGCATTTCCCGACTGACCAACGTAGCCGATCAGTTGGCCCGCGACCACGCGCATGCCGGGCTGCAGCCAGGGGATGACGGCGGACAGGTGCGAGCTGTAGTAGCGCACCCCGTCGTCGCCGACGATGCTGACGAAGCGGCCCCCACGCAGCTCCGGGTCGTCGTTGTTCGGGTCCCAGCGGTCCTCTGGGCCCAGTTCATCCACCACGCCGTCGGTGACGGCAACGACGGGGGAACCGAACGGGGCCAGAATATCCGTCGCCGGATAGTCGTGATGGTATTCCCCGTAGGAAGCGGCGGAGGGGGGCTGGACGGGAAAAACATAGCGCGCCGTGTGCGCGACCGTGGTGGCCGTCAGGGGGATGGTCAGCAGCTGGCCTGCGTAGAGCAGATGGTTGGCCGCTGCGATTTCGTCCGGGTCAACCCCGTAAAGCTGGCCAATCTGGGAAAGCGATTCGCCGGGCCGAACGCGGTGGGAGAAACAGGGGCCGGACGTGGTGGGCGTGGCGGTGGGGAGCGGAGAGGGCGTGGCAGTGGGGAGAGGAGAGGGCGGCGGGACGGGCGTGGGACAAAGAGCGCTCGGGTTGGCCGATGTAGGCAGGGCGGCTGCAGATTGCCGCCCTGCGGGTCCGACGCTCGACACCGGACTGGAGCCGCAGGAGATTGTTGCCAGAACGAGCAGCATGACCATTCCCCACAGGAATACCCTCTCGATCCGACAGTGGTCTTTACAGCATCGTGTCCTCACCAGACCTCCATGTATGCTCAGCAGACCGCAGGTTCGTGCCTGGTAGGGCTGTTTGCCAGTATTGCACAGCTAGGAATCTGAACATAAAGGAGCACCCTGCCGGTGAACCGCCCTCCAGCTAGGTGTCCGGAGTAAGCGCATCACACCAACCGGCCGTCGCCTTGTATCGTGGCGCGGGATAGGTAGCTCCATTATAACATGCCCAAAGTGGTTTGTGAAGGTTTTTGAGCCGGCAGAGTATCCACTGATCTGGCGTCCACCCTGGAGGGTGCCAGATATTGCCCGTTCCCCGTCTTGACTGACCGAATAAGAGCCCACCGCAAGCCGCCCGCCTCCGTGGCCATCTCAGTTACCGTCGTCCACTATGCCCGAGATCAAATCGGAGTCCAACTGCTCCAGATCCACCAACAAGGCGCCCGTTTTTTTGACATAAGCACGGGCAGCAGCGGTGAAACCAGCCCGGGCAAAGAACGCGTAGTGCACATGCCACCCCTCCGCGTTGGGTAGTTGCCGCAATACTCGCGGCGCTTTCTCTTCGATCAGCTCGCGGACCACGGCCCGGTCGAGGGCTTCTTCTTCCTGCCATTTGCATTCACCCAGGAGTATGTGCCGGTCGGGCCAGTTCATGGCCACGACGTCCACCTGCGCGGTGGAGCTCCAATGACTGCCAACTTCCTGGACCTGGAAGGGAAGCTTTTTCACCCGCGCCTGCTCGACGATCCACCGTCGGCACAGTTCCTCGAAGGCCGTGCCGCCCACAAAGGCGCGCAAGTTGTCGTGGAGCGCTGGCAGCAGCTGCTCACGGCGATAGGGCAGCTCGTCGCGGAAGGGGTGCAGAAATCGGAAGTAGAAACGAAAGTAGGGGTCGGCCAGATGGTAGCGACCGACCTTTGCCAGGCGGCGCTTGACCGGAGGAACCGTGATCGGCAGCCGCCGCTCGACCAGGCGCAGATCCTGTAGTCGGGCCAGGTAGGCCGGTAGATGGGTCTTGCCCACAAGGGCAGCGTTGGAGATCTCGGCCAAGGTATGACAGCCGGCGCCGATCGCCTTGAGGATAGCCAGGTGAGTGCCGGGTTCCGCGATCTCGTCGTACAGCAGCAACGCCGGCTCGCTCGTGAACATGCTCCCCGGAGCGAGGATGACCCGTTGGATATTGTCTCGCAGCGGCAGGGCCGGGTTTAACCACTCCATGTAAGCCGGGATGCCACCGACGATGGCATACGCCGCGACCCGCTCCTCCGCTGACCAGGTGGGGAAAAACTCCCGCAAGGCCGCAAAGGGCAACGGCCGGAGATGCCATTGCCCAGTAAAGCGGCCAAAGAGCGGCGATTGGTGGCCCTGCAGCAGTTCCATCGCATGGACGTGCGAGCCACACAGCAGCAAGATCACTTGGGATTCTCTCAAGATATGGTCCCAGGCATGCTGTAGCGAGGATAGGGTCGCCGGGTCGGCGGTGGCGGTGTAGTGAAACTCGTCGAGGATGAGGATGTGCCGCCGGCCGGCCAGATAGTTGGCAATCGCCTGCCAGCAACTCGTCCAGGAGTCAAAAGCGGGGCCTTCCGTGGAAGACAGGCCCAGGAGTCGGTTGAACAGCTCTCGCCGCTGCAGGGCGGCCGGCCCCTTCTCGGCCGACCAGTAGGTGTAGGGCAGACCGGAGCGCTCGGCCCAGTGGCGCAACAAGGCCGTCTTGCCCACCCGCCGCCGGCCATAAAGCAGAACGAACTGCGCCGGGGTGGGATGGCGGCGCTCCAGGATGGCGTTGAGAAAGTCCAGCTCGGCCTCGCGGTCCACGAACATCGGCCACCTCCTCTCGACAGGATACACCAGCCAGTTATAATAACAAGCTGGTGTAATCATACCGCGGGAGGGCAACTTTGTCAAGAGGCATGGCCCGCGAGGCCGTGAAGAGGCCGGCGATTCTATCTCCAACGTCGGGGGGAACCTACAACCCACTTTGCCAGCCGCTTGCCATTTGGCTGTGCTGGCGTATTGGCTATGAGCAGATTGTGCGATCCCCTCATAACCAATAGCGGAGGCACAACCATGGGCCAATTCCTCGACCGGCACGAGGAGCTGCCCGAGCTTGACTTCCCCATCCACGAATTCCACATAAGATATTGTCAACACCCCATGGCGCGGTGTTTCCCCAATGCGTATGCCGCAGCAATGTCCGCGCATCGACGGGCGTTGAACATAGCCGCAAACCGCGTCGTACCCACTTGATCTGGCCGGCCTGGGTGTGACTTAAGCCATATATTGGCCGGGCAATATGGCATATTCTTGCCGTTTGGCCCTCTGTTGAAGGCCATTGACGGTCAAGAAGTGGGTTGTCGCTAGGGGGCGATAAGGCATATCATTGCTGAAAGTACAAAATGCAGGCATATCGTTTCCGCGAGTGATGAGTAGGCCCGTTGGACACAAGCCATAGCAGAACGGCGGGCACCAGTCACTCGGCACATGCCGAGTCCACTCTCCTAGGCGAATCTTCGGTTCTCCTCTACATTGCACGAGTGTCACCTACCCTGGGAAGGTCCAATCTACCCCTGTGAAACGCGCCGGTTCATTCGTTCCATACTATCCGCAGAAGCGAAAAACCCTTCGCTTCTGCTTGCCTCTAACCCTAGCTACCTGACACTTTAACAACAAAGGGTTGACCGGCACCGCCAAACCTGGTAAAGTTACTGTGGGCAAACACAATAGCTATCCCAGGAGGTGACAGATGTCGGCCAACCA
>Ga0302251_1001545_pt1 | contig 13537 bp, 9 predicted proteins | sample AAG_RA_Gln_MG_FD_193534 | JGI IMG/M metagenome (GOLD analysis project Ga0302251, IMG submission 193534) | Enriched activated sludge microbial communities from anaerobic digester in WTTP, New Holstein, Wisconsin, United States - AAG_RA_Gln | ecosystem: Engineered > Bioreactor > Anaerobic >...
TAAAATAGATTTAATATCGCCAAGAAATACTTTGTGTATAAAATCAACCCAGACTCTGTTCTCGTTTCTTTCTTTCAAAACCTGAGTAACCTGATATCCATTAGCAAGCGCAAGCTCAAGAGAAGTCAGAGACCTCCCAAGTCCGGGAAATTGAGGAAGAGGCAATTGTACCAACGACCTATCAACATCTTTGCCTGCACCCAACAAAACGATACATCGTTTATACTTCTTTGACTCCACCATACCCTTTATAAAAGACCCCGCGCTTCCAGCACCATTCACGGGAACCAAAACCACCGGAACATCACGGCGCAACAATATGCCGCGGATGTTGTCCAGATGACGTTGTATCTTATGAGGCTGGTCCGTAACAACAATAACCGCTTCCGCGCTCTTTTCGGAAGACGAAAGTTCCCGGGATACCGAATCCATTGTAATGTCATAGGTAATATGTGCCGCTTCATCCTGAAAATTATCAGACAAAGGCGGAGAGAATTTATTTAATTCAGCTTTTAACTTTTTGATTTCACGTGTATTATTTTTAAAGTCAGAATCAGTCATAGCGTTAATCGAAACATACCAGGCTGCGATTAAAGCCAAAGGGGCGGAAGCACCTTTTATAACCGGCATTAACGCGGTACTGTCGCCGCCAATCAATATTTGCAGATTAATCAGAAACGGATAAAATGCAAGGACTCCAAAAGCAACCAGCGCTATTGCGGGAGTCACCATTTCCCTGAGTAAAGGCCATGTCCTTTTTGCTCCCAATTTTGATTTTGAACCGTTGTAGGCATCATAAATCCAGGAATCCCATTCACCTATAGTCTGTGTATCTCTCGTGCTTTCTTGAGGATATATATTATCAAGTTTATTACCGAGGGGGATAATTACCTCCCTTAAATTTTTTTTCAAAGAATTGACTGATCTGTTATAAATCATATTAAAACCAACTAATGAACCGACAAAAGTCGACATAATATGATTACTGAACCTGCTATGATCAAACCGATCCCCCGATGCCCAGGGAATATTCTCAACCGCATGAAGCAGATGTTTGCACACATTAAAATACTCGTAGGTATCGAGCAACTCAGCAGAGAAAACCTTTAATTGGCGGCGTTCCGTTTCATCTCTGCTTTCCCGGGACTTACGGAACAAAATTCCGATTAAAGTACGTAATTCAGGCATTACCTGCGAATAAACTTTTGCATATTTACTCCGGCGGTTCGTGACCTCGCTTACGTTAAAAGGAAGCGCGTTTCTCAATTTCCTTACCTCTTCTAAAGCCAACGAACTGCTGTAAATAACATCCGTATCGGTATGTTCCATGGAATTAATAATATATTTCAATCCTTTTAACGTTGCTGTGGTCCCGTTCTCCCAGGTATCCGGATTTGATACAATGACAGTTTTGGGCTGTTTGACTTTTTTACTTTTAGTCCATGTATAATAACAATAAGCAAAAAATCCCGCTCCTAAAAAAAACAAGGCCAAAATCTCCGGATTGGTTCTAACGATTCCGGCTGCATAAACCCCGAAGTCATTAATAGTATGCATAAATTGCCCGGCAAGCTGACTCAGATCATTGAATTGAAATCCGTTGGTTTGGTTTAAAGTCGTATTGGTTGCATTCATAGGATGCTCAACATGAGTTGTATTTATTGGACTTAAAGAAGGGGTATTAAACACATGGGGTACAACTCCGGGAGAATCCGGAGAAACCGTGACACCAGGATGAGAAGGCGGAACATCTGCTGGATGAGAAACAGGTACAGGAGCATGAGGTGTTCCGGGAGTATGTACAACAGGAGAAACATCGCCCGGATGTACAGGTGCCACATCAGAGTGAATTGGATGAACTGTTTTCGCATCCTCAGGCATTACTGCATCAGGAGACCGGTGAACAGGTTTTGCACTCTCAGGTATGACCGCATCAGGAGACCGGTGAACAGGCTTTGCACTTTCAGGTATGACCGCATCAGGAGACCGATAAACAGGCTTTGCACTCTCGGGTATGACCGTATCAGGAGACCTGTGAATAGGATGATACGATATGTGTGAAGCATCTAATTTCTGCTCACCTGGCACATTTGAACCTTGTATTTCCGCACCGGCTTTTATGGAATATTCCGGTTTGGGCCCGGCTTTAAATGAATACCCAGGTGTTTGCCCACTATGAACCCCGGTGCTTTGAGGTAAACTAACATGGTGTTCTGTAAAAGATGGCGTATTTAAATGCTCCGCAGCTAAACCAGTATGCAACGATGACGCAGGCGCGGGGTCAGCATGAAATGACGAGACTGGTGCAGAATCGACATGAAATGACGTAGCCGGTACAGAAGCAGCATGAAATGACGTGGCCGGTGCAGAACCAACACGAAACGATGAAGCCTCTGCCGGATTTAACATCTCTATGAACCCCGTGGTTGATACAACCGCACCGGCAGCTGTTTTTTTAATTAGATTTAATTTATTAATAAGTTTCGGAGATACATATTCGGGAGGAATAATGTATGTATTTCCTTTACGTATTATATCCCAGTCTTTCACTTCGGAGTTGACTTCTACGATCCTTTGTGCCAGGGTTTTCATTTCACGATAAGAAGCATTTGTTATCCCTTTGAAATTCAACAAATCACTTGAGAATCCCATAAGCGTGTCTGATTTTTGCTGAACCACCCCCCACTGTTGAACAACAGACAAAGATTTCCCGAATTGATATAAAAAATACTGGGGATAAAGCAGAATGGGCAACAGAAAAGGTGCGGCAAGAGCAGTAATATATGCCAGAATATACTGCACTACAGATAAATATGGGCGCATCTTCTGCCATGTAAACACTCCAAAATCGACAAGTTTTTCTCTCCCTTCGCTTGCAATAGTTCCTCCGTCCATGATGGAAGAATTATTATTCAAAGGGGGAGAAAACCTGTCAACCGTGGCTTGTGGTGAGCCATTATTAATAAGCATACCATCTTCGTCAACACTGATATCTACTATATGCCTCCCCCCGTTCACACCGGGAATATTGCGAGGAAACCGGCTCTGAATAATAGTAAGCCGGCTGTCGGAAGTGGCAGAACCAGGATATGAAAAAGAAGGCAAAGTTAAGGAAATGCCGCCAAAAAAATAATTCTTTACCATCTCCCCGTTTGAAAAAACAACGGTTTCAGATTTATTATATTCACCCTGCTTATACGACTTTTGATATTGCCTGAAATAATATCCTTTATCCCAGTTTTTTGCCGATTGCAACCCCTGGAGACACCGCGCATCGATAATGTCTGTATATTCTGTCTTTTTATTTTTAAACCGGGCTTTGAACCATTGCGCAAGGATAAAAGAGTAATAAACCTGACGTAATGCGGCATATTTCTCTGAAGTATTTACTGATTTTATTAGCTGCGGCAATATCATAGACTTAACCAGAGAGGAAGAAAAATCACTCAATTGCTGAAACCGCTTATCTTCAAAAGTACGGTTTTCCCGAAGATATTCAGATTCGTTCAAAACAGTAAGCGTGGCTTTATAAACAGAAGCATTATTAGCCGATTCACAAAGAACGATCTCACCGGGAACTATCCAAACCCTGCCATAGACAGGGATTGACACCATCGGATCCCCGTAAATCTCTTCCGCTTTTTTATTCACCATCTTCCAAAATGAGCTCCCTAAAGGGGATGAAGGAGACGTAAGCCTGCCTATTTCTTTTTTGAGTTCAAGATCGGCCTCAAGCAGGATTCTTCCTGCATCGGTTTTTGCCAAATCATTATCAAGCATCCGATTTTCGTCATCAGGACGAAGATTTACCCAGAAGGTTTGATTGGGAAGTGTCACCCCAACAAGAAATAACTTCAGGAGCTCTCCTGTGTACTGCCTGATAGCTCCACCGTCACTATTATGGAAATCACCCATATCCACAAACAAGTGAAAGGAATCTCGATTTTTATCATAGGTCAACGAATACAGATGCGGAGGAGAAACAACGGAAAACGGCGGCAAGAAATTTTTCCCGTCACATACTTGAGCAAAACCACTTTGTTCAAAAAAAAGCAGAAGACATATACTATATACCGTAATTTTGCGGAACCAGAAGAAAGTCATACTCGCGGTTTTTTGCTTTACCTGCTTAACAGATAAAATCTGGGTTATAATCTTCTTTAATTTAAGAAAAGTATAGCCGGGCCGCGTTACGAAATCCTTAATTAATTGTGAATTTTGTGTGAACTCTGCGTGGATTTGATAAAAAAAAGGCTGGATTTATGCTGCCAGAGGAATGGTAAAACTAAAAGTGGAGCCGTGGCCAAGTTCTGATTTTACCCAGACTTGACCTCCATGGGCAGAAACAATGTGTTTGACAATAGAAAGCCCAAGCCCTGTACCGCCAAGCTCACGAGAGCGGGCTTTATCAACGCGGTAAAACCGCTCAAATATCCGGGGAAGGTCTTTTTCTGAAATGCCCATTCCGGTGTCTGAAATATCAATTTGTAAAACAGACCCGTCTACCCTGGCAGAAATGATTGCCTTCCCTCCTTCAGAAGAATATTTTATGGCATTATCAAGAAGATTAATCATAACCTGTGAGAACCTTGCTTCATCAGCCTTGATTTTAGGCAAACCCTGAGGCACATCAATTATCAACTGGATTGATTTTGCCTTTGCTTGATTTTCTATAATTGTAACAGTCCTTTTTATGAGCGGAATAGGATCAAGCTCTATAAAAAACATCTTCATTTTACCTGATTCTATTTTTGATAAATCAAGCAGGTCATTTATTAAAGAAGCTAACCGATTTGAATCCTGATAAATAATACCTATAAATTCTTTTGCATTATCCTTATCCTCCAGTGCCCCCTCCAGAAGTGTTTCCGCATAGCCTTTTATGCTTGATACAGGGGTACGCAGTTCATGAGAGACATTAGCAACAAAATCCTGGCGTATTTTCTCCAGACGCCTTAATTCAGTAATATCGTGAAAAACCAAAATCGCTCCCTCAAGTTTGTTATTGCGCATAATCGGAACACCGTTCACCTTGAGAATTTTTTCTTCCGGCATCGTAATAACAATCTCTTCAGTTGCCAGATGCTGCCTGCCTTTAATGATTTTTTCAATCATCTCTTCCACCGCTGTGTTACGAATTACCTCCAACGGTTTTTTACCTTCGGGGTCTGAATCGATAAGAAAAATTTTCCTTAAGGACGGGTTCATAAGGATGATTTTTTCATCCGCGCCTGTTACAATAACTCCTTCAAACATACTTGACAATACCAAATCGAGTTTTGCCTTCTCGGAATTTACGTTTTCTATTTTATCCTTAATATCATCGGACATAGCATTTAATGCGCGGGCGAGATCCCCGATCTCATCCCGGCTATGGATAGAAACTTTTTTGGAAAAATCCCCCAGCGCCATTGATTTGGCAATTAAAGACATTTCACTCAGCGGCCGCGATATAAACACGGAAAGAAAAACAGTCAATCCGAGGCTCAGCAAAAAAATTCCAATCACACTTACGCCAACCACACTGCGGATTTTTCCCTCCAGCAATTCTATATCATACAAAGGAACAGCAAGCCTCAAAAGCCCCCGTTCATTTTCTTTACCGAAAGGGACCGCCATATAAAGCATATCTTTTTTAATGGTATAGCTAAAACGTTTGCTCATCCCGAACCCCTTAGACAAAGCATCCTTAACTTCAGGCCTGTTGCTATGATTCTCTACGACTGACAGTTGATTTTCAGTTAAATCTGTATCTCCCAAGACCTTACCGTCAGGAGCAATAATTGTAGCACGTAATCCCAGGATAGTTCCTATCCGGGCCGCGGAAGCCTGAAAATCTACAGGATTAATTTTATCTTTTTGGAGTGATTCCAGAAGGTCTTTACTTAAATAAAGCTGGTGTTTGACATGAGCGGTAATAGTACTCTCTACATAAGATTTCAGGTGGGTGACCAAATACAAATAACCTGCCGTGATAGCCACGATAACAACAAAACAAAAAATAAAAGTAAGCTTCCAATAAAGTTTAATCCTCATCTTCTTTACATCTATAGCCCAGTCCTCTGACAGTCTCAATGATATCCCCCATCGTCCCGAGCTTTTCCCTGAGTCGTTTAATATGAGTATCAACAGTACGGGTAAAAACATTGGAATGAATCCCCCAAACATCGGACAATAACTGATCCCGCGACTGGATACGGCTGGCCCTTTCAATAAGAGTAACAAGAAGTTTAAACTCAAGAGGCGTAAGTTCAATTTCTTTATTCTTGACCATAACCCTGTGTTTGGGAATATCAATAACCAAAACCCCTCGTGTAATAATATCTTTTGACGATTCCTCGGCTTTACCTCTTCTTAAAATTGCTTTTACGCGCAGCATCAATTCCCTGGGACTGAATGGCTTCACCACATAATCATCAGCACCAAGTTCAAGCCCGACAATTCTATCGACTTCTTCACCCTTAGCGGTAAGCATTATGATAGGGATATTTTTAAGACTGGGATTTTGTTTAATAATACGGCAAACTTCAAAACCATCCATTTTAGGAAGCATAATGTCTAATATGATTAAATCTGCTCTTTGTTTACGTAAAACATCCAGGGCCTCTTCGCCGTCCTCCACAACAGTACACTCATAACCGGATTTCTCCGCGTTGTATTTGACAAGCTTGGATATATGCTTATCGTCTTCAACTATAAGAAGTTGTTCTTTGGACATTAATACCTCCCATACCACGTTATTCTACTACCACCCCTAAAAAATCTCAAGCCTCCATATCCCGGGAAGCAAAAAACATACCATCAATATTATGCTAATCTCTGTTAATGATACGAATCATTTCAAAGAGCCTGCCATAATCACGCATATTGAAATGCATCGCGATCCGGGGTAAACCAAGGTATTCCTCCCCCTGGATTTCTTTATCCGTTGGAGGAGATATTTTGATCTCACCGTCTGTCAAAATATCCCTGAATTTTTTGTTTATAAGCTTCAGAGTCTTGCCGGAAATATCTTTATTCAATCTCAGCACGGTCAATCCGGAAACATATCGTATTGAATGATATACCCTATAAAAATCTTCTATATATTTAATCCCTTCATCAACACTTCTCGCGATGTAAAAAAGGCTCAGATCATCCTTTTTAATATATCCCTTTTTAACTAATTGTTTATTTATAAAACGCATCCACTGGGTCCAATAGGTTGAACCTTTCGGCTCCATGAGAACTACCGGCCTTGGCCGGGACTTACCGGTTTGTATCAAGGTAATCATCTCAAACCCTTCATCCTGGGTACCGAATCCTCCCGGAAAAAGAGCAGTCGCGTCGGTCTCTTTTACAAAAATCAACTTTCTGGTAAAAAAATATTTAAAATAGATGATTTTATCTTTTTCTTGGATATATGGATTGGTTTTTTGTTCAAAAGGCAAACGGATATTTAATGCGAATTCTTTGCCTGTTTTGGCGCCTTTATTACCGGCCTCCATGACTCCGGGGCCGCCTCCAGTTACGATCATATAACCTTTTTCGGTTAACTTTCCCGAAAATTCTTCAGCCATCTTATATTCGCCCGATGTCTTTTTTGATCTCGCCGACCCGAAAATTATTACCTTTTTGGCGTCTCTATACGGAGAAAACACCTTAAAAGAATAGCGTAATTCTTTCAGCGCATTATTTACCAGCTTTAGATCTCCCTTATCGTTTGATTCGATTCCCAACTTAACAGCGGTAGTTAATATTTCCCGCAGAACATATTCAGTTTTAACAGAACAGGACCTCTCGGTAAGTTCGTCTATTAATCCATCTATGATTTTATCGCCAATTGCGTATTCCTTCTGTATTGTTTTCATTAGACACCCTCCTTGATGCTTTATTATATCATATGGGGGAAGAATTGTATTCCGTATGTTTTTGGGAGTTTTTTTTGAGGGGGGAGTATATAAATAGGGAATTCTCTAAATACGGAACATGACAAATTATTATCTAAAAAATCCCTTTAAACAAATTCCGCATCCACTCCCAGGAACGCATACAGAATTTTTATTGTATGCGGTTTCCCGGAAGGATTATTCCCTGAATCGGGATCAGTAAATCTACCGTACACAATCATCTCACGGTCAGCTTAAAATAAAAAATTCCCGCATACTATTCAACTTTCAACGCCCTGCTCCCCTGCCACAAGCCATGAATATTGCAATAGCTACAGGCAAAGATTACACCTGGTTTGTCGGTTTTAAAACTCACCGCTGCTTCAGGGTGTGTATATACTGTACTGGTATCAACTCCATTGGCCGACGCGCCATGTGCAGAGAATTCGATCCTTCCGATTTGATACGGAAATTTTTCTCCCTGGGGCTGAAAATAAATCTCAACCCAACTGATGTGGTGTTCGGTTTTATTAGGATGGGGGATCTCTTTACCCACTGTAGCCACAATCCTAATCAACTCCCCCTTTTTTACCGTATCCGGAGCATCAATCACAGGGACATGTTTTTCTGTTTTCCAATCGGCGCTTTGAAATAAATCTTTTAATTCTGACATTATTTCCCTCCTTCTTTAGTAAGCCTGGTCATTATTTTCTACGCAAACTGTATCGGATCATCGTAATAAAGCTCTAAACCTGCCTGCCAGGCATCATCTTTTGTTTTTTTACACCACACGACCCTGGTTTTTTTCTTCACTGATTCCCGAAGTATTGCCGATTGTATAAAAATTTTACATTCCTCCCCCACTGCCAGCGGAAAATCATTTTCAATACCTATTCCTGTTACAGAAATATCTCTCACCATGACTAACTTCTCCTCTCTTCCTTCCGAATAAAGAAGAGCCGTTTCATCCGCTATTATTCTTCTGAATGATCTCCGGCATACGGGAGGGCAAACACCATCAGATTCAGAATATTCATCTTTATTTTCCAATTCATTATTCATAAACTTTCACATTAGTTATTCCCGTCCTACAATCATGTTTTTTTATTAAAAAGCCGTACTATTTCCCTGTCTATGTTTATAGTAAAACAAAACAAGAAATTTGTGAATAGGCTGATTTCACTTTTTATCGACTTTTTTCTACTCGGCAGATATCCACATTTTAAAAACAGGTGAAAACGCCTGTAATAAAGGGAATAAAAATAAACACATCATACGGATGGGCCGCCGATATCGTTTTCTATCCTTCTGTTTTTTCCATCGGCTGACCGCAACAAACAAGTTCACCGCCGCCAACCTTTGTTACGGTGACTTCGTTCCCGCAGACATTACACCTATACTTCTCTCCTGTTTTTTTAACCGCCATTGGAATCCTCCTTTTCATGTCTTAAAAAACCGCGTTTCTTGTTTATCCTTCAATATCCGCAATGAAAAACCGCGTAACTATGGTAATTTTTATATAGTATAACAATTATTGCCTTAGTATAAAAACTTTTTCTGTCTTTTAATGTTTTCACTATCCTCGTTCGAAATCAATATGCCCCTTATATGGGTCTATACCGGACAAACGAACACGGACTTTCTGACCGACAACCAACCCCATTTCTCCCCTCATAACTCTTCCTTCAACCGGTGGGATTATAATCCGGGCATACGTCCCTTTATCAGACACCCCTGTAACTATGGCCTCAAACGATTCACCGATTCGATCTCGTAATAACACTGCGGCCGCTGCTTTACGCATGAAGCGCTCGACTTTTTTGGCGGCTTTATCCCTATCAGTGCACCTGGCGGCGCAATCAATCAATTCATTACGATTATACGGACACGTTTTTTTGTCTAAAACCGTTTTTAAGAGTCTTTGAATAATCACATCAACATAGCGCCTGTTGGGTGCTGTGCCATGGGTATAATCCATTACCGCAAGGCCGAAATGCCCAACAGAAGCTGCCCCCGGTTCAAGCATCAGATATTCCCCGGGACCCAATAATTTAACAATGGTCAAGGAAAGATCGGAAAAACTTTCCGGGTCGGCAATTTTTCTATTCTGAAGAAATTGCGCAAGAGCCTTAGCATCAGGTTGAGGCGGCAATATCTCCTGACAGGAAGCGGCAACTTCAACAATAGCCGGCCAATTTTTAGGGACACGCACGACCCGCTGAATCATAGGAATCCCCGCTTTTTTCAAGAACTGAGATATGGTAACATTCGCAGCAACCATAAAATTTTCTATAATATACCGGGCCCGGTTCTTTTCCTGGACGAAGAGTCCGATAACTTTTTCTTCACGGATAACCGGTTTAGCCTCGATCGTTTCAAACTCAAGAGTTCCCTGTTCAACGCGGAATCTGCTTAAACGCCTGGCCGCTTCATCCTGCAGTTCTAATTGCTCTTTGAGTCCGGGGATGCGGACAACAGACGCAGGGATTCCGGTTTTACCTTCCAGCCAATCTCCGATTTCTTCATAGATCAGTTGTGCCTTATTACGAATAAAAGACCGGAAAACAATCCCCGGGATAATTTCTCCGTTGGGAGAAACACTAAATTCAATAACCAGACCGTAATGATCCGTCCCGGGTAATAAAGAAGTCAACTCTGTCGATAATCTGTCCGGCAATAAAGGAAAAACTTCGATCCCCGTATAAACCGATGTCCCGTTGCGCGCTGCGTGGATATCGGTCTGCGAATTTTTCGGCACAAACAGATCCACATCGACAATCGCGATCCTGACAATAATCTCACCGTTCGGGTTGCGTTCGCAGTATTCCAACTGGTCGAGATCCAGGGATTCAGTGTTGTCAATCGATGACCACAGAAACCCGCGGAGATCCACAGCTCCTTCCCGGGCAGCATCAGGAAGTTTCTCCGGCTCAAAAGAGTTAATTTCATCTAAGACAGATTTATCAGCGGTAAAATCAAAACCATAGCGCGTTAACGCTGAACGCGCTATTTTATGAAGGTCAAGAGTATAATGATTAGACATAGACACATGGAAATTTATGTTAGTATCATTCTCAACAGATCTTTAAAATAATCATTACCCTTTATTTTTTAATCTTTCACACAAACTTATATACAATAAAAAAGCATACAATGGCCATTACGGCAAGCCCAACCAGAAAAAATCCGTCCGATATTCTTTCCAGGAAAAGTTTTCGTTTCCTTTCTTTTGTTTTTATCGCCACGTAAGAAATAATACACGAACCAAGAAAAATTATTGCATCTATGGCGGTAATTTCATCTCCAATCGTGTCAACTTTTTTAAACGATGTAATAACATTTAAAATACCTATCACCGTAAGACATACTCCTACCATGGCCGCAGACACAGAAAAGATATGTATCGCGATACTCTCTTCCTGCCTTTCAAGAAAAGTCTCCTGAGGCATTGTTAACTCCTTATTAATCAACGGATCACGTTTTTAACAAAAACTTTCTGAACAATTTGCTTCTAAAGTTTTTCAAAAAATATTTTCCTTGCCGGCTTTCCTGAGCATTTCCTCAGCATGAGTAAGAGAAATACCGCTCTCTTTTTCTCCGCTCATCATCTGAGCCATTTCCTTTACCCTGCCGGCCCTGTCTAAAAGGTCTATAGTCGTGAACGTGCGGCTTCCGGAAACTTTCTTCAAAACTTTAAAATGACGGCCCGCGAAACTCGCTATCTGAGGAAGATGAGTAACCAATATCACCTGCCTGTCGGAAGAAAGGTCACATAATTTTTTCCCGATTATACTCCCCAACCGGCCCCCGATCTGGGCATCGATCTCATCAAATATCAAAACAGGAATTGGGTCTACCGTAGTAAGCGCTTTCTTCAGGGCCAGCATTACACGCGCGGCCTCACCGGATGAAACTATCTCGGAAAGAGGCTTTAACTCCTCTCCCAGATTGGGACTGATAAAAAATGTGACATCATCAGCGCCGTCAGCCCTGGGTTCTACAGGGCTGACACGACACTCAAAACGAACATGGGCGATACCGAGATCTTTAAGCTCGGCTTCAATCGTTTTAGCAAGGGATACGGCTATTTTTCGCCTTTCTTTGGTAATTTTGCCGGCCGCCTCTCGTAACGCTTTTCCGGCCTTCTTCAAACTCTCGCGAAGAGCACCGTCATTATGTTCAATATTAATAAGAAAATCATAGCGTTCCTTGGATTTCTTATAGAATGCCGCGGCATCTTCGATTGCGGGACCGTATTTCCGCAGAATATCATGATACGCATCGCAACGGGCAAAAAGTTCACGAGCTTCCTCCGGCTCAAACGAGAGTTTTTCCTGATACGCCCGCAGATCTGCAAGAATATCCTCCGACAAAACCTGGAAATCTTCCATCTTTTTCCCCAAAGGCTCCGCCTTTTTATCTATTGAAGACAAAGACTTCATGTAAGGAAATACCTTCGAGATTGCGTCACCGATACCTCTCTCGTCACTTTCAAATATTTCTATCAAAGAACTGACATTTTCATAAAGCCTTTCGCAATTTTTCAGCTGAGTCTCTTTTGCTATCGTATCCTCGTATGCATTCCTATCCAGATTTACCCGTTCAAGCTCCATTATCTGATGACTGAGAAGATCAATATCGCGCTCCCTGGTAATAACGCCTTCCTGTATCTCCTGAAGCGAACGGCCGATGTTTATATATTCCTCATATAACGCCGAATACGTGTTTTTTAAAGAATCCTTTAAACCGCAAAGCCTGTCCACTATCTTTATGTGCGATTCAGGAGAAAGCAGCATCTGATGGTCGTTGGGCCCGTGAAAATCAACAAGGAGATCCCCGACCTCCTTCAGTTGGCCGAGTGTTATGGAAAAACCGTTCAGCTTGATTCTGTTCTTACCATCAGGCATATAGGTACGGTTTATGATGATTTGTCTATCGCCGCCATCCAGGTATTCTTTAAATAGCTCATTCTCTAATATCAGTTCTTCAGGAAGTTCGCCAACCATTTCAACAATACATGGATTTTCAGGATCGCGCATCTGGCTGGTATTAAACCTTTCTCCAAGGGCATACCGGAGAGCCCCGATAAGAATTGATTTTCCCGCGCCAGTCTCTCCTGTTAAAACATTCAAATCTTCTCCAAACTCCAACGAGAGACGATCAATAAGGCCAAAATTTTGAATAGTAAGTTGTGTAATCATACTGGAAATTATACCTTAAATAAAATATTAAGGTGCTTTAGGACGTAAATGAACAAGCAGATTATTGATAATCTGATCACTTTCCGTTATTTTTTTCTCAATATTGACGAGGTGTGTATCTATATCCGGGTTTTTAGCCTTGCGTTTAATATTTACCGCGGCCATAGCTATCGCGGCAAGGGAATTTCTCAGTTCATGGGAGGCAGCACGTGACTCTTCCTGCGAGCGCTTACAGTCTGTAATATCGCTGAAAATCACGGCACAATAGCCTTTGCGCGGGCTGAAAGCCGATATGCAAAACCACCTTTTACGAGTTTTTGAATAGCTTTCGAATTGTACCGGTTTTCCGCTCAAAGCGACTTTCCCGTATTTTCTGATCCAATCCGCAGGATCTTTCTCTATGCCCGGAATGACTTCCGTTACTCTTTTGCCGATGGTATCCTTGCGCTTGAGACCGGTAAGCTTTTC
>Ga0302251_1001547_pt1 | contig 13503 bp, 10 predicted proteins | sample AAG_RA_Gln_MG_FD_193534 | JGI IMG/M metagenome (GOLD analysis project Ga0302251, IMG submission 193534) | Enriched activated sludge microbial communities from anaerobic digester in WTTP, New Holstein, Wisconsin, United States - AAG_RA_Gln | ecosystem: Engineered > Bioreactor > Anaerobic >...
TACACAGGAAAGGTAAAGCCGAAGATTATCATCCCTTCTATTCTTTACAAAGTGAAATGAATAGTTTGTTCGATGATTTCTTCCGTGGCTTTGATATTGTTCCACGCGGATTTTACCGGAGCGGCGAGGTCAGTTTTATGCCGACGGTTGATGTAAAAGAAAGCGAAAAGGAATTCATCATCAAAGCTGAACTTCCCGGTGTGGAAGAAAAAGATGTTGAAGTAACAGTAACTGACAACGTCGTTACCATCAAGGGGGAAAAGAAAGAAGAAAAGGAAGACAAAGGGAAAAACTATTATTACATGGAGCGTTCTTACGGTTCCTTCAATCGGGTAATTCCTTTGACCGAGGAAATCGAATCGGATAAGGCCGAAGCCAGCTTTAAAAACGGCGTCCTCAATATCACGATCCCGAAGAGCCAGACAGCCAAAGCCAAAGGAACAAAAGTTCCGATTAAAGCGGCCTAAGAGCAATTCAAGTCTCGAGGCTGGCTTTACCTGCTTCGATTAAAACGGCATAAACCGTATACTCCCCGTCGTCTTCTACCGTAGGACGGCGGGGTTTTAATAAGATAGAATGGCCTGATAACAGAACAAGGAGTTGCAACCCCTCGTTCCATACAAAAATTCTTCACGAGCCAGTCTCGCTGACCAGTATACAACTGATTTAAATTACTGGATGCCGGATCAAGTTCAACATGACGACGGTTTTTCATTGCATTTGCCCGTCATCGCTGATAAACCCGCAGCAACAAAACAATAACTTTAAATAACTTCCATACTCGTCATTCCGGGCTTTCAGCCGGGCGTATGCCGGCTGACCCGGAATCCAGGCGTCGTCCCCGCGAAGGCGGGAAACCAAACCATTTTTTACTGGATTCCTGCTTTCGCCGGAATGACAAAATTGTTTATTTGTGTTTTTTTCAGGTCTCAAACAAGGACATATGATTCTTATGGGAAAATCCGCCCCCGACAAATATCCTCAGGTAAAAGATGTTTCCGACGCCGAACGCATCCGCATGGTGAAAGAGATTTTTTCCACCATCACCGGCAAATATGATTTTTTAAACCGTTTTCTTAGTCTGCGGCGCGACGTGGCCTGGCGCAACTTCGCGGCGCAAAAAATGCGTTTTTTTCAAACGCACCGCTACCTTGATGTCGCCTGCGGGACGGGTGATTTGTCGGTCGCCGCAGCCCAAAAACATCCCGATATTTCCGTAACCGGCCTCGACTTCGTCCCGGAAATGGTTGTGGCGGCAAAAGAAAAAGTGCAAAAGAAGAACCTTGGCGGACGGATTCACATCATGCAGGGTGACGCTCTGCAGCTTCCTTTCGAGGACAATTACTTTGATGTCTCGGGCATCGCCTTCGGCATCCGCAACATTCCCGACCGTTCCCGCGCGCTGGCCGAAATGCTGCGTGTCACCGTTCCGGGCGGTCAGGTGATGGTGCTGGAAATGACGTTTGTCCAGAATCGATTCCTGAAATCGATTTACTATTTGTATCTGAATTATTTGCTGCCCGCATTGGCGAAATTTTTTTCGAAGAACTCTGCCGCATACTATTATCTTGCCGATTCCATCATGAACTTTCCGTCACCGGCAGCCTTCAGCCGTTTGATGGAGGATGCGGGCATGACAAATGTTCAAAGATACCCGCTCACCTGCGGAGTTACCTATCTCCATGTCGGAGAAAAACCCTAAACATTATTGGCTGAAATCCCTGTTCACCTTTCTATTCTTCAGTTCGGCCAGTTTGCCTTTATTCCAGCTCGATATTTTACTGAAATATCTCGTGAGATGAGCGATGCCTTCGACTTCCTCCGACCCGCAGTAAATGCAGCTTTCATTTAAACCACGGGCAGTTTTGCCGCAGGCCGCGCAGGAAGTGAATTCCGGCATGAAATCAATCTGCCGATTGGCTGAATTGTGGAAAACGTCGGCTATGAACCGGCAGAGTTCCTCCTTGCCGGGATTGTAGCTGCCCAATTGCAGATGTGTAATAACGTCTCCTTCCATGTATTGATGAAAGAGGCCTTCCCGAATTACTCTTTGCGCAGGAGTTATATCGGCGGCAACATTCAGATGTGTGGAGTTGGTATAATAAATAGCCCCTTCGGCGATATCCCCCTTTACATAACGGCCGGCAGCGGGCGAATAATATTTTAAATCCAGCCGGGCAAAGCGGTACGCCGTTGTTTCCGCCGGTGACTGCTCCAGAACAAATTGCATTGAACTCTCTTTGCTCCATCTCGCGGCTTCGTTTTGCAGATATTCGACAATTTTTAAACCAAACGCCAATGCTTCCGACGTTTCATGCAACTGCCTGCCCAGATGGATTTGCACCAGTTCGTTCAAACCGGCAAGTCCGATAATGTAAAAGGCCCGGTTCATTCTCAGATAGGGAAAGCCGTCGTTGTTCATCGCCAGCGCGGCCAGCGGCCCTTCATCAGCATAGGAAAGAAGTTTCTCTAAAAAATCTTTTTTCTGCACATGCGTCTTTACGGCAACAGCGGTAATCTCCCTCAACAGCTTCCACAACTTTTTTTCGTCTCCGGCTGCTTGGAAAGCGATGCGCGGCAGATTTAAAGTAACACTATGAATGGCGGCGCTGCGTATCAGCCAGGGTTTATCCAATTCGTCGGCAAAGCATTCCTTATTCCTTCCACAGGATTTGTGACAAACAAAAGAAGAGGCATCCGCTCCCCGATCGAAGACAAAGCACATATTACCCTTCAGGCTGGCCACCTCGCAGGCCTGCTGCAGCAATTCGGATGAGCCCTGCGCCCGGAAAAAATCTTCCGTCAGATGCAACAACGGCCGCGGCAGAATGAACGGCTTTTCCGTGGCATCCCCTTTTTTAAACACTTCACAAATGGCCCAGGCAAAACGCTGCGCATCTGCCTTGTATTCTCCGTAGAGCTTGCCGGTCGACTTCCCGCCGGGACCGATGGCCGGTAGTTGCGCCCAGTGCGGCGGCACTTCATAGTAAATGTGAATGTCGGTATAGAGCGCCTGCCCACCGCGAGTGGCGGACAACTGCGAAAACTCATAAATCAGCATCTGGGCAAACTGGCGTACTTCCTTGTCGGACATGTCGACAAGATAGGGGGCAAAGGAAATATTAAGCGCATCCCAGCTTATGGTGCCGGTAAAATGTCCCTGGAGAATCGCGCTGAAACGCACCATGTGCGCCAGCAGGACTTCCGCATGTTTGGCCGGTTTGGCGGAGTTGATCGCCAGCGGCAGCTTCAAACCGTTCAGTTTCAAATATTCCAAAGTCTGGCAGCAGCTGTAGGGTCGATCAATGTAGCCCAGACCATGAATGTGAATGTCCCCGGCGGCATGCGCCTCGCCCACATCCGGAGAGAAAACGTCATAGAGGGAAAATTCCCTTTTAATGCCTTCGGCAAAAAGCAGATTTGTGCCTTCGGGAGAATGCGGAATGCTGGCGTTTTCTTTGTTTTGATGCAGGATCAACTGGCGGACGTCGTAAAGGGGAAAACCAAGCCGGCCGTGAAGTCGGCGTTCCTTTTCCAGCCCTCTTTCAATGAGCCGGGCATTAACCAGTTCGCGGATCAGGGCGGTCGTCAGCACTCCGATGCTGGAAGAAAAAATCTGTTTTTCTACTTCCTTCGATATTTCCTCAGCCAGCAAATAGTCTATCTCCGCTTCCCGCACGAGTGCATCAACGATGCGCTGCCGGTTCCAGAGGGCGATCTCCTCGCCGGAAGTATGGACAAAAAGGGTCAAGTCTGTGGTTTCAGAATTTTCGGTCATATCAAACATTCGTCGGCACTATTGTTTCCTGTGCTCCCAGCGCCTTTTCCGCAGCGCGGGAAAGTGCTTCATCATGCTCGTGGTTTAAGGCGAACACCCGGAAATGCATCACCCGCGCAGGAATAAAACGAAAAATCTCTTCCAGTTGCTCCGGTGACGTAAAGCCCGTAACCGGATTGAATATATTGATCCTTTTACCGGATTCGGCCATGGGATTGAGCGGCCGCGGATCCTGAGTCGCCAGATCGACTCGAAACAATATATTTTTCAGTTTCGCCGGCAGGTACTCCCGGATCTTTCTTTCATAATCCTTCGCCTGCGCAAAGCCTGTACCGCGATGAATCTGCGCCACCGATATTTCCGTGGAAAACGACATTTTCCATTTTACTTTCCGGTCGTAAAGCTTTTTCCATTCCCGGGCCAACTTTCTTTTTGTTTCATCTTTTTCCGTAAGCCAGCTTTGCACTTCATTGAACAGAGACCATTCATCGCAATGCTGATAGGCATCCAGATTTTTCAACGGATTGCCGGGAAAAAGCACAGTCATCGTATCGTGGAAAATTTCCTGCAGATGCAAATCCAGGGCGCGGGTTGTGCGATGAAAATAGACATTGCTGTACAGATTTAAACGGGCGTTCAGAAAACGCCGCATCGCCGACATGCCCGACTGATGCAGGGTGACGCCTTCAGCGGTAAAAAAAGTATAATAACGCAGACGGGGAATATCGACCATGTCCAGTGAAAATCCGGTCATATAGGCGTCGCGCTGAACATAGTCCAGGTTGTCCACCGTGTAAATGCCGGAAAACAGTTGACAGAGCAACTGCAGCCAGCGCGGCTTTTTGTTGTCCCGGATTTCCGGCATCTTTATCAAACAGGCCACCTGCCGGGGATCCAGAATTTCTCCGTCGGCAAAAGCGCCGGAAGGGCTGCGCCGAATGTGCGAGATAATATTTCCGAGCTTTTTCACGATAATCTGCTGGCCGATTACTTCGTGGGTCAGCCCCCATTTGCTCAGATAATGTTCATCAAAAAAGTGCCCGTATGGACCGTGCCCCACATCATGCAGCAATCCGGCGATCCGCATCAATTCTTCGATGTAATTGAGAGACGGTACGTCGCTGCATACGTCACACAAACTGGGATAAAGGTGTTTGGCGAATTCACCGGCTACATGCATTGTCCCCAGGGAATGCTGAAAGCGCGTATGCTCCGCCGCCGGATAAACCCAGCGGGCGCTCTGCAGCTGATAGATGCGCCGCAGCCGCTGCATCCAGGGAGAATCAATCAGGTCTTTTTCCGTTGTTTCTTTAAGAGCGCCGTCCTGCGGCACTGTAAAAAAGGCGTACTGATGGATCGGATCGGCAATCAGCGCCATGCCCTTATAGATATCCAGATTAGGGGAGACTATTCTTTTCATGGCGGACTGTTTACACCATTCCGCAAAAAAGATCAATATTAATGAGGACTTTAATTCCGTACTTCAATGATATCCAAATCATTAATCCTACAAATTTTGAAGCTCTGTTTGATGACTAAAGAAGTGGTTGTTCAGCACGGTTTCATTGTGGCCTTATTGTATCGCATACCGGGCGTTATGTTGACTTGGGGCGAAGGTCTAAAGGAGTGGGGACTCATTTTATTGAATTGCAGTCGAAACACGCCAATTTTAGAAGTCGATTTTTTGAAGATCGGAAATATTTGTGTCTTCCTGAAATACAGCAGTGGATAATTATTTAAGGCATGCCGTGTTATAAACAGTAATTATCAAATTCGGTTTCTTTTCGTGGGACAAATTTATCATATTTTACCCGCCGGGCATCTGCTCCCTATTACAACAAAATACCAAATGACAAAAATTCATTAATAGTGATTTTACACTATATTTTCTATTCTCATTCTTGAACGGGTAGTGTAAAGAGATATTACGAAAATCAGAAAAAGCACGGCGGACATATAACGTTATCTCTTTGCAGTTTCGCCACAGCAATGTCTAGGAACAAAGCAATATACCACTTGTTCTGGGTTTGCTATTGGACCATTAAGAACTTAAAGAACTTGCCAGGAGGATGAAAAATGGACCTACTAAATCTACTCAAAGAAAATTACACGTGGTTTTTCTCGGGCCTCGGAGTGGTTTTACTTGCATGGATTATAAACGTATTTAGGAAAAGCAAAGGCAACAATGTTATAAAAGGCCATTCAAATGGAATCCAAGCCCAAGGAAACGTGACGATAAATCGAGATGGAAAGGAAAATTAGAATGAATACCATTTCCGAAGGATCTATCGGCTTACAAGCTGGAGGCAATCTTACTGTCAATCAAACTATAAATGAGCTTCCGAATGCGATACAAGATATGTTTGTAGAGCTCCTACGGCCATCGATTAAGCAATTGGGCGAAAATATTAGAAAAGAACTTTCCGCAGACGTTAGTAATTCTATTGGCGATAGAGTGAAAAATGCACTCGATCAGACTATTCTAAGATCATTAAGAGAACAGATAAAGGCTGAAAACCTTAACTATCATATTGAAATGGTTATTAAAAGAATCCGATCTGAGGATGAAAGACAACATTATTCGAGAGAATCGTTAAATGACACATTTAAGAAAACCGAATTGTTTCTTGAGTGGATGGAAACCGCAGAGGATATTCCACCGCAAGATGCAATACTTTCCGGGATATGGCAGAATTGGCTATATAACCTATCTCGCGGCACCGACAATTCAGAACAAAAACTTTTGCTGGATAAGATGAAGCAACTAACGCATGAAGATGCTGACATTTTACTGATCCACTATCCAGTGAGGCGTCCATCGTTTATTTATATGAGTGTGTTTTCATTGAACTCTCGTCCCAGATCAGGTAAGGCTGAATATATAACAAAAAAACTACACGATCTAGGACTGCTAAACAGATCTTACTTTCTTGAAATAGTTTCTTTTCTTGTGTCCATAACTAGTGCTTTTTTTGTAAAGAAATTCATAACTTTCCATGAGCCAAGTTCTGAATCAAGTTTACTTATATATTTATGTTCTCTAATACTGCCAATGATGTTCATGTTCCTTATGCCTAACTTCAAGCTGACATGGCTCGGCTCGCGTATTGTTTCTTATGCAAAACCAGGAAGATACATGCTCAATGCGCAATCATTTGCCGTATTGGAAAAAGAAAAAGTACCCATTGAAGTATTGAAAAAATTAGAACCTCTAAAATACGAGATGTTTAGGTCAGAAATTGAATTTACTGGCGCCATATCTGACAAAATAAGCAAGGAAGAGTTTGACAAATACAGGGAGTTGATTCTCAAGCAATGCGTGTAGTATATGAAAGATAGATAACATGCCTATGCACGCGGCCACGCAACCACGCGGGGTATACTTTTTGTTGCTATTTCAAAGCTCATTGGCCCGCATGGTTGCTGCCAGTGGTGGGCGGTTTTGCACCTTTTAAATCGTAATTCACGCCGTCACAGCTTTTGAAAAACTCTTGTTTTGTAGGTGAAGCAAAGGTTCAGCAAATTTTATTTTTTCTTTGATTCTACTGAGTAGTATCGATAGTAATCTGCTACCCAAAAGCGATCCCTCAAAATCACGCCTCCAATAAATAATTGATGCTGTATGAAGATAATGCGAGATTTCACTGGGGCGGAAGGAAAACCTACAAAGCAATTTGCGGGTTACATATCCGGCAGGTTCTGCTGCAGCCGGACGAGATCGATGCGCATGTTTCTTTTTAGTTTGGTGTACATTGGACGGTCTTTCCGGGCGAGGAACCCGGCAAATTCCATAGTCTTCGGCAGGAGCGTATCTCCCGGATAAATCGCGGAAACAACTTTCATTTTTAACGCTTCTTCGCCGCCGATTCTCTTTCCGGTTAAAACAAGTTCATTAACAACCGGTCGATCGGCCATAGAATTTACAATCTGATGGATAACCGGTGTAAAGGGGATATGAATATCCACTTCCGGAAAGCAGAAGAAGCCGCGATCCGCCCGCATCAGGCGGAAATCAAAGGTGGCGGCAAGGATGGCGGCGGCGGCGTAGGTGTGTCCCGTCAGACAACCAACCGTCGGCATATTCAATAACACCAGACGCAGATAAAGACGATCCAGCGAAGAAGCAAGCTGGGTCAGATAACCGGGCGGCATGGTCATCAGCCATTCCCGGTCAATGCCGTTGGACCAGTATTTGGGATCGCTGCTGGTGACGACTAAGGCGGCATTGCCGGGCGCGGCTTCCAGTTCATCGAGGACAGCATTATATTCAGCAATTACATCGTCGGTTATAGTATTGGCTCTGGCGCCGTTAATCAAACTGAGAACAAAGACATCGCCTTCTTTTTTCAGTTCCATCGTGGCCATAGTCGATACTCTCCTCAGGCGCAATATCTTTTTTTAGCTTCCGATAATTGCGAAAAATGCTTCCTTTCTTCGTCGATGATCTGATCTATAATCAGATGCTGGGCGACGGGGACAAATCTTTTGATTTCATGGTAATAAAGGATGGAATCCATCTCGCGTTTGATGGCAAAATCAAGAGCCGCCGCAGTATCTTTAACCTGGGACAACTCTTTATCCATGGCCTCTTTGGTGAAAATTATATTGTTGTCCACATAGTCACGCAGATACGCATCATATTCACCTTCATACTTTTCCGGCGGATTATATTTTTCTATCTGTGCAAACAATGACTCAAAAATTTTCTTGTGGGCGATTTCTGCTGCGGCCAGTTGGGAAAAAAGATTTTTTGCTTCCTCCTGTTTGGCGATCTGCTCGGCATACTTATAGAAATTGGAGCCGTTTTCTTCGATGCGAATAGCTATTTCCACTATGTCACTTGCTTCAAATACTCTGGAACTCATATAAACACCTCCTGAATTTATAAAATACCGCTAATATTTTAAAGAGTCTGTATTGCATCCAAAAAACAACCAGGTTGTTTTTAAATTGACATATTTTTATTGCTTATGCAACCTTTTGCGCATGTTAGAACCATCTTTTCCTTTTAAAATAGAAGACCATCAGCAGCGCGATCAACAGCATGATCCCCAGAATGATAAAATACCCCCAGCGCCATTCCAGCTCCGGCATATGTTTAAAATTCATTCCATAAATACCGGCCACAAAAGTCAAAGGCATGAAAAGAGTGGCAATAATGGTCAGCACCTTCATCACTTCGTTGAGTTTATTGCTGACGGAGGACAGGTAAATATCCAGCATATTGGAAAGCATATCCCGGAATGTTTCCACGGAATCAATAACGGCGATGACGTGATCGTAGATATCCCGGAAGTAAATGCCCGTGGATTCACTTATTAATCGAGAATCTGAACGCTCCAGTGTGCTGATGGCTTCCCGCAGAGGCCAGAGTGACTTGCGCAGGAGGATCAATTCTCTTTTCATTTTATTGATCGTCTGCAGCGTCGCCGGCGTGGTTCTCCTCACCAGATCGTCTTCCAGTAACTCAATTTTTTCTTCCAGTGATTCCAGAACAAGAAAATAGTTGTCAACAATATTATCCATCAGGGCATGGGCCAGGTAATCGGCGCCGGATTTCCGGAGACGGCCTTTGTCACAGGAAAGCCGCTCCTGTACCGGCTGAAAAAGGGCGCTCTCTTTTTCCCGGAAAGAAAGAACAAAATTCCGCCCCAGAACAATGCTGATCTGTTCGGAGTTTAAGTCCATATCACCGGTTACGGTAAAGCTGCGCAGGACGACATAGAGATAGTCACCGTAATCCTCCATTTTGGGGCGTTGACTGGTATTGAGGATGTCTTCAAGAACGAGAGGGTGCAGTTTAAAAATATTGCCTAATTCCTCCATTAATTCCGTATCCTGCAATCCGTCGACGGTGATCCAGGTGATCGTTTGCTCATCCGGAGGGGGGCCGAGCGCGGCCGGGGAGCCGATCTCTTTTTCCCGATAAGATGCTTCGGTGTAACGGATGAGAGTAATTTTTGGTTTCTCGGAATAAGTATGGCCGACATGAATCAGACTACCCGGTAAAAGTCCTGCCTTCTTTGATCTTTTTAGACGACCCGAACGCATATTTACCTCCTGGATGAAGATTTCTTTTTCACCTTTATCGTAGCGTTAATGGAGGGCGACTTGCCGTCGGGAAAGGAAACGCCGACGGGCAGAACAATTTTTGTTGATACTGTAGTCGTCGCCGAGATTTCCTGCAGATCAACGGGTTCCGTTTCAATCCTTATCTGCTCCGGCTGCAGACCGGGATCAATTAATACCTTGACGGCAGACGGCGAAAGGGTAATTTTCTGCAGGGATAGATTGCGGGGCAGGGAATTCTGGACAGTGACATTTACCGGCAATTTGTAGGTAACCAGTTTGGAGGCGTAGACACGAATTCTGGACGGCGCAATTTCCGCTACCGACAAACTGGACGGAACGTTGAGCATATCTTTCGACAGGGCATATTCACGTTTTTTTTCCGTAAGATTTGACAAGTCGAGTGATAATTTCAGGGAGCTTTCATCGAACAATTGAAAAGCCTGGGCCGGCCCCTGGAGGACAACCTTCACTTCCGTAACCTGCGGTTCGTCGATTTTCCAGTTTACCGGAGCATTTTTATAATCGATGGGCGCTATAAAATCACGGCGTAAAATATCCCGCTGATACCCGAAGGCGATCCATAAAACACACGCCAGAACAAGAGCGATGAGTTTTTCCCAGGTATTTTCCTTGAGCCAGGTTGTAAAAAGAGAAGATTTTTTAGCCGGCGCATTGCGGATATAAAACTTTTCCAGCGCCTCGTGCAGAACCGACGCATTCGGCGCCTCCGTCAGCTCTTCCTGTTGGGCCAGGGATATAGTGCCTCTCTCCTCGGAAACAACTATGCACAGGGCGTCGGAGCGCTCCGCCATACCCAGCGCGGCCGTATGGCGCAGCCCCAGATTGCCGTATTTTGCAGTATTCATGGAAAGCGGCAGATGGCAGCCGAACATGGCTATGCGATCTCCCCTGATAATCACTGCACCGTCATGGCCCGCGGAATTCGGGTCGAAAATGCTTGCCAGCAGCGGCTCGCTGACGATTCCGTCCAGAGTATTTCCCCCGTTGATGTGGCGATCCAGCGGATCGTCTCCCTGCAGAACGATCAGGGCGCCGATATTCTTTTTGGCCAGATTCACCACGCTTTCGGCGATTATGTTCGCCGTTTCTTCCCAGGCCGACAGCGGCTGGAGTTTCTTATGAATATTCCCCAGCATGGCCAGCCTCTCAAAGAAGCCGCGTAGATCTTCCTGAAATATTACGACCAGGACAAAAAGCAAAATGGCGAAAAAACCCTGCAGGACAAGTGTTGTCAGATAAAGCTGGAAAAAACGGGCGGCAACGTAAACACCGCCTGAAAGTATAATGCCGATAAGGACAAAGCGGGAAGCGCGTGTTTTAAACCAGGTCAAAAGGCCGAAAATCATTAAGGCAATAATCACTATATCCAGGATATCCTGGATTCTGACGTTCTTAATGAGGGTCGGCATTGTATCGATGATGCCCATATATTTCCATTCTGCGAGAATTTCTGGAAGAGACTATATAAAAACAAACAAACAGGTGTCAAGCCGGATAAACCCGTAAGGTGGACATGATGCCAAAAATTCTGTTCGCTGCTTTCGGCACCTTATTCCATTTCCAAATCAAAGATGATACCGCGGCGGCTAGGAGGAGGCGACGAGGCGTATTATACATACGTTGAGGAAGCCGACCACCCCGGCCTGCGCCGGGGCAGGCTGTGCCAACAAAGGTAGCGCTTGATTTGGAATTGGAATTATGGCATCAGCCGGGAACGGATCACGCGCGTAATTTTTTCCAAAGCATCATCAGAGCAGGTGCTCACATCAATACCGTTGTCCATAATGTAAGGAGCCAGAATTTTCCAAAGATCTTTCGTCAGACCTCCGTATTGATTCTGAAAAGATTCCAGGCGCGAATGGAAACTGAAAATTCGTTTGCCCCGCTCCGAAAGAGCAAGATAATCGTCGATAATTTTCAACAGCCGGCGGCGCTCATGAGGCAGTCGGCCATACAAATTCAAGAGATTGGAGGCGCTGTCACTCAAAAGTTCGGTTTCCGCATTTATCCCGCCGATCAGAGTTCTCAGTTCGCGGACGATTTGCTCTTCTGAGCACTCCGTAAATTCACCTTCTTTCCAAGCCTGTTCGAGGGGTGTCTGTGGAAAGATTTCCAGAGTCCGCAGGCGGACGAAATCGGGAACGACAGCATTGATGACCCGCGCTGTTTCCCGGGCATGTTCGTCGGAATATTTCACCCCGCCCAGACCGGGCATGATGTAGACAGAGCACGAAAGGCCGGCCTCCTTGACTTTCAGGCAACCCTCAATATGATCGGCGCTGCTCTCTCCTTTATTAATGAAGTCGAGAACATTGTCGCTCCCGCTTTCAATACCGAAGTGCACCCGATTAAGTCCGGCCAGAGCCATCGCCTGCAGGTCGGCAAGAGAGCGTTGCCTCGCCGCCGTTTTTGTCCTGCCGTAGATAGTAACGCGTTCCAGGGAAGGGAAACGGATTTTTATTTCGCTTATTACGGCGGTCATGAATTCAGGCTTCAGGATGAGCCCGTCGGCGTCGCCCAGAAAACAGGTTTTTCCACCGGCCAGACGCCAGGTCAGCAAATGGGTAAGATTATCCAGAAGCGAAGGCTGGTCATTAACCCAGGAGGAAAACCACGCCAGCCTCGGGTCCATATCTTCCGGATTCACCGTGATTGTCCCGACCGGCTCCGTTTCATAGCCGGCTTTCTTCCGGAATTGAATAATTTCATCGGCCAGCGCGGGCAGTTTATCGTAGTCGGCTTCGGTGTATACAGGAACGCCGATGCCCCGCTCGCGCATTCGATCGTCGAGTGCCTTTGCTCTTTCAATATCCCTGACAACTTCCGCCAGAGAGCGCTTCGAAAAATGAGCCCCCGTTTTGTAGACGGGGCAAAATTTACACTTATTCCAGTAGCAGTTGCGGGTCAATCTGAAGGTTAAACTGTAGTTTTCCGTGGGCGGCCGTATGGAACAGATTTCAAAGGGCTCCAGGCAACTAAAATCCGATAAAGTCATATTTTAATTCCTTTTTGGAGGTATTTACTGAATTTTAAAAGTTTCGTTGATCATTTTTACATGCTTCGGGCACTCCGGATTATCCGGATTGACCATGTTTCATATCATATATTATCATAAATTGTTATTGACAACACCTTCCTGTATTGCTATATGGCGCGTACAGACAACACTGTCGGAAAGTAATTTTTATGGAAAAGAAAGTTTTAGCAGTAGCATATAATGGTTGGTGGTGGTGGAGCCGCATACAGGGGGTCATCCGCCATTGATCTTTTTTATTAATTAAAGTCAAAGCCGTGGAGAGACTCTCACCTTCACGGCTTTTTTGTTTCTAGGGACAAGCAAGGGCCGTGAAATAAGTTCACGGCCTTTTTTTGTAATACCAGGAGATAAAAAATGTACCAGCCCAGTTTTGAAGAATTTGCCGCCATGGCGCAAAGAGGAAACCTTATACCGGTCTACCGGGAAATCTTAGCCGATCTGGAAACGCCGGTTTCCGTTTTAACTAAGTTATGTGAAAAGGACCACGTCTATCTGCTGGAAAGTGTCGAAGGCGGCGAAAAATGGGGCCGTTATTCTTTCCTGGGCACCGATGCCGGTGTCATTTTTCAGGTGCGCGGCGATAAAGTGATTATCA
>Ga0302251_1001548_pt1 | contig 13501 bp, 17 predicted proteins | sample AAG_RA_Gln_MG_FD_193534 | JGI IMG/M metagenome (GOLD analysis project Ga0302251, IMG submission 193534) | Enriched activated sludge microbial communities from anaerobic digester in WTTP, New Holstein, Wisconsin, United States - AAG_RA_Gln | ecosystem: Engineered > Bioreactor > Anaerobic >...
CTTGACTATCACAAGAGAGTTCCATATACAAATATATCATATCTGTTGGAAATTGGGCTTGAGAGAGGTAGAAAGATATTTTTGAAGCAGTTTTTTTACACAATTGATTATGAAAAGAAAATGATAATCATGAATAACGATACCACGTTCATTAATTCACTCAATAACCGGATTCAGGCATTTGAATCTAAGAAACAGTATATTGATGCATGGGAAAAGGAATGTTTCAATCAATATTTTAAAAATTATGAGTATCCGTTTAATACTACTTTAGACCCAATACCAAAAAGTCATGAGTTTAATAATACCTTATATATATTCAATAAAAAGATCCAATATTTAATTAAACAGAATAAAATGTCCTTATTTAAAAAAGGGGTTTTATTTCTTTGTAAGGAAATACAACAACCTAATAAACGTCCAATTTTTTTTGGTGCAATTTTATTTATTATCAAACGAGGATTTAAATGAGGAGAACAGATTTTTTTTTAAATAATAACTATTCTAAATGGAAAAAAAGTGAAATGAATAATAATTTTTACTGGTACAGGGGAGAAATCTTTCATTGTAATGAAATGATTGATGGAGAAAAAAATTTACACCTAGTTTTATCGAAATTGGATGAAGTATCTGATGATTTTAATAGTTGCAAAGAAATCCTCAATTCACTCATTGGGTCTTACGCATTAATAATGGAAACGTCCGCCATTGTTATTTGCGTAGTTGACCGCTTACGGAGTATTCCTCTTTTTTATTCTTCATTTGAAAATCAGCTTATAATTACCGATAATGCAAATTACTTACGTAATCGTATCAATGCTTCATTGAACGAAGAACATGGAGCTGAGTTTCTAGTCACGGGATATGTAACCGGACCTGATACCCTCTTTGAAGGTATTAATCAACTGCAGGCTGGAGAATTCCTGTTATTTAACAAAATAACTGGCGACTGTGCAATTCATCGTTATTTTCACTATCTTCATGGAGATTATTCAACTGATTCCGAAGAACAACTTCTCGCACTCCTCGATAAAGTCATGTTGAGCGTTTTTTCAAGGCTCATCGAAACGACTGTCAACCAGGGGAAAAAAATTGTTGTTCCATTAAGTGGAGGACTGGATTCCCGCATTATTGTTGCAATGCTGAAAAGGCTTGGTGTGGATGATGTAATCTGTTATAGTTATGGGAAAAAAGGTAATATCGAGGCTGAGATAAGCAGGAAGGTTGCCGAATCGTTAGGGTATACCTGGCATTTTGTAGAATATACGAGCAGAAGATGGTATGATTGTTATCATTCTGATGAAATGCGTGCGTATGAACGATATGCCGCGAATCTTACTTCTTTACCACATATTCAGGATTTTTTAGCAGTAAAGATACTCAAAGAGGAGGGGAAAATTCCATATACTGCGGTGTTTATCCCGGGGCATTCTGGGGATATGCTCGCTGGAAGTTGGATACCAAACAATATTGAAAATTTGCCGCATACGGCTGAATATTGTATTAACCATTCTTTACAACGACACTATTCCCTATGGGAATGGAATAATAAAAATAAAAAAATGGAATTACTATTTCAAGAGAGGATCCGGAAATCCATCGGTAATATATCTATTTATGATGCTGATTCCCTGGCAAATGGAATAGAATACTTTAATTTTAAAGAAAGACAGGCAAAATTTATTGTCAATTCTGTTCGAGTCTATGAATTCTTTGGATTTGAATGGAGGATTCCGCTCTGGGATGCAGAATTAATTGATTTCTTTTTAAAAATTCCATTAAATGAAAGAATACACACTGCTTTTTACAAAAAATATGCAGTCGTCAAATTATTTATTAATCAACTGTCCCAATTACTCCAAATAGATTGCACAACTCCATTGTATCTACCTCCAAAAATTGGTAAAAGAAAAAAATTAGTTTATTTATTAAATCAATTTCATTTTACACTTTTATGGCATAGTATTTTCTTTAGAAATCCCATTTTTTTGAGATTTACATGGCGAATTAAAGTAAATCCTATTTTTAATCGATTACCAAGTTTATTAAAGGAGATTACTATTAGAAAAAAAGGATTAATTAAGTATATCTACATTCCATCGATCAATGGATTTGCGACATTAGAGTATTATAAAAATGTAATATTACAAAATGAGAAATGAGGAGTACAAAACCACTTTAATAAAATTGAATTGTTACAGTTAAAAAAAATATTGTTAAGTAAAAAATAAGATTGGTAATAAAAAAATGCTTTGTCCGCTATGTAAAAGTTCAAATCTCGCACATTTAAATTCAATAAAATTGCTCGGTTTAATTAAATCAACAACATATCACTGTTTTAATTGTAGTGTTTATTTTCGCAATCCCCTCCCCTCCCGAGACTCCATTATTCACTATTACTCCTCCAGATATTTCCGCTATCCAGATAATATTGAAAAAGAGATGGCTAAAATTCAGGGATCATTTCTCATACAAAATATCGGGGAATTTATTAAGAATAATCATTTACACTACCTTGAATTTGGAGCTGGGCGAGGATGGCTATTATCCAATCTTTTAAATTCTGCCTTTGTTCAATCCGCCATTGGATTTGAACCAGATTCAGTCTCAACCCAGTGGGGTAGAGATAATTTGCATGTCGATTTGAGAGATGGAATGCTGGATGAGCATCAACTCGATGTAATTAGTCATGATTTTCCCGAAACAAATCTGATATCTATGGTTCATGTTTTAGAACATCTTCATAATCCTAATGAAATCCTCTCAACAATCAAGAAAAAAATGAATCCGCATTTTCTCTTTCTAGAAGTGCCAGATGCAGAATATGAAGGGAAGGTGATGGAGATAGATACCTTTCCATGGAGTTCAATGGGTCAGCACTTTTGGTCCTTTTCGGAGGTAAGCCTTCGCATCCTCTTGGAAAATAATGGATACCAAATTATTTCTTTAGTCCACGATGGTCAACCACAGTACTGGGACCGTCAAATTGAAAATATTTCAAATTGGAATAATTACTTCAACAATCAAAAAAATCGCTATAATACCGGTAATTTTCGTTTAAGTGAGATCATTCTCACAGATTTTGCCTTTTTATTTCAAAATTCTTTTTTCAAACTGAAAAGTCTAATGAAAAAAAGATATTCCCGACTTGATTTACCTGTTATCAGAATCCTTGCGAAAACCATATAATCTACTTCTTTATAAAACGAGGCACTTGACCAACAAGATTGATAAATTGTCTTGCAAAAAGTGAGAAATTTTTACTTTTTCCTGATTTAATCATCTGACTCAAATATGTTAAGTACCAAGGATTTAGAGATCCCATAACAGACTTTTCATCAAATTCAGATATGAGATCGTTATCATTAGAGAAATTGACGATATTAACTGAACCTAATCCTATTTCAGATGCAAAATGAGCATCACTTCCCGCGGTAATTGGTTTTTTCCACTCTTTCGCTAAGAGTAATGCTTTCGCGTTTTGTTCAATCGTTGATCTTGAATTAAAAATTTCAACACCATCAATATACTGGATGACAGAATTTTCGAGTCTATGCCCTCGAAAAGGATGGGGAAGTATAACCAATCCTCCCTGAATCTTGATCTCTTCAACAACTTCGATAAAAATCTTTGAGTTTATCTCCTCGTTTACAAATAATCCAATAATATCGCCTATTTCAGTATTGATTTCACACCCAACTATTACAAAAAAATCCTCATCACTGTTCATCTTTTGAACTTCTAATCCGCCACGAATTGTTTCATGATCGGTGATTGCTATTACGTCCAACCCTCGTTTTTTTGAAACTTTTAAAATTTTTTCGGGAGATAAAAGGGAATCATATGAAAATTTCGAATGGATGTGCAAATCAGCGATCATTTCTTTACCTTTGGTTTGCCATAGGGATAGCGGAAATTCCCCTGCCTAATCCATGTTTTAATGGCAATACATGTAGAGAACATTTGTAAAATATTGGGTAAAAAATCACCTATAGATACGTTGCTTCTTAATTTTTTATTAAAACTCTCCATAATCACATTCATTATCGACTTTGGATTTGCAAGAATATGCAGAGTATCATCAGGAAATGGCCATCGGTATTTCATTTCAGTGTCATATTGAAAAATTGGCGTAATATCCCCCTCTAATGCCATATTAACAAGAAAGACGGGAAAGTCAATTCCTGCTGCAATTGATAAATCCAGAGATCCCCAAAATTTGGGATTTATTTCCATCAATTTGAACTTTCCATCACGCGAGTCCTTTTTAAATTCAACCATTGCAACACCGTGCCAATGTAACTGACGGAGTAATGCTAATCCCAATCTTTTCAATTCTTCATTGTATACACTCATGGCACATGTGCTAGCCCCGCCTGATATCGGATATTCACGGAGCCTTTTATGCATAAAAACCGCTTTTTCAATCCCGTTATTGAAGAGTGCATAAAAACCATAACCTTCGCCAGGGATATATTCCTGGATGAGATATTCATTGAAATTTATAGTTCTAAGCTCGTCAGGTGAGTTAATATACCGAACATGCCCAGATTCATAGAGTCCTTTTACTACGACAGGAAAAATTTCAACACTATCAATTGAATAGTATTCTATTGGAGTTGGAATGTTAAGCGAATCTGCAAGTTGCATCGTTTTTTCTTTATTTGATGCAATCTGCATGGATTCATAATTAGCAATTGGAATTTTCACATAGGACAACAGCTCTTTTTTATGCTTAGATATTGTGACAGTTGTAGTATATCCGATGGGTATGAGGACATCAATTGATTCTTTACTCAAGTATTCAATTAAAAATTGAATGAATTCTTCCTCATTTCTTGGATCCGGACATATTAGTTTTTTATTACAATATCGTGAAAAAAATGATTGCGAGAATCGATTTGAACCCATCGCGACAACGAAAAAGCCTGCTTTTCCTAGACTTCTTACGGCAGCTAATGTATGCTTATATCCTGCATCAGTGATTAAAACTTTAATCTTCTGATCCACTATATTACCAACTCAATATAAATTATTTTCAGATATTTTTTGTTGAGAATAAATTTCTATCCCGCTCGTCATCCACGCTTTCTTCTCCTTACAATACCCAAGAATCTTCTCATACAACCCAAGATTCTCCCCCTCCATATACGTATTATGCCATAACAACGTGAACACCCCGTGGCATGCCGCAACACGGTCGATGAGCATCTTTACAAATTCCCATTTACCCTTGCTATCGAACCTCATATAAGTCTGATCCAGCGTCCCATCCATCACGACAAGCGGGATCTCCAGAATATCGATCTCTTTCCCCATATTCAAATTAAACGGCCTGAACGGATGGCACATTCCATTCCGGAAGCCGGCACAATCTGCATACCCTAGCGTGGTATCATACTTGAACCCTGCCTTACTCAGATATTCCCAGGTCTCCGGGACCCTGAACCGGAGGTAATGATTCCTGTATCCAATAACAGGCTTCCCTGTCACTTTTTCGAGCCGCTCTCTCTTCTCTTTCAACTCACCGGGGTTGAGATACGCGGTATGGCCTCCATGGAGTCCGACCTCCCACCCCCGGTCTGTGATCTCCCCGATCTCCGCTTCAATGGTACCAATGTCGTAAGAATAATCCTGGTCGCCTGGATTCTCTGCCATGAAGAAAAATGTGCTCTTTGCTCTGTATTTCTCCTCCAGATCCATGATTGAAGAGAAGTTGACGAATGGCAGCTTCCGGGATCTTATCTGGGATATTTTTTTAAGAGCATCCTGAGTGTTTCCCTGTTTGAACAGGCGGTAGGCATTCAATCCCTTGGATGCAATGGATTGATAGATAGCATCGATATCATGTGTTAAGCAGACCGCGAAGGGGGCGTCATCCGGGTAGTTGACCTGGTATCCGTGCTCCACAAGGTACTGGGAAGCTCTTGGTTCGAAAATATCACGATTCCGACTGGCATAGTAGGGAAACCTGCCGTACTTGTCCCGCAGCGGATTTGTATATTCTTCCTTCCTTGTGAATAAATCCCATATATCCTGATCCTGCTGCAGGATTTCATGCATTTTCATGAATATGCTCTATTTTCTCTCCTACCTGCATATCTCTTGCGGCTGTGAACCGGATATCTATCAGGAGAATGGGGAAAGATCCTTCCCTTTGTTCGTTTACCTCGAGTGTGACCTTAATTTTTCTGCTCCCAAACCTTCCTGTAGTATCACGGACGCGAAAGATTGATGGGATATTCCATTGATCTTCTGTATAATCCTTGCGAGGATACTCATGACCAGCATCGAAGCAGACGTCAGGGAGATCAAGGAGAGCATCAGGGAACTCAACCGAAAGATCGAGATTCTCCTCGATGAACGGGAGAGCATGGCGATGATGAAACTCTCTGAGCAGTCGCTCTCTGCCTTTCTCGCCGAGGAGCCTGACATTTATACGATTCGCGATGTGAGGGCTGTATACCGATGAAAGGGACCATCGTTCTGATACCGTTTCCCAATCCCTGACCTCACGACAGCAAAACTACGCCCCGCACTTGTCCTCTATGAAAGTGACCGCGACGTTGTCATTGCCTTCATCTCGTCAAAGATCCATGCCGAAGCGGGTCCGGCAGGGGTTATGGTGACCACCTCCCACGCGGGCTTCTCAAAGAGCGGCCTTAAAGTCGACTCGGTAATCCGGTTGGACAAGATTGCAACGGTCTTAAAAGACCTGATGGTCGGCGAACTCGGAGAACTTGATGGTGACCTCAGAGCTATGGTGAATGCAAAACTCGCCAGACTGTTCAGGCTCTGGTCCTGAGCGAAAGCGATCTTTCATATTTTCGCTGATGACCGGATCCCTTGAACCTGCACGGACATCCACCGCAAATGATTCTCTGTGTGTGGAACGCTATTCCCCCTCTCAAATATCTCTCCAGGGGGGCAACGTTCAGTCCCTGTCGTGCCACGATTCGGTCAGGCTAAAAAAGAAATTATTCCCGTAACGAATGCCGGCTCTTATCATCGCACCTGGTATCCTGGCACACAAATCCCAATCCGATCCCCCGCATACTGCTCCCGATTTCTTCCCGCCGCCACCACCCTCTCCCCATTACAACAACACATTTCTCCCTGCCGGACAAGAATCACCCATGGATATCCCTCCCGAAATCCTCGCACACCTCAGGGAGCAGCATCAGCGTCGCGAGGAACTCTATGCTCCCTTCGCCATGCGGGACGGGATGTATATTCGGAGATACCAGCGCCAGCCGGAAGACCCTGTCATCCGTCCCCCATTCTCCCGGGATGCTGACAGGATACTCCACTCAAAAGCATATTCCCGGTACATCGACAAGACGCAGGTCTTCTACCTGGTGGAGAACGATCATATTACGCACCGGGTACTGCATGTGCAGCTGGTCTCGAAGGTTGCAAGGACTATTGGGCGTTGCCTGGGCTTAAACGAAGACCTGATCGAAGCGATCGCTCTCGGCCACGATATCGGGCATGCCCCGTACGGGCACCTGGGGGAGTCGCTTTTAGATGATCTCTGCAGGAAGAACGGCATGTGGGGATTCAGGCATAACATGCAGAGCGTTCACTTCCTGGATACCGTCGAAGACTGCGATCTCACGCTTCAGGTGTTGGACGGGATACTCTGCCATAACGGCGAGAAGCACGATGCCCGGTTCACCGTGGACGGAGATGCAAGCTGGGAATCGTTCGACCGTAAGATGGAACGGATCCAGAGGGGAGAGGATTGCTACCCATGCACGTATGAAGGGTGCGTGGTACGGTGTGCCGACAGCATCTCGTACCTGGGGCGGGACCTGCAGGATGCCCTGGAAGTAACGTTGATCGGAGATGAGGAACTCAGTGAATTTCCTGATTCCTGCAGGGAATTTTTCCAGTTGGAGGGTATCGGCACGGAATCCTTTCGAACTCTCAACAGGACAGTCCTTGACTTGCTGATCAGGGATGTCATTGCCAACAGCGGGGAGGAGTGGTTCGGGTTCTCCAGAGACGCCTCGGAATGCCTGGACGCATTCCGGCAGTTCAATTATCACGTGATCTACAAGCATCCGGACCTGGTGCGTCAAAAGGAAAAGATACGGTTCATGTTCGAACATATGTATGCACACCTCTTGGGGGAGGCAGAGCGTGGAGAGAAAGACTCACCTGTTTTTCGCCAGTTTCTTGACAATCCCTGGGTGAACCCACAGTACAGGGAGACGGCCACTCCTCCGCAGATCGTCACAGATTTTATCGCGGGAATGACGGACCGGTACTTCGAATCGCTGTTCAGGCACCTCATCCTCCCAAAAAAAGTCAGGCAGACGTTCAAAAACCGGACATTGCCCCCGGATTATGGTATTCCTGGTTCAGATTCTGACAGAAGACCGTGATGCCCCCAAATAAGCCCAATTCAGCCTCCGTTTCCCTATTTCGGATTGAGCCAATCCACCTCCACTGGAAACCCTGCTCACCCCCATAGAGAAATCGCATTAAAATCATCCTTTCAACAAAATACCCCAAATCCACAAAGGAAAAATCTGCTCTTTATTCTTCCTACAACCGAAGCAACAAAAACGAGGGAGTATTGATCGATCCCGAAGGAGAAAAACTCCTGGACGCGTTCTATGAACGCCTTTCAAAGGCAGCAATCCGCATTCTGCCGCGTGTTTACCAGATCCCACTTTTAACAAGATCCCATTTCCTCGTGGAGAGGAAAATGTATGTAGATTTGATATATATTTAAATAATAACACTATCTACATACATCTATGGCAACCATCACCATCAGCGTGGACGACGACGTCGAGAAACAATTTCGTGAAACAGCGAAAAAGGTGATGGGGGAGAAGAAAGGATTCCTTGGCCGGGCTGTTATGGAAGCCATGAGGCTCTGGGTACGGGAGAAAACGCAGGCAGAGATCGCACGCACCGCTCTGGAACTGATGGAAAAGGAGTACCATCTCGGAACACGCCATTACACCAGCCGGAAGGAACTCCATGACCGCCCCTGAGGCTCTGATCGATACGAACATCCTCGGATACCTCTTTGATGCAGATGTTCCCACGAAACGAGCGGTGTCCAGGGATCTCCTGGCACGGTGCTGGAACGGTGAAGTGACATTCGCAGTCTCGGTCCAGAATCTTGCCGAGTTTGCGGTGGTGGTGACAGAAAAGGTTGCGTTTCCGATGCCCCCATCCGTAGTCAGGTCATTTATTGAGACTATCCTCAATTTCGACGGATGGAAGGTGATCTCGTACAGAGGATCCACTATTCAGGATGCACTGGAGATAAAGGAAAAGTATAATCTCCATTTCTGGGACGCTCTCATCGTCGCCACCATGCAGGAACATGGGATCCACCAGATTTACACAGAGGATAGAGGGTTTGCGAAGGTTCCATGGTGCATCCCTGTCAACCCATACGAGAGGCGTGTATGAACCACTCTCCTGAATATTCCCCGCAGGGAACAGGATTTCGATCGCCATCCCATCGTGTTCGTGATTGCCCAATAACCTCTAATACAAGGCACTAGGCACCATCGGTGACGATGTATCTCATGGAAAAACCAGGAAAGTGTATGGCATTTGGTAAAATAGTCCTGTGATAAAGGATTCTCTTGTCCATGAGAAGGTGTCTGACCTGGACTACGCCCCGGATGCAATGAGAAAACCGTACCGGGAAAGCAGGTGAGAAGAGGAACGCATCCCCTTTCTTCTGTTCTCAGGATTTGAGGGTTATATACTCTCTCTGAATAAGACAGACACGTACACTACAGAAAAGATCTGCCGAAAAAATGACACGAATTCTATTCTATTTGGAGAGAAGAGTGCTGCGGTTCAATCTCCGGTCACAAAGAAAAAGGGAATAACATTCATTATTCTCTAAAAGAGAATGGTATATCGATGGCCGAGATTGTCGTAAAAGTCCCTGATGAGCTGCCGCTGCAAGGTCTTATCGCCAGGATCAACGATCTCATCGCCGAAGAGCACCTGAAATGGATGCTGTTTTCCAAAAGCACGGAGGTACTTGCACTCAAGGATGAGGATATCCAGGCTTTTCAGGAGATGAGGGATCTGGCATGGACCGAGAAGAAGAAAGAATTCGGTGTGTAATCGATTCCAACATCCTCATCGGTGCCCTTGTCAAGGATAGTTCCTATAAGGCTCGTATCCTCCATAACGGGAAATTTTTATTCTTTTTTCCGGAGTATGGCCTTCTTGAGATCGAAAAATTCAGAAATTATATCTGTGCAAAGAGGGAGAAGAGCCTCGCATGCCATTCCTATGAGTATGCTATAAAATTCCTCCTTGAATCAGTCACCGTCATACCTCAACAACTCTACATCGACCAGGTTGCCATTGCATATGCACAGATGGGAACCATTGATCCCAAGGATACGCCATTTCTCGCGCTTGCCCTTCACCTGGAATGCCCGATCTGGTCGGATGATGGTCATATGAAACGACAATCTCTTGTCCCCTGCTACACGACGGATGAGATCCTTATACTCCAAAGAGAAAATTCGAAGTAAAACATCCGTGCGGGTGCATTCGCATTCCTTTCCCCGCCAGTTTCGACACCGCATGCGGCGACTTGGGATTTGGCGTCATCCCCCTCTACCTTCTTTGCCCCGCATTCCTTTACCGCCACGAGCACCCGCAATTGTCCCGTCCCCATTCATTCGTAGCCATGCCAATGGGTCCCGTATCGATTTCGGCACTGAGTGGGGATGGCCGCCTGGTGGAAGATGCCGTCCGCATCATGACATCAGGTCCTTGAGGATCTCGGGGTCAGTGATACTCCCCCGTCCAAAGTGAAAAACAGGATTGTCAAATAAATCCCGGAGATTCTCCTCTTCCCCGAAAAGAACTTATCAACCACCGTCACGTCATGCCCGTGATCGACAAGGTATCACGCAACCCGATGAAACCGACACCGCCGGTGACGACGTATTTCATGTTTTTCCCGGATTATCGTACTGGAACAGCAATTTATACTGGTATCCGGGGAGTGATACAAATATCCGTGAGTTTTTGGGAGTATTTCCTGGTGAAAAATGGGCATACAGGAAGAATGAGGCACCATTACCCTCCCCCATTCATACCCGGATTCAGTATGATGGCGTGGATACCCGCATACAGGATGAGATGGCGAGAAATATATGCCGGTGAATGGTGTCAAAGTTCTCTGATCTGCAAGAGAGATTGCGCTGTGATTCCGTTCTTTATCGACAGTCTGGGAGAGAAGAGAGAAAACCTAAATAGATACATCGTCTTTCTGAGTATAACAGAAAGAAATCACGTAATCGGGGTGATTCTGGTGAAACGTGCACACCCTCCTTCCACAATCAAACCAATCCTTGAGGATCTCCGTGACATGATGCCCTCGCTGAAGGAACGTTACCAGGTCGCCTCCCTTTCTCTCTTTGGATCATGGATCCGGGGAGAACAGACCGATGAAAGCGACCTGGACATACTCGTGGAGTTCACTGAGCCTCCAGGCCTCATCTCTTTCCTTATCCTCGAAGAGGAACTGAGCAATCGCCTGGGACTGCCGGTTGACCTGGTGATGAAAGGATCGCTCAAACCGGCGATTGGAACCCGAATCCTTCGCGAGGCTGTACCGGTATGAAAGCCCCGCGTCAATCGATTGATTATCTAAACGATATCATTGGGGCCATAGAGAAGGCAGAGGCATTTTCCTGCGGTATTGACCATTGATGAGTTCCTTGCCGATGAAAAGACACTCTATGCAACCGTGAGAGCAATCGAGATTATCGGAGAGGCATCAAAACATGTCCCTGAAAGTGTCAGGGAAAGGTACCCGGAGCTGCCATGGAAGCAGATTTCCGGGATGAGAGATAAATTGATACATGCCTATTTTGGAGTAGATGCAACGGTGATATGGAAAACCGTCAGGGAAGATATTCCTCTCATCAAAAATGCCCTGCAGCGGGTACTCAAAGAGACTGCTTCCTGATCTCCTATACCTGCAATTTTAGAGCGAATTCCTTCCACTCTCTCCAGCATGGAGAGTAGAGCCTGATTTCTGATGAAGACCCCGCGTACCCCACCTCCTCCATCCCTCACTCCTTCACCGCCTCGAGCACTCTGCCCGTCCCGTACACGGCTCGACATCGTTCGAATCTACTGGGTCCCGGACTGATCATGGAACAGAGGAATCGCCGCCTGGTGGAAGATCCCGTCTGCACCACGTAATATCTCTTTCAGGAGACCGGGATCGGGAATGTTCCCCTCAATACACCTCACACGCACCGCCAAACCGGTTGGAAAGATTCTCATCAACCCGACCAAAAACCAGCCGGTCCTTCCCGGCCGGGAATGACGTTAATAGGTATCAACCGAGATGCCAGGGATTTTGGAAAAAAGCATGTCCCTGGTGACAATCACCCCGTCGTAGCAAAGGGCGATTGCTGCGATAATCTCATCGAAATCGCCCGCCTTTATCCCCTGCCGGGACATGTGCGCCGAGATCTCCCCGAACACCGGAAATACGTCGGCAGTGACCGGAAGAATTGGAATTTCCTCGAGGATTGACCTGATGAGCACAAGGTTCTGCTCTACCGCAGACGAGAGATATACTCCACGGTAGAGCTCAAGGACATTCATGCAGGTGGTGGCAAGAAACGCGCCCCTTTCTTCCAGCTCGTTGAGCTTCTTGCCGGCTGCCGGGCGTTTCCTGAGAAGATCGATCAGGAACGTTGTATCCAGGACAGGCATGATTAGATCTCTGCCTTGCGGATCTTCCGGCTTCTCATATCCTTTGAAGCAGACTCGATCGAAGCGGCAAGATCCTCTTCCGGGCCCATGGTCTTCAGGATCTCTGAAAGGGCACGGCGACGGGGATAATTCTTCACAATGACTTCTGAAAAACTCATCCTTCCGGATTCCTTGAGACTTTTTAATGCCTGGTATGCTTCTTCGCTGATACTGATGGTCCGGGTGGGCATAGAATACACATATGTGTATGCATGAGTATAAAGCGTTTCATGGTACTTTTCGTTCATACCGAGAATGTGCCAAACCGCTCCCGGCTCCGCAATCATCGACACCGTTCGTCGTGACCGGATCGAACGAGAGTCGGGAGGGATGACCAGCGGGTTGAAGATGCTGTGCGCATCAGGGCATACATCTTTCAAGAATCCCCATAGGATCCTCAATCCCCCATTTCCCAGTATTGGTTACCTTCAGAAAATCCCCATAGTGACAGTTACACCAAAATACCCCCAATTCAGCCCCCGTTTCCCCAAAAACCACCTCCACTACTGCCCTCCACGAGAAACACTGCTCACCCCCCATAGAGAAATCGCATTAAAATCATCCTTTCAACAAAATACCCCAAATCCACAAAGTAAAAATCTGCTCTTTATTCTTCCTACAACCGAAGCAACAAAAACGAGGGAGTATTGATCGATCCCGAAGGAGAAAAACTCCTGGACGCGTTCTATGAACGCCTTTCAAAGGCAGCAATCCGCATTCT
>Ga0302251_1001549_pt1 | contig 13501 bp, 11 predicted proteins | sample AAG_RA_Gln_MG_FD_193534 | JGI IMG/M metagenome (GOLD analysis project Ga0302251, IMG submission 193534) | Enriched activated sludge microbial communities from anaerobic digester in WTTP, New Holstein, Wisconsin, United States - AAG_RA_Gln | ecosystem: Engineered > Bioreactor > Anaerobic >...
CCTCACCATACGGATTTTGTTCCCGGTGGTTCTTCCGGTGGCTCAACCGCGGTTGTCGCAGCAGATATGTCTTTGTGTGCTTTAGGTTCCGATACAGGAGGTTCCATTCGACAACCTTCCTCATTTTGCGGTGTGGTCGGTATCCGCCCAACGTATGGTTTGGTTTCCCGTTCCGGTTTGATAGGGTTTGCCCCTTCGCTTGATCAGATCGGACCTATCGCGCAATCTGTGGAGGATGCATTTAAGGTTCTTTCTGTGATAGCGGGTCATGATCCCGCCGATGATACGACATTACCCATAGAATGGAAAGATCTGACAGCCACCTCTCCCTCCACCATAGCAATTCTGGATGAGATAGAGAGTCTTGATATGGAAGACTCCGTTCGAGACGCTTATAATCAATGCAAACAATTTCTTTCCAAACAATACAAGATGATCACCTGTCGCATACCGTCTTTTCGCTATGCTTTAACCGCTTATCACATCATCGCTGATGCGGAAGGATCCTCTAACTTGTCAAGAATGAACACTCCCTCTTTCACCAATCAACAATACGCCGATTCGTATCATGATGCTGTCACGGACACTCGAACTGAAAACCTTGGCGAAGAAGTGAAAAGACGTATCCTTCTCGGAACATTTACTCTCTCTTCTCGCTATAAAGAAGGTTACTATCAGCATGCTTTTTTTGCCAGAGAACATATCAAACAGGAGTTTTTCACCATTTTTTCACAAGCTGATGCCATTCTGACACCAACTACCATCACCACAGCTTTTCCATTCAAAGCAAGAATAGATCCCTTAAAAATGTATTACTCGGATATTTGCACCATTCCATCAGCATTAGCAGGTCTTCCTGCTATCAGCCTTCCGGTAGGATATGACCATAGAGGTCTTCCCATTGGCATGCAATTGATTGGAAATAAACTCTCGGAACTGACGTTACGTTCCATTGCCTTAATCCTGGAATCAACTTTTCATGCGTAAGCTACTGATTGGTCTCGAAATCCATATTCAATTGGCTACTACAAAAAAATTGTTCTGTTCATGCTCGTCGGGATTCGGGTATCCGCCTAACACGACTGTGTGCCCCATATGTATGGGTTATCCGGGTACCTTACCGGTGTTAAACCATGAAGCAGTAGAGATGGGTATTGCGCTAGGCATTGCATTAAAAGGATCCGTTCAAGAGCAATCTCATTTTGACCGCAAAAACTACTTTTATCCAGACTTACCCAAGGGGTATCAGATTACTCAATTCTCCTCACCATTGGTAAAAAATGCATTTTTACGCATACAACATAAAAAAATTCGTATTGAAAGAATTCACCTGGAAGAGGACAGTGCAAAAATAGCCCATCTCGATCAAAGTGCAGAAGTTTTAATCGATTACAACCGATCGGGCATTCCCCTGTTGGAAGTCGTAACAAAGCCGGATATTACCTCGCCTGATGAAGCAGTGCGTTTTTTAACAAATCTGAAACAAATTGCAGAGTACATCGGTATTTCATCAGGCAGAATGGAAGAGGGTGCGCTTCGATGCGATGTCAATATCTCGCTTAGTGCTTCTGGCAAGAAACCGAATTACCGAATTGAAGTGAAAAACTTGAATTCATTCAAATCGGCTCATAAATCGATTCTTTTTGAACTGCATCGTCAAGAAGCTTATCTAAATGAACATCATCGGTTGGTTTCTGAAACGAGAGGATATGATGAAAAAACAGAAGAAACCTACCTTTTAAGAAAAAAAGTCAATGCGTATGATTACCGGTATTTCCCGGAACCTGACTTACTACCGATTCAAGTCAAATTATCAACTATCAATAGAATTGGTCAGCAGTTACCAGAGTTACCCGGGAAAGCCAGAAGAAGATTGGTGGAGCAGTATCCTATTTCCATCAAACACGCTATTATTCTCACTGATACAAAAGAGTTGTCGGATTTTTTTGAAAAAACCGTATCGCTTTATCCCCATCCTAAAAAAGTGATTGATTGGCTTTTTACAGATTTTTTTAAAAATTTGAAAAAGTACGATCTGACAATGAAAACACAACAATTATCACCTTCTATGCTAGCATCGCTGCTACGGATATTGGAGGAGGGTAGAATATCCAGAAACCAGGGAAAAGTAATCCTGGAGAATCTTATGAAGAGCGGCGGCGATCCTGAAACAATCATTCGTACAAACCAAATTTCGCAAGAAAACAACCCTGAATTGATCGATAGATGGATTCAGGCAGTCCTTTTAAATCATCCGAATGAAATTGCAGTATATCAATCTGGAAAAAATAATATAATTGACATGTTTGTTGGGGAAGTATTGGATATTTCTTTGGGAAAAGCCAATCCGGTCCTGGTAAAAACCAGGTTAGAAGAGAGATTAATGAAAAAAGGATCAGAAAAAGGAAGGTAACCAATATGGGCAAACGATTAGATCAGACAAGAGCTCCCTACTATGAAGCCGTCATCGAGTACATCAAAAAAGGCAGAACGGCTTTTCATATGCCTGGACACGCCAGAGGAAGAATTGCTCCTCAAGAATTACTTGATTTTTATGGAGAGAACATGTTTTTGGGTGATCTCACCGAAGTGCAAGGCTTGGATTATCTTCATAAACCGGAGGGAGTTATTAAGGAAGCGCAAGAGATTGCAGCCGATGCTTTCGGAGCAGACCAATCTTTTTTCCTAGTGAACGGCAGTACAATCGGTGTTATCTGTATGATGATGGCAGCAGTCAATCCTCATGAGAAGATTATTCTTCAACGCAACACGCATCGATCCGCTATTGCAGGACTCACTTTGGGCCAGATGGAGCCAGTATTTATCCAATCGCGATTTCATCCTGAATTGAATATGATGACAGGCATCACACCAGCGGATTTGCGCGATACAATTCGTGCCCATCCCACCGCAAAAGCAGTGCTTCTGACCTGTCCGAATTATTTCGGGATGTCGGAAAATACAAGCGAATTAATCCAAATTGCACGAGCCAATAACATGGTCGTCTTAGTTGATGAAGCACACGGCGTACACTTGCATTTTCATCCCGATTTACCTGTTTCAGCTGTTGATCTACGCGCTGACATGGTAGTGCAGAGTGTTCATAAAACGATGCCCAGTTTAACCCAAACCTCAATACTTCATTTAAATGGTAATCTGATTGATCCGAGACGAGTCCAGACTTTGCTTTCCTATCTTCAAAGCTCTTCTCCCAACTATCTGTTTATGGTTTCCCTGGATTGTGCCAGAAGACAATTTGCACTAAATGGAGAGGAAATTCTCGACAATGCCATGGAAATCGCAGACAAAGCCAGACATAGAATAAAGTCCCTTCGACACTTATACTCATTCAGAGAAGAGGTCATTGATGATAAAACCATCTGTGCATTTGATCCTACCAAACTCACCATCTGTGTAAAAAATGCCGGGTATACCGGATATGAAGTCGAACCGATCCTGAATGACAAGTTTAATATCGAGATTGAGTTAGCCGATTTGAATAACATTCTGTGTTTTACCACTGCAGGCAACACAGATCAAGATATCGACCATCTGTTTGAAGCTTTGCAGTACCTTGACAATAATCCTAGAGAGGTAGTAGACAAAAACATCACCAAACTGCCGCGGATTCCCAATTCTATTTTGGATCCCTGGGAAGTAGCTACTATGAAACCAATCACACAGGACTTCGAACATGCAGACGGTGAAATAGCGTATGAAGTGATCGCCCCGTATCCTCCTGGCATTGCTTATGTTGTACCTGGAGAGATCATTACACAGGAAGTAGTGGATTTAGTGACCGAGTTACGTGCCAGGGGATCTGTCGTGCAAGGTGTGAACCCCGATAATGAAGTGAAAATTGTAAAATACTAAATTTCTGTTATAAAGGATACAAGATGGAGATAGATGATTTATTTAAAAAAGTTCTTGAGTTAGAAAGCTTTTCCAATCAGACTCTCGAGGATGCAAACCAAAAAGCGGTAGAAATCAAAGCTTCAGCTGAAAAAAACGTACAGGCACTTGCGTTACGATACAAACAAGACATAGAAGCAATGGAATCACAACTGCAAGACGCTTTATCAAAAGAACAAAGCAAAAAAGCAGAGTTGTACAAACAAGAATTTGATAAACAAGCAGAAAGGATTCATCAGCAGTTTGCCATTTCTATGCCTACCATCGCCGAATGGTTCAAAAAAGAGATAGAGCATTAACTCTGAACGATCATGGCTTTAGAAAAATTCTTTCATATTCAGTTTGTAGTTCCTAAACTAAAAGCAAAAGCTTTCCGAGATTTTCTTCATCAGGAAGGCGTCCTTCATTTACAGAACATTTCTTCGATTACCCAACCATACCAAGCCTCACAAGAAGAAGGACAACAATTTCGTTTCGAATTTAACCAAGCAAAAGATATCACCAACACTTTTGACAAACTCTTTCCCAAAGCAACTCCATTCATAGAGAATTTTATTCCCTACAAACCCCAATTCACCCAACAAGAAATCCAAACGATTGACAAATCATTCTCGATTCCTTCATTACATGAAGAAATCAGCCAATTGATCAACGAAAAAGAACAGCTTCATCAACAAATCGAAATCATCAACTCACAGATTCTCACCTTGTTACCATTAGCGTCCCTTTCTATCCCTTTTGAAGCGTTGGTTTCTCTTAAAACTCTTCATTTAATCATTATGAAAGCCAATGATAAACAATCTGCTGATTTCTGCACTATCCCTTTTATAGAAAAAAACACCTATATTGAGACGATACCAAATGGCGATGACGTCATTCTGATCCTAATCTCCAAATCAGTATTCCGGCAGGAGATTCTTGATCATATGAAACGGTTGAACCTTGAAGAACTAGATTGGAAAAATTTTCAAGGGCAGCCCAATACATTATTGCCCTCATTACAACAAAAAAAAGCAGAATCTGATCATCGGGTGAACGAAATACTATCCGAATTGCACCGTTTATCAGAACAAAAAGATAGGTTGATCCTAAAAAAAGATATCTTGCAATCAAAATTGAACCGTATTGACGAATCTGCTTCTTTTGCAGAATCTCAATACGTAGTGATGGTGGATGGCTTCTTGCCAGACTCACGTCAAACTCAATTCGAAAACAATCTATCTTCACAATACCCAGATGTATATTATCAAAAAACCGTTGCAGAAAATCCACCCATACGCTTCAAAAATAACAATTTTTTCAAACCCTTTGAATTTATTATTCGGATGTTTGCTCTTCCCAGAAGCGGCATGATCGACCCTACTCCTGTTGTGGCGATCGCCTATCTGATCTTATTCGGTTTGGCTTTTGGCGATGTTATTTATGGCTTATTATTAGTGCTTGCTTGTGTCTACGGTATAAAAAAATGCAAACAAGATGAAGGGGTTGTTCTCTTTTTTAAACTATTTTTTTACTCTGGTCTGTCTGCCATGTTATTTGGTGCTCTAACTAACTCATGGGCAGGAGATTTAGTATCCACTGTATACCTACCTGAAAATAACTTCCTTGTTAAGCTTAGTAACAGTGTAAAGATGATCAACTCTATGGAACAGGTTATGACTTTGCTGATAGCTATTTTATACCTTGGTACTTTTGTTCAGATGCTGGGAGTATTTTGCGCGATGCTTCAAAACATCAAAGACCATCAATACCGCGATGCGTTCTTTGATCAATTCACTTGGCTGATCTTTATTCCTTCCGCATTTTTAGTCGCAGGAGAATTTCTGGCTCCCGGATACTATCCTTCTGTTTTGATCCGTGTTTCAACCTACTGCATCATGGTATCTTTGGTCTTACTCTTTATTGGAGGAACCTTAAAAAGCACAAATCCCGTATCGAAAATCGCCAAGGGCTTTTTAAATCTTTATGGTATCATCAGCTCGTATGGTATTGCTTCAATTCTGTCAGATGTGCTTTCCTATTTGCGTTTATTAGCCTTAGCAGTAGCTACTTCATCAATGGCGATGTCCTTTAATCTGATATCCTCTTTGATGAAAGATATTCCGTGGTTGGGTCCTATATTAGTGTTTATTCTTCTTGTATTGACCAATATGTTGAATTTCCTACTGAGCATATTAGGAGCGTTTATTCATCCTGTCAGACTAATTTTTTATGAATTCTTTGGTCGATTCTTCCAAGACGGAGGATTTGACTACAAACCATATTCAATGCAATATAAGCATGTTTTAGTAAATGAGGAGGCAAATCGATGACATTTGTAGAATTGCTGAATGAGTTTTTCTTTGCCAATGGTATGAGCTGGATGGTGATCGGGCTATTTTGCTGTTTGATGCTGGGTGGACTGGGATCATCCAAAGGTCTTTATATCAGTGGGAATCAAATGGCTGGTACCCTATCAGAAAAACCAGACTTGTTCGGTAAATTATTGGTCTTAATGGCACTACCAGGTACACAAGGCGTGTATGCTTTTGTATTGACATTTGCAGGCATGATCATTCTTAAGTTCAACACAGGTGGTGAGTTGAGCGTTCTGAAAGGAATTGCGCTTTTCTTTAGTTTTATCTTCATCGGAATTGTCCTCTATTTATCTGCTGTTTATCAAGGTAAAAACTCAGCCGCTGCGATCAACCTGGTTGCCAAACAGCCTGATAAGGCCGGGGGTGCGATTCTAATTCCCGCACTGGTTGAAACTTACGCGCTTCTTGCTTTCGTAGCCGGTTTTGTTCTGTTGATTTTTATTTCGAAAAGCACTTTATAAAAATGGACCGTTTAACACTGGAAGCGCTTGTCACGAATGAAGCAAAGACCCAGGCAGATACTGTAATACAAACCGCTGAACAAGAAGTATTGGAGTATCTAACCAAAGAAAAAAATAGACTAGAAAGCTATTTTAAAGAACAAAACCAGAAATTAACCGCTGAATACGAATCAAAAAAGAGTTTTTTGTTTTTTACTATGGAGTCGGAGTACAAAAAAAAACTGCTTCAAAAAAAGCAAGCTCTTATGGACCAGCTAGCCATTGTTTTACATAAGAACCTCCTTGAAATGATACGTATCAATCCTCCACTACTCCTGAAAAAAACTCTATCTCAATCCCCTTCTCTAAATGGACAGGTATATGTCAGTCAGGAATTATCTGCCATCATCACTGGCGAGTTGATTCAGCAGTTTAACCAAAAGCACGGTACAAGCTTCGAATACATCGGTGTTGATCCTCAGCTTGAGCCTGGCATGGCTATTGTAAAAGATACAACTCGTTATATCTTCGCTCTTCATGAATTTATCGATACATTTATAGAAAAAAATCATTCTGATATCACAAAGTTGCTTCAGATCTAATATGATTACGAAACATAAATCGCCTGATGAAGATTATGCCTATCTTTCGGGATATTTAAAAGCCAGAGAAGGACTGTTTTTTACTTCGGAAACTATTCAAAGACAATTCCAATTATTTGACCTGGTAGAACTAGAAAAAACACTTAGCTCCCATCGATATCCCGTAAAAGAAGCCATGGAAGATCCGCAAACATTTGAAAATGTATTATGGGGAGCCTATTTTCACGAAGTAAAAATGATTCGCTCTCTGCTACCCGAGGAGTACCTTAGTCAGTTTATTCACCATCTGCATGGTGTTCTGTTCATGCAAGACGAAGAAAAAACGGTGGATCTGGAATCCAAACGTTTTATCCATCGTTTTGATGAGTTTATGACTGTGGCAAATCTTGGTACGGATATGACACGCTCTATCGCCAAATATGTTGCCGATAGATTTAACTTTCTTGAACAATTTCGTCATAAAGTAAACCCTGAAAGCATCCCTCCTTATTATCAAGGTGGCAATGTGACGGAAAAAGCTATCAACCAGTTGATTCAATCCAATTTTGATGAGGTAGATATTGCTTTCTTCGAGACTGATTGGACGGATTTTATATTACAAGAAAGACCCTTAAAGAGTATTGATTTCCATTTTCTAAACCGTTTTGACATCTATTGGTGGCATATTTTACGCACTTTCACCGATCAAAATCAAACAAAAGCTTATGGAATGGATTACATTATCTCCTATCTCCTGCGTTTTATCAGAGAAATAGAATTGTTAAAACGTATATATATCTATGCAAAATATAAGCTGCCAACCGAACTATTAAAGGAGAAATTGAACAATGTCCTCTAAAATAACGGGTTGTGTGATTGGCGAGAGAGATATTATCAGAATCTTTGAAGCCTTCTCGTTCAACACCATTCCTGTCAAAACTCCGCATGAATTCAACCAAGTTCTTCGCGAAGAAATCGAACTCGGACGCTATAAAATGTTAATTGTGACAGAATCGTTTATTCTGCATATTGATCTTGAAAACCAGCTGTTAATAAAAGAGAAAAAACCGATTATTTTATCGATTCCTACTAATTCAGGCTCCAGAGAAAACGCAGTTCGGTCTCTCAGTAATATGATTCGAAAAGCGGTAGGCATCGATTTACTATCGATTGAAGGAGAAAAACCACTATGACAAACGGAAAAATTGTCAGCATTTCCGGTCCTTTGGTGATCGCAGATTCGTTACCGGAAGCCAAAATGTACGAAGTTGTTCGTATCGGTAAAGACAAATTATTCGGAGAAATCATCGAACTTCACAAACAATTGGTTTACATTCAATGCTACGAAGAAACCCAAGGTTTGCATCCCGGTGAGGAAGTTTTTCTTCAAAAAGTACCGTTGTCTGTAGAATTGGGTCCTGGTTTGATCGGATCAATTTATGACGGTATTCAAAGACCGTTGGATTTTATCTACTCTCAGTCAGGAGATTATATTCCAAAGGGAGTCGACGCCAATCCGCTTCCGATCGATAAGGTTTGGGAGTTTATCCCACTAGTAAAATCTGGCGATCCTGTCACGCCTGGCAAAAAAATCGGCTATGTTCAAGAAACACAATCTGTGAAACATTTTATCCTTACGCCACCTGATTGCGAGGGAACGGTCCAGTCGATTCAAAGCGGTTCTTTTACCATACGCCAACCGATAGCACAAATCAAACAAAAAGATCAAGTCAGAGAGCTGTTCTTATCTCAAACTTGGCCAGTCAGAAAAAACAGACCTTTTCACCATAAAATCGTTCCGAACGAGCCTTTGATCACCGGTCAGCGAGTTATCGATATGTTCTTTCCGGTTGCTAATGGCGGAACTGCCTGTGTTCCCGGTCCCTTTGGAAGCGGTAAAACCGTTATTCAACATCAACTTGCCAAATGGGCAAACGCAGACGTGATTGTGTACGTCGGATGCGGAGAACGCGGAAACGAGATGACTGATGTATTAATGGAATTTCCACACCTGAAAGATCCCAAAACCGGTCGCTCTTTGATGGAAAAAACTGTTTTGATTGCCAATACATCAAATATGCCCGTTGCAGCCAGAGAAGCTTCTGTTTTCTCAGGCATCACTATCGCCGAGTATTTTCGCGATATGGGATATAGTGTTGCGTTAATGGCTGATTCCACATCAAGATGGGCAGAAGCGATGCGTGAAATTTCAGGACGATTGGAAGAAATGCCCGGTGAAGAAGGGTACCCGGCTTATCTATCTTCTCGAATCGCGTCATTTTATGAAAGATCGGGTAAAGTGATCACCATGGACCAAGACACTGGATCGTTGAGTGTTATCGGCGCTGTCTCACCACCCGGCGGTGACCTTTCCGAACCGGTAGTGCAATCAACTCTTCGCGTAGTGAAAGTTTTCTGGTCATTAGAAGACAAATTAGCCTATGCAAGACATTTTCCAGCTATTCATTGGCTCAACAGCTACACCCTATACCAGAAGATTGCGGATACCTATTATGCAAAACAGGTAGACCCTGCCTGGCCCACCATACGCGAAACAGCGATGAGTCTCCTGCAAAAAGAAAGCGAATTACAGGAAATCGTTCGATTGGTCGGAACGGATGCGTTATCCGAATCCGAAAAATTAGTGATGGAGATATCCAAATCAATCAAAGAAGATTTTTTACATCAAAATGCTTTTGATGACATCGATACCTTCACCAGCGCCAAAAAACAATTTCTCATGTTAAAGAACATCATTACATATTATCAGGAAGGTCTTCAAGCCTTGAAGCAGAAAAATATTCTGACTGAGTTCCTGATGAAACTTCCGGTCAGAGAGAAAATAGGCCGAGTAAAATACCGGTCGGAATCTGACATCGCGCAATGCGATCTGTCAGAGGAAATCAGGGATTCCATTCGTAATGTATCCCAGATGAGTGAGGTAAATGCCTGATGATAAAAGAGTATAAATCACTAACTGACGTAGCCGGTCCGATTATCATTATTGAAGGGGTGGAGGAGTGCAGTTTTGGTGAATTGGTGGAAGTGTATCTGCCTGATGGCACTATCCGAAAGGGAGAAGTATTGGAAGCCCATCAAAACCATGCATTGGTTCAGATGTTTGAGGGTACGAGTGACCTGAACATCGCTTCTACCAGAATACGTTTTAAAGGCAAACCGATAGAGATCAATCTATCTCCGGATATTATCGGAAGGATTTTTAACGGATTCGGAAAGCCAATTGATCAAGGTGGTTCGATTATCTCAGAAAAGAGCGTCTCTATTATCGGTAATCCGATTAATCCGTACTCAAGAGACTATCCATCCGAATTTATTCAAACGGGAATTTCTTCGATAGATGGCTTAAACACTCTGGTCAGAGGCCAAAAACTGCCGATATTCTCAGGAGCTGGTTTGCCCCATAATGAGATTGCACTTCAAATTGCACGACAAGCTAAAGTACTCGGTAAAGAAGAGAAATTCGCGGTTGTTTTCGGAGCAATCGGCGTCACTTTTGAAGAATCGAACACTTTTATTGAATCTCTTCGTGAAAGCGGCGCATTGGAACGATCCGTACTATTTGTTAATTTAGCTTCCGATCCGGTAATCGAAAGAATCAGCACACCGCGTTTTGCACTCACTACTGCCGAATACCTCGCTTTTGAGTTGGATATTCAGGTGCTAGTCATATTGACTGATATGACAAATTACTGCGAAGCATTACGTGAAGTCTCCGCAGCAAGAAAAGAGATACCCGGCAGAAGAGGTTATCCCGGTTATATGTATACAAATCTGGCTACCATCTATGAACGATGCGGTCGAATCAAAGGGAAAAAAGGTTCGATTACTATGATGCCAATCTTAACCATGCCAGATGACGATAAAACCCATCCCATCCCGGATTTGTCAGGTTATATCACCGAAGGGCAGATTCTTCTTTCTCGCCCGTTACATGCAAAAGGCATCTACCCATGCGTTGACGTCCTTCCCTCGCTCTCACGCTTAAAAGATAAAGGTATTGGTGCAGGAAAAACACGGGAAGACCATGCCAATTTGATGAATCAGCTCTTTTCCGCCTATGCAAAAGGTCGTGAAGTGCAGGAACTAGCCGTTATTCTCGGTGAATCCGCTCTCACTGATCTAGATAAACTCTATATGACATTTGCCAATGAATTTGAAGATAAATATGTCAAACAAGGCGCGTTAGAGAACCGGACCATTCAAGAAACAATGGATATCGGATGGGAATTGCTCCGCATACTACCCATACATGAGTTGACTCGTGTGCGTGAAGAATTTATAGAAAAGTTCTACAAAAAGCCAGGAGCGTAGCAATGGCAATGCGTGTCAGCCCCACCCGAATGAAGCTTCTCGATACGAAGAAGCGTTACCGTATGGCTGTGCGGGGTCACAAGCTTTTAAAAGAAAAATTAGAAGTACTGATCCGAGAATTAATCAACCTTACAAAAGAATTTGAAAAACAAGAAACAATCGTCGGCAACAAATTACCAAGGATTCTTGAAAAATTCTTGATTCTTCGATCTACCGTTTCTGATGAAGAAATGGCACAAATTGTCACTGATTTTCCTTCTGAATATCATATTGAGATGAAAGAAAAAAACATCATGAACTTGGTTTTACCTGTTTTCGAAATAAATAGAATTGCCGAACGTGAAACCATTCTTTCCAACACTGGTCTCAATCCTGCATTTGACCAAGTACTAAGCGAATTCGACACGATTCTTTCTGACCTGCTAAAATTAGCTGAATTAGAGTTTTCCATTTATGAATTAGCAAAAATCGTAGAAACTACGAAACGTCGAGTTAATGCTTTAGAGTATATTTTGATTCCCGAATTGGCTACTGTGATTAAATTTATCACTGCAAAATTAGATGAAAACGAAAGAGCTAATACCGTTCGTCTGATGAAAATCAAGGATATGCTCAGTAAAAAACAATCTGCTTGACAATATACGATATTTCTTTCTATAATATCAATAGTAACGCAGAAATATACAGAGGTGATTTATGGGCAAAAGAATAGTCTGTTTGATTGTTTCATTTGTTTTTGTTGTTCTGAGCTGTTCGTTCCCTTCTTTTGTTTCCATTTCAAAAGCAAAAGCAGTTCAAATCAAGTTACTCCCGATATTACTTGATTTTACAGATGTACCCCACCAACGTACCGAAGCTGAGATGTTTGAGTTTTTCTTCAGCGAAGAAGAGGGAGTAAAAAGTTTACACAATTATTATACCGATGTCACCAGAGGCAAGGTTGAAATAAAGTCTGGTGCATTTGGAGTTGGTACCTGGCTGAAACTTCCCCAGAAAAAGAGATTTTATAACAACCAAAGCAGCATTGTTCAAGTCGCACAAGATGCAGCTGATATCATTGAAAAACAAAAACTTGATTTCTCCGAGTATGATTCTGACAACGATGGATACTTAGATTTTGTCGTCTTTATTCAAGCCGGTGATCCGGTTAAAACAGGTCAAGGTTCTTTCTGGCCACATAGCTACTCTTTGCGCGGTGCAGTCAGTATCAACGGTCTAAAAATAGATAGATACAATATGAATGCAGAAATCTATCAATCCAATAAACTTCAACCTCTTCAGATAATATGCCATGAATGTTATCATTATCTTGGCGGTTGGGACCTTTACTCGTATCGTGGCAAGTACCGTTTTGCTGTCGGACCGTGGGATATCATGGCTGAAACCAATGATTTTAAAATTTTCGGATTATCAGGTTTTTCAAGAAACTACTTGGGATGGCAAGAAACTACGCTGATTACAAAACCTGGTACCTATTCTGTGGATGCGCTGTGCGAAAAAAACGTCACCAACCCACAACTTTATCGTATCAATTTAGAAGGTACGAAAGAGTATTTCCTGATCGAAAACCGAAATTTTTCCGGAGTAGATGCATGGTGGCAGGGAATACCGGATGAAGGTATTGTGATATACCACATCGATGGGAGCATTACGCCTACCCATATGTTTAATGACGGACCCGATGTCTATGAGCATTTTGCGGTTTGGGTAGAAGATCCCGGCGCAGGAACAATGAAAAAAGATGCTGCTTACTCGCAGGAAGACAACCAGGTCAACTTAACACCAAACAGCAGACCTGACAGTAAGGATTATGAAAAAAAAGCGCAACCGCATGTCTCTATTACCAATATCAGTAAATCAGGAAAAACAATGACTTTTG
>Ga0302251_1001553_pt1 | contig 13464 bp, 4 predicted proteins | sample AAG_RA_Gln_MG_FD_193534 | JGI IMG/M metagenome (GOLD analysis project Ga0302251, IMG submission 193534) | Enriched activated sludge microbial communities from anaerobic digester in WTTP, New Holstein, Wisconsin, United States - AAG_RA_Gln | ecosystem: Engineered > Bioreactor > Anaerobic >...
AGGTAAGATACAGCTGGTTGGCCGACATCTGTCACCTCCTGGGATAGCTATTGTGTTTGCCCACAGTAACTTTACCAGGTTTGGCGGTGCCGGTCAACCCTTTGTTGTTAAAGTGTCAGGTAGCTAGACAATGTGACGGAAATGCGGCAAAAAGTAGCCTCGCTTCTACAGCGACGATCTCTGATCCAAAGGTAGTATACCACGGACCAACGCCCATGTCAATCCCATCGATGTTATCTTGACAAGATACGGGGAATGTGCTATCATCGACACAGGCACACGTGTAGGGTCTCAGAGTTGTTGCGACTCGTCTCAAGAAACCTACGACTGCGTCTCACGATTATTGCGACCGGAGCCAAAAGAAGAAAGAGGAGGCTATCTTCTCTCGTTTTCGCCCGACGGCAGTATAGGGCAGTCTCACCTGGTTTGAGACGAACGTTAGGATCGTCGCAACAACTGTGAGACGGCAGTATCATTATCTTTGAGACGGGCCACCAAACACGGCTACCCAGTCGCAGTAACTGTGAGACCCTACAACACGGCAGCACCTTGAGAACAGGATCAGGAGGAAATGGAGATCACAATCACCGCGCACGCCCAGTGGCGGATGGCACAGCGCAACATCCGCCTCGCAGACCTCGAGTACGTTCTCTGCTATGGGCGGCGCATCCACGGCGCCGGCGGTACGCACGTCTTCCTGGGGCAGTGGGATGTGCCCGCAGAAGACCAGGCCGGCCGAGGGGGAAAGTTGGCGGGAACGACGGTCGTGATCGAGGGCAATACAGTCGTTACCGTCTACCGAAACCGGCAAGGGCTCCGGCGGCTGAAGAAGAGTAACCGGGGCCACAGGTAAACAACCGGGGACAGGGGAGCGATCGGTGGCGAACCGCTGATTGCTCCCTGTACCCCATCTTTGGGGAGACAGGAAACCATGCCCAACAAGTCGATCTGCGAGCTGCAGGACAGAGATCGGATTGAAAACGCCGTGTACTTGCTTGACCAGAAGCAAGTCCGCACCACGCGCGACGGCAAGCCCTACCTCGACGCTCGCCTGCGCGACCAGAGTGGCATGATCCAGGCCCGGCTCTGGGATTTGCCGCTGGGCCTGGACCGGCGACTGGAAGAAGGCGGCGGCGTTCAGGTGAGCGGCGAAGTGGTCACCTACCAAGGCCGCCTGCAAATCAAGGTTGCGGCAATCGAACCCTGCGCCATTAACCCGCAGGATTTTCTGCCGGCGTCTTCACTCTCCACCGCCACCGCCCAGTCCCAACTCCAGGCCTACATCGGTAGCGTAACCGACTCCTGGCTGCGGCGACTGTTGGAGCAGATCTTTGGCGATCCGGCCTTCCTGTCCCGCTTTCTCGAGGCGCCGGCCGCCAAGGAGTATCACCACGCCTGCGTCGGCGGGCTGGCCGAGCACACGCTGGCTGTGGCCGGCCTGGTCGAGACCATTGTCCCGCGATACCCTGACCTTTCGCGCGACCTCCTCCTGACCGGGGCGCTCCTGCACGACATCGGCAAGGTCGAGACCTACACCTGGTCCACGGCGCTCGGCTACTCCGACGAGGGCGAACTACTCGGTCACATCCACCTGGGCGTGCAGCGCGTGGAGCACGCCGTCGCCGCCCTGCCCGGATTTCCGGTGGAACTCCACCAGTTTGTTGCCCACGCCATCCTGTCCCACCACGGGGAGGAAGAGAACGGCTCCCCAGTGCGTCCCAAGACGCTGGAGGCAGTCGCCCTGCACTACCTGGACACGCTCGACGCTCATCTCCGAGGCTTTTGCGACCACCTGGGCCGCCAGCAGGACCAGAAGTCAGTCTGGAGCGAGCGCAGCACGATGTTTGGGTCCAGGCTTTACCAAGGAGGAACACGGACATCGCCGCGGCAAGAGCAACACGGGTATCCGCACAATGATTTCGCATGACCTTGCCTTTCACCTGCCCAACTGGACCAGGGAGGCGTTTCATCCGGATACAGACCGTTGGTCAGCCGCCAAGACACTCCTTGATATGTCATGTCCATCATGCTGGACATGATACATACCTGCCCTGGGCTGTATGGCCAGCCTGCTGACCATGACATGTCTACTCTGATTCCCGAGATCGCACAGTCTGGTCTGTGATCTCCCGAATCGAGTTACCGCCCTGTCCACCTCGGCCGCTCGACGCCGACACGCCTTTCAGACGCTCGCATGCACCGTACCTGCTCATCTACATATGTCATGTCCACCCGGTCGGACATTGGCTGTCTCCGATTCCCCATGATGAGCTCACACAGGCTAGCGTGTGCCTTCCCGAATCAACCATCGAGGAACACCCCCACTGGCCCGGGTAGCCAGCATTGTATTGTAAAGGTTGACCGGTCCTAGCCCTGTGCTACAATAGACCCGAAAGACAAGAAAAAAGCCTCGCGGCTTTGCCGAGCCCGAGGCGGCGTCCAAGGCGGTGGCGACCACCCTGGCAGTGCTATTCTAGCACGAGGGCCGCTCGCCGTCAATGGGGTGGCCTTCCATATTTCCGTTGACAGCTCCACGAGGGTCCCCCGATATTGGATTCCCTCTAGAATTCACCCAAACCGGGCAGATACAGGGAAGTCCGGTCGCCTGCGGGAATGCCAGTTAGCAGCCTTGTTCATCGCGGTGCTGCCTACAGGATAAAGTGCAAAGGAGCCTCTGAGTGAGTGAATTGCTGCCGGGGAGCGAGGTCCAGGCCCGTGGCCTGCGCTGGGAAGTTGTTCTCGCCGAGCGCCTGGGTCCGCAGACGCTCTATCGCCTCCGCGGTCTCGAAGGTGCGGTCAAAGGGCACGAAATCGACCTACTGCACCCCTTCGAACCGATCACCCCGCGTGTCCACGACCTGCGGCCGGAAAGGGCCAGCCCCCTGCGCAACTGGCTGGTCTACCACCAGGCATTCCTGCTGGAACAGGCCCTGGGCACTGACGCTCTGCTCGCCGTCCAGCCCGGCCGGCTGCGCCTGGAACCCTACCAGCTCGTCCCGGTCCTCCGCGCCGTGCGGATGAGCCGGCCGCGCCTGCTGCTCGCCGACGGGGTCGGCCTGGGCAAAACCATCGAGGCCGGCCTGGTCCTGACCGAGCTCATCGCCCGGCGGGTGGCCCACCGCATCCTGATCGTCTCGCCGGCCGGCCCGCTGCTCGAGCAGTGGAAGACAGAGATGTCCGAGCGCTTCGGCCTACGCCTCGAGGTGATCGACCGTGGCCGCCTGGAAGAGGTTCGCAAGTCCACCGAGCTCGGCGCCAACCCCTTTGACCACATCCCCCTCGGCCTGGCCTCGCTCGACTTTCTCAAGCAGGAGAGCGTGCTGGAGCTGCTCGAGCGCAGCAGCTACGACGTCATTGTGGTCGACGAAGCGCACCATTGCATGGACCTGGGTGCGGCTGGCAATCGCGAGGACTCCCAGCGACGTCGCCTGGCCCAGGTCCTGGCCCGCCGCTGCGATGCCTTCCTACTCCTGACGGCCACGCCGCACGATGGTCATGATCGATCCTTTGCTTCCTTGTGCGAGCTCCTGGACCCGTCGCTCGTCGATGGCAACGGTGCCTTGCGCGGCGAACGCTACCGGGCCCACACCGTGCGCCGATTGAAGTCGCACATCAAGGATGCGCAGACTGGGGAACCCCTCTTCAAGGAACGGATCGTCCACCCACGGCCGGTTGTGGCCGACCCGGCCCGATACCCCGCCTTTATCGAGATGCAGCGGGCCTTGCTCGACCTCGTCGCGCCCGAATTGCGCCGCGCCTTTCGCGCCCGCAGGTACAGCGACGTCCTTTCGTTCATCGCCCTCCTCAAGCGCAGCGTTTCCACGGTCGCCGCCTGCCATAGCACTCTAGCGGTGGTCGCCGAGCGCTTCCAGCGGCTACTCACCGAGGATGCCGAGACCCAGGAGAGCAGCCGCCAGCGGCTGCACACCCTGCGCGAGTACCAGCGCCGGCTGGAACGCTTCGGCACACTGAGTCCGGAGGAAGAAGAGGAGCAGCACCTGCTGGAAGCGGAGGACCTGGCCCAACGCCTGGTGCAAATACAACGCGAGGTGCGCGCCGGCTCCCACCAGCTCAAGCGCACGGCCGACGTCGTTCTGGCCCTCGACGACCTGGTGGCCCTGGCCGAGGAAGCGCTCCCGCAAGACCCCAAGCTCCAGCAGCTCGCGACCGAGATCCAGACGATCCGTAGCGAGGAGCCGGCCGCCAACGTCCTGGTCTACACCGAGTACGCCGACAGCCAGGAGGCAGTGGTCGATTTCCTGCGGACAGCACACGTCGGCGAGGTCCTGACGATGCGGGGGGAGGACAACTACACCACGCGCACAGAGACCACGACCCGCTTCCGCACCCAGGCGAACCTGGTTCTGGTCAGCACCGACGCCGCCGCCGAAGGTCTGAACCTCCACCAGCGCTGCCACCACCTGATCCACCTGGAGCTGCCGTTCAACCCCAACCGCCTGGAGCAACGCAACGGCCGGATCGACCGCTACGGCCAGACCCGCAATCCGGTGGTCCGTTACCTCTACCTGTCCGGTACGTTCGAGGAACGCATTCTGCTGCGCCTCATTGCCAAGTACGAGCGCCAGCGCGCGCGCCTGACCTTTGTTCCCAATACCCTGGGGATCACCGCCTCGACCGACGCGGCTTCCGAGCGCCTGCTGAAAGGGTTTGTCGAAGAAGATGAGCGGCTGTTCCAGGAGCCGGCGACCGTCTTTGACTTCACCACGACCGATGAACGCGCGGGGGCCGACGCCGCCACGCGCGAGCTCCTGGACGAGATCGATCGCAGCCTCCACGGGTTTGAGGAGGCCACCCGCACGCACAGCTGGCTGGGCGACGCGGGTCTGAATGCCGAAGGGCGGCTGCTGGCCGAGGCCGACGCCGCGCGGGGCCGCGGCGACCGCGTCGGCGCCGTGAACCTGGCCCCCTTCGTGGCCGACGCGGTGCTGGCCGATGGCGGGCAGGTCGTGGGCAGTGTCGGCGATCCGACCTTCGAGGTGGTGCTGCCCCCGCAGTGGACCTATGGTCTCGAAGACCTCCCCGGGTATGACCCGGCCGGCCGCCGGCTGGTGCTGACAACCCGGCTGGATGTAACCCGCGACGCCGCAGGACGCGCCGTGGGCTTTCTGGGACGCGCCCACCCCCTCGTGCGGCGGGCGCTGGATCGCGTCCGCCAGTCCTCGTTCGGCGCCGGCTCCACCCACGGTCAGGACCACCGCGTCAGCGCCGTCAAGGCGGACGTGCCGGGACCCACCCTATTGTTCACTTTCCTGGGCCGGCTCACCAGCCAGGCCGGCCGCGAATATGAGCGGGTGCTGGCCGTGGAGGTCCGTCCCGGCGAGGCCGTATACCACGCGGAAGCCGCGAACTGGCTGGCGTTGGCCGCTCCCCAACAGGCCATCCGCACCACCGACGTTTGGGGGCGGCACTTTGCGCCCTGGGCCGACGCTACCGAACGGGCCCGCGCGACGGCGAGAACCGGTTTTGCGCAGTTGGCCGCGTCGTTCCGCCAGGAGCATCTCCGCTCCCTGGAGGCCGAGCAGCACGAGCAGCAAAAGTGGATTGAGCAGCGCGCCCGCGAGATCACCGGCGATGTGACTCCCGCTGCCAAGCAACTGGGGATGTTCGATCAGGGACCCACCGGGTCGACCGCGCCGGCCGCGTCGTTCTGGACCGCGTTGACCGATCCGGCCGAGCGCCTGGCCGCCTTTGCGGCCGACCGCGCCCAGCCTCCTGCCCGGCGCAGCGAGGCCGACGGTGTGCTGCGCATCTATCGGCAGCGCCTGGCGGACCTCGCAGCGCGGCAGTCCCTGGGGGAGACTGAGATTGTACCGCTGGGCCTGCTGATGATCCTCCCGGAGGCCAGCCATGGCGCTTGACGTGCTTGCGCAGGCCACTTTCACCGGCCCGGCCCTGCCCGTGCCCTTTGTCCGCTTCGAGTTGGAGCAAGAGCTCGCCCGGCGCAAGCTGCTGCCCAAGTCTACAGGCGCCGAAGGCCAGGCCCTTGAAGAACGCTGGCAGGTCTACCGGCGCAAGCTGCGGGACCTCGTGGCACAGGGCGGCGCGGTCCGTGTCCGCAGCCACGTCCTGGAGCCCCTCGTGGCGCCCCTGGGGTACGAGCGCCTGGAGGACGTCCCCGAGGTAGCGACGCGGGAAGGGCGGGAGTCTGGCGGTTACTTGATGCTCGATGTCGCCGGCGCGCGCCTGCGGGTCTGGTCCACGGCCCTGGGGGAGGACCTGGATGCCCCCGCCCGCCGCGGGCGCGCCTACCGCTTCAGCCACACGCGCATCGCGCAGCGGGTGCTGCTGGCGGCCGGCGAGCGTGTCGGCCTTCTGACCAACGGTCTGGAACTGCGCCTTCTCATCTCCGACCCGGCGCGGCCGGACTCGCAGATCGCGATCCCCATCGACCCGTATTGGAAGCGCAGCCGCACCATCCCCGACACATACCGCCTGCTCCTGGCGCTCGCCTCGCCCGCGGGGGTACAGGCGGTGCCGGACATTGTGGACAAGGCCCGCCTGCAGCAGACCCGCGTCACCCGGGAGCTGCGCCGCCAAGCGCGGCAAGCCGTGGAGTGTTTTGTCCAGGAACTCCTCGATCATCCCGAGAACCGTGACCGCGTTGCGGCCATCGCCGGCCAGGACCAGTTGGCCCGGGACCTGTGGCATGAGGGTCTGATGGTCATCTACCGCCTCCTCATCATCCTGAAGCTCGAGTCCAGTGACGACCCGGCGCGTTCGTTCAGCTTCGCCTCCGCCAGCCTCTGGCGCAACAGTTTCTCCCCCAGCACCGCCCTGGCCCGCTATGCCCGCGCCGCCCTGGATCAAGGGGCCGAAACCGGTCGCCTGCTGGAAGATGGCCTGCGGGCGCTCTTCCGCATGTTTACCTCCGGGCTCCAGAGCACCGAACTGAATGTCAAACCCCTGGGGGGAGCACTCTTTGGCGACCAGGCCACGCCGCTGATTTCCGGGCTACGCTGGGGAGAGCTCGCTGTGGCGCACCTATTGGACCGGCTCCTGTGGACGCCCCGGCAGCGCGGAGCCACCTCCCGCGAGCGGGTACACTACGGCCCGCTCGACGTCGAGGACCTGGGCCGGGTCTACGAAGCACTCCTGGAGTTGGAACCCGGCATCGCCGCTGAGCCCATGTGCCGCCTGCGCCGCCAGAAGCTGGAAGTGGTGGTACCGGTCGCTCAGGGGGAAAAGTATAGACCTGCTGGGCAGTCTGCCCCTTCTGAAGCAGACGAGGCAGAGGAGACCGATACGGGTGGGGAGGAAGAAGAAGGCGAAGAGGAAGACGCGGCCCCGACCCGCGGTAAAAAGACCAGGGTCGAGTGGATTGAGGAGATTCCCGCGGGTCGTTTCTACTTACGAGTAGGACTGGGGCGCAAGGCTAGCGGCTCCTACTACACCCCACACTCCTTTGTGCGCTTTCTGGTGCAAGAGACGCTCGGCCCCCAGGTGGCCGAGCGCAGCCCCCACGACGATCCCCGCCCCGCCGAGATCCTGCAGCTCAAAGTACTCGACCCGGCCATGGGCAGCGGCCACTTCCTGGTGGAAGCCTGCCGCTTCCTGGGCGAGAGACTTTACGAGGCCTGCCGCCTGTGTGACGAACGAGCGCTGGCGGCCGAGCGGCGCGCTGAAAAGGCCGGGGAAGCAACCGATCAAGAGGCAGCGCGGCGCGAGGCGCAGGAGTGGCGGCAGCGGATCATCGACCTGCCCGACCCCAGCGACGAGCTGCTGCAGTACCTGCCCAGCCGCGCCCCGGAGGGGGAGGAGTCCGGCCTATCTCAGCGGCAAGCCGAGGCGCTCTGCCGGCGACTGGTGGCCGTCCACTGTCTGTACGGTGTGGACAAGAACCCGCTGGCTGTGGAGCTGGCCAAGGTTTCGCTCTGGATCGAGTCTCACGCCGAGGGCTTGCCGCTGACCTTTCTCGACCACCGTCTCGTCGTCGGCGATTCGCTCACCGGGCCGTTCTTCGCGCACCTGCTCACCTATCCCGACTCGCGGCGGCCTTTGGAGGATCTCTTCACCCAGGGACTCAGTGCCAGGTTCACCGCGACCCTGGCTACTGCCCTCCAGCACGTGCGCGACCTGGAAGCCAGTGTGGGCATCAGCCTGGGCGAGGTAGAGGCCAAGCAGGCGGCCAAGGCTCGGCTGGACCAGGCCCTGGCACCCTTCAAGATCGTTGCCGCCGCCTGGGCCGGCGGAGTGATGTTGGGCCGGGAGAAGTGCGACGACGAGGCGTACCGGCGATTGGTGGAGACAGTGGCGACCGGCCGGCCGACGGCCGAACTACTGGCCGAACCGCATCTCGCGGCTATGGTCCGCGGCGGACTGGGGCTGACTGACCCAGCAGCGGACGGGGCGGCCGTCCCCGCGCTGCCCTATGAGCTCACTTTTCCCGAGGTCTTTTACCCGCAGGGGAAGACAGGGGCACGACAGGGGTTCGACGTCGTGCTGGGGAATCCGCCGTGGGACCGAGTTCGCCCTTTTGTGAAAGAATTCCTTGCGGCGTACGATTTTTCGATCTTGAATGCGCCGACAGCGCGTGAGCGGAAAGCGATCGAAGAGCATTTGCTCACCGACCAAAGCATCGAGACAGCCTTCGACACCTACGCGGAGCAGTTCGCAGCGCAAGGGCGTGTTCACGATGCGCTCTTTGTATGGCACGAAGTCAGGCTCGGAAACATTGTTGCGGGTCGCGGGAATGCGGATCTCTACGTTCTCTTTATGGAGCGAAATGCCCAGCTCCTCGCGCCGCAGGGCGGCACCGGGGTCCTCGTCCCATCAGCCTTTCATGCCAACGAAGGGGCAACGGGTATCCGGCGCCTGTACCTGGTAGAGATGGGCCTGCGTTGCTGTTACTCCTTCGAGAATCGGCGGAAGCTCTTTGAAATACACTCAAGTTTCAAATTCGCCCTCGTAGTGGCCAGCCGCGAGGGGCCGACAGTCGAATTCCCCTGTGCCTTCTATCTACACGATGACGAGTGGTTGTTCGGTGAACGCGGCGACCGAGAGTTGCGCTATACTCTGGACTTTGTGCAGCGCACCGGAGGTGAGTATCTGAGTCTGCTTGAACTGCGCTCGTCGCAGGACGTGGAGGTGGGAAAAACCTGTTCTGAGAATGGGGAGCCTTTTGGCGATGTTTGCCAACATCTTGGCATCCAATTTGGATCACAAGCTGATATGACACGCGATGCTTGGCGCTTCACACCCACTGCAGAGGTGCTCCTCGGCGAGCAAGATCCTCGAGATCCAGATGTGACTGAACAACTGCTTCTAAAGGGGTTTCTGCTTCTGCATGAGGGGAAGACGTTCTGGCACTATGATGATCATTGGGAAGACAGCCCCCGCTATCTGGTATCACTGGCAGACCTGCAGGACAAGCCGACTTGGAAACAGGCGAGTCTTTATCATCGTGCGGCATATCGGGCGGTAGCATCAGCGACGAATGAGAGAACTATCGTTTTCCACATCCTGCCACCTGGAAGCCTATGTAGCAACAGCGCACCGGTAGAACTCTCACCCTTGGCTTCTCCAAGGTACCGCTCACTCCAACTCGTGGCAGCAGCCAATACATTTGTCTTTGATTGGACTGCGAGAGTAAGAACAGGGGCGAACATTAATCAATTCATCCTTTTCTCTTGCCCTTTACCGAGGATGATAGAGATTGCTCGGTTTCTCCGCACCCAAGCCTTACGTCTTGTGTCTAACCACGCCGGCTACGCCTCTCTTTGGCAAGAGCAACTCGGCACCGCCTGGCGCGAACCCAAGCAGGCCTTCACCTGGCCAGTCCTAGAAGGTGACGACGAACGTTGGGCGGTGCGGGCCGCCATCGATGCCGTCGTGGCTGATGCCTACGGTCTGTACCGGGAGCAGTACGTGCATGTGCTGTCCACGTTCAGCCATGCCAGTTACCCCCGCGCGCCGGAGTTGTGCTTGGCCCGGTTCGACGAGCTGCAAGAGATTGGCCTCGATGCCTTTACCCGAAAGCACGATCCCTACTGGGACATCGCCCTCAACGAGAGCTTGCCGGAGCCGGTGATCGAGCTGCCCATTCCGGGGGCAGGGGTCGGAGGAGGGCCCAAGGATCTCTTTGGCAATCCCCTGCCTACTGACTTGTTTGGGGAGATCGTGAGGCCCAAGAAGGGAAGGAAGAGAAGATAGCGGCCCGGCCCGCCACAACCCGCTGGCGGAGCGTGTGGGCTGGAATCAGTTGATTCGAGCAACAAGCACGAGGAGGCAAGTACCATGACGTTGCATCCTATCCTGGCTCTTGAGCAGGTCATCGACGAATACAAAGACTACCTGCGCACCGAGTTCCGTGCCAAAGATGCCGCTCTCCGCGAGGCCCTGGAGCGCGAACTCGATCGCGCCCTGTTCCTGGCCCAGGAGCCTTTCTTCCGGGCGCACCGGCCCTTCCGCAACGGGCAGCGCTGGCGCGAGCTGCCCATCGACGTCCGGCTGGCCCAGGTCATGGAAGACCGTGCCCGAGAGCACGGTTCGCCGACCCCGGAATATGCCTTCCTGCACCAGTCGGAGGCCATCGAGGTACTGCTTTCGCCCGACGCACAGCCGGTAGTCGTGACCACCGGCACCGGGTCGGGCAAGACCGAGGCGTTCCTCCTGCCGGTCATCCAGAACGCCATCCGGGATGCAACGCGCTTCCGCCAGCCGGGGCTAACCGCGATCCTGGTCTACCCGATGAATGCCCTGGCGAACGATCAACTGCAGCGAATCGAGGACTATCTGCGCGAATCCGGCTTCGGCGGAACCGTCGCGGTCGGGAAGTATGATCGGGGCACCACCCAGGCCCAGCGTGAAGTGATGCGCCACAGCCCACCCCATATCCTGCTCACCAACTACATGATGCTCGAATACCTGCTCGTGCGCCCAGCGGACCGTGAGGACATCTTTGCCAACCACCGCTGCCGCTTCCTGGTGCTCGACGAGGTGCACACCTACCGGGGGGCGCTCGGCAGCAACATCGCCTTACTGGTCCGCCGCCTGCGGGCGCACCTGGCCCGGGCCCGGCAGGACTGGGCTGTAGAAGTCTCAGCTGAAGATCAGCCCCTGCGCTACCCAACCCTGGTGCCCGTGGGCACCTCGGCGACCATCAAGAGTATCTCGGAGGAGAGCGCGAGCCCCGAGCAAGCGCGGCAGCAGCGGGACCAGGCCGTGCAAGAGTTCTTTGCCAAACTCACCGGAGCGGAACCGGCTTCCATCCGTGTCTTTGGCGAAGAAATCCAGGAACTTCACGTCCCGGACGACGCTGTCTACCCCGCCGTGCCGGCCGACCCTGGCTCCCTCTCAATTGCCGATCCGGAGAGCGTACGGCAGGCCCTCTGCCGGCTGGCCGGTCTGCCCGTCGAAACGCCGCTGGAAGAAGCCGCCCGGCGTTGCCGCCTGCTGTGGAACCTGAACCGCTGGCTGATCGGCTCTCCCCTTTCGCTCAGCCAGATTGTCGAGCTGGTCCGCCGGGAAGTGCCGGCCCGCGCCAAAGCGGACCCGGCAGCCGTGCAGCACGAGGTGGAATCCGCACTGATCGCCGGCGCGGCCTTGCCCGACGGGGTGCCCGGGGCGCTGCGCCTGCGCGCCCACAGGTTCATCCGGGGCGGCTGGCGCTTCCACCGCTGTGTGAACCCGAGCTGCGGCCGCATCTACCCCATGGGCGAGGACCGCTGCTCCTGCGGGTCCCCCACCGCGCCCCTCTACATCTGCCGCAACTGCGGCGCCGACTACCTGCGGTTCGTGGGCGACCCCACGGAGGGCGTGCTGCGGCCCAGCAGTTCGGCCACCGATGGCCCCGAGTGGCTGCTCTACGAGTACGGGCGGTTCGGGGCGGCAGTGGAAGATGACGAGGAAGAAGAAGCGGACGAGAATGGTGGTCGCTCCAGGCCCCGCCGGCAGGCCGCCCAACCCAAGCAGATCCGCGGCCGCCCCGTGCTGAAAGGGTCTTTCGATCCCGCCACGCTGGCATTCAGTACGGCGGAATCCGACTACCCCCTCCCGGCGATGCTGGTGCCGGGCCGTACTCGCTGCCTGTGTTGCGGGGGCAGTGCCGGCAGCACCAAGGTCATCACGCCCATTGCCCTGGGCACCTCGGCGGCGCTCAAAGTCCTGGCCGAGGGGTTGGTCGAGGCGTTGGACGAAGCGAACCGGGACCGCCCGGGCTACGATGGCAAGGAGCGGCTGCTGATCTTTAGCGACAGCCGCCAGGATGCCGCCCACCAGGCGCGGTTCATCCTCTTTGCCAGCCGCTACGACCGGATGCGCCGCCGGCTAGTGCAACTGCTGGAGAAACCCAAAGAACTCTCGATCCAGCAGGCCGTGGAGCAGCTGGGTGATTTGGGCGTCCGCGAACGGGACAACCCCTACGTTCCTCCCGAGGCGCAGTCCTGGATCCCCGAGGAGGCCCGCCAGCGCATCCGCGCCTGGGAAGAGGCCCCGCTGGTGGACGACCTGGCCATCAACGCCGGCTACCGGGCGACTGTGGTGCGACTTGGACTGGTGGGCGTGCGCTATCACGAACTGGACGACTACATCCGTGCTCGTGGCGCTAATCTGGCGGAGAGACTGGGCGTCTCCCTGGGTGAGCTGGAGTACATCTGCCGCTGCCTCCTGGACGAAATGCGTGTGCGCGGGGCGCTCTCCCGGCCGCTGCTGCGCTACAATCCTCGCCACACAGCGTATCCCGATTCCATGAACGCTGCCGAGTGGGAGCGGGGCGTCAAGTCGCCGCAGGGCTACGCCGCGGCGGAGGATGGCGATCCCGTCGGCTGTCTGGACGGCGACGAGCTGCCGGCGGGCATCAAGCACCACAACGTATGGCGGCGGCCAGGGGCCGGCGGCCGCAGCCCCGGTCCCGAGCGTATTCTACGCCACCTGCTGGCCGGCCTGGGGAAGGCCGAGCCGGACGAACAGGCCATGCTGGACCTGGTGGCTTTTCTCCGCCAGGGCAACTTTATCGTCTTTTCCGAGCTGTTTGGGGCCCGGGACCGCCGGGGGCTCTTCCAGGTGAATGCCGACGTGGTGCGGCTGCGCCTGCTGCGCGAAGAAGAGCGGGCGCACTGCGACGTATGCGGCAAGCCACTGGCGCTAGCACCGGTAGGCCTGCCCTGTCCCGTGTGTCACGGCCGCGCCGTGCGCTGGCCCGATGCGGACCTGGAACGTAACCGCAGTGTGCGCCGCATCCGGGCGCCGCACATCATTCCTCTTGTTGCCGGGGAGCACACCGCCCAGGTGCCGAACGACGACCGCATTGCCTTGGAGGAGCGCTTCAAGGCACCGGCCGCCAAGTCCAAGGTCAACGTGCTGGCCTGTTCGCCCACGCTGGAGATGGGTATCGACGTGGGCGGGCTAGACGCGGTGGCCATGCGCAACGTTCCCCCCCGCCCCGACAACTATGCCCAGCGCGGCGGGCGCGCCGGCCGGCGGGCCCGGGTGGGGCTGGTGGTCGGC
>Ga0302251_1001557_pt1 | contig 13445 bp, 10 predicted proteins | sample AAG_RA_Gln_MG_FD_193534 | JGI IMG/M metagenome (GOLD analysis project Ga0302251, IMG submission 193534) | Enriched activated sludge microbial communities from anaerobic digester in WTTP, New Holstein, Wisconsin, United States - AAG_RA_Gln | ecosystem: Engineered > Bioreactor > Anaerobic >...
GCTGTATTAAAGCACTCATCTGTCGTTTTTCTTAGTCGGTTTGGCGGCTTAACCAACATATAAGGCAGTTTGGAGAACAGTTTTAGGTCCGCGCCATGTCGTGCTTCTTGTTTTAATACTTCAGCCGTATTACCATAGTATTTATGCAGCAAAGTGTCTGAAACGACAAGGTAGGTATGATCATTCAGCAGAGGCGTGACTTCAAGCGTTGAATCATCTGCATTCTTTATTCCAATAAAGACATCAAGCTGCCCCTCTGCCACCATTTCCTCCATGTTGGCAGATTGTGTTTCAGTAAGCTGAATATTGATATTAGGCCACTTCTGATAGAAGATAGGCAGAATCAAAGGTAAACAAACCTGAGCACGATAAGCCGGAATCCCAATACGCAGAACACCCACGCCTTTTTCTGATATCTCAGCCAATTGATTTATGATGTTTGAGTTTTCTGCCAAGATCTTTTCTGCAGTTTCCAATAATTTTTCTCCGGCATAAGTCAATGTCAATTTTGGTTTTCTGTTAAAGAGATCTACACCATAATATTGCTCCAGCTTTTGTATGTGAAGACTTAGATTTTGTTGAGAAATAAACAATCTTTTAGCGGTGTTTGTGAAATGCAGATCCTTTGCAGTTTCAACAAAGTAATAATAACTCACTAAATTCATTGGAAAGACTCCTTTCTAATGGCTTTGCATTGTTATTCAATTCAAAATGGAGCATGCAATCCGCCTCTAATATCATGTAAGTTAGTCAAAATATTAACAATTAAAATTTGTGTTTTTCTTATTTTCTCACAATATTTTCTTGTTGACTAGGTGTATTTTTCTGTGTTTGAGTTTTCGAACAATTTCGAATATGATGCAACTAAGTCAAGAATCACTTGCTTCCCCCAACAATGCAGACCGGCAATATGAAGGTCTGACAAAGCATGAAAAATGGAGTTGATTTTTGAATGGCTGATATTTTACTTAAGAACGGCAGAGTTCTGGATCCTTTTAATGGTATTGACCAGGTTATGGATCTGGCAGTCTCAAAAGGCATCATCGAGAAAATTCATGAAAGCATAACCGCGGAGGCCCTGCAGACCATAGATCTATCCGGATGTATTGTAACACCGGGGTTAATTGATTTTCATACGCATATTTTTCCCCTCGCAGAAATTGGCGTTTTGGGGGAAGCGACCTACTTTCCGTCCGGGGTCACAACGGTAGTGGATGCAGGAAGCGCAGGGGCTGGAACCTATGAAGGACACCGAGGCTTTCTGGGCAGCACAAAACTGAATATAAAGTGTTTTCTCAATATCAGTTCTGGCGGATTAGCAACAGGCAGCTACCTGGAAAACTTAAATCCCAAGCATTACAACCGGGACAAAATCAGAAAACTGTTTAACAAATACCGTCATGAGCTGATAGGACTTAAAGTCCGCCAAGGCGCGGAAATAGTAGGCGAATTTGGACTCGAGCCTCTCAAGGAAGCCATAAAACTTGCGGATGAGTTAGGGGTCAAGGTCATGGTGCACTGTTCGAATCCTCCCTCAGACATGGAGGATCTCGTAAACCTTCTAAGAACTGGGGATATTCTCTCACACGCTTTCCAAAATAAGCACAGTACTATCCTCGATGCGAGTGGGAAGGTCAGTGAAGCAGTCTGGAAAGCAAGAGATCGCGGTGTTATTTTCGATGTTGCTCATGCCAACGTGCATTTTTCCTTTGATGTAGCAGCAATAGCCTTTGACCAAGGATTTTTACCGGATACCATAAGCACAGATTTGACTGTCCGAAGCCTTTACAAGCGGCCCGCAGTCATGAACATGCTTCACGTCATGTCAAGATTTCTGTCCATGGGGATGTCTTTGGAGCAAGTCGTCAAGGCCTGCACTCAAAAACCGGCACAACTTCTTGGGATGGAACGCGAGCTTGGCTCGTTAAGTGAAGGTACAATTGCAGATCTTTCAGTTTTAAGGTTAATCGATTCAAAAACTCAGTTTGGTGATTGTGATGGCAACATCATTAATGGATCACAGCAATTCAGAGCAATGTTGACGATTAAGGAGGGGGATTTGGTTTTCAGAGATATCGAAATATAAAAAGAAAATAAAATTCTGGGAGGTCAATATGAAAGGGTTAAAAAGATTTATCTCGTTATTGTTAGCACTCGTCCTTATTTTTTCTTTAGCAGCATGTGGAAAGAGCAATGAGCCTGCGGCTGGGACCGGTACAGAAACAGAAGGCGCAGATTGGCCTAAGAAAACGATTCAAATTGCAGTCCCTTATAACGCCGGTGGCGACACGGATATATATTGCCGTCTCGCAGCAGAACGTCTCGGTGAAGCCCTTGGGCAGACAGTGGTCGTTGTCAATATAGCGGGTTCTGGCGGCATCCTGGCTGCAAAACAAATCATGAATGAAGATCCGGATGGCTACAATATTCTCTTCAGCCACACAGGCGGACTGATCCAGGAAGCGAGCGGTATGGCAGACTTCTCTTATGCGGAATCCTTCGAGTCAGGCGGCACTTTAGTTGAGGACAATACGTACACAATGGTAGCAAAGGCTGAAAGCGGCTGGAAAAATCTTGCTGATGTCGTTGCAGCAGCTAAAGCTGCGCCGGGAACCATCACATACTCACAAGTTAACGGTCAGGTGACACACTTTGTCTCCAAGCTATTTGAAGAAACTGCAGGTATTGAACTCGATAAGATCGACGTTGGTTCATCCGCAGCGGACAGAACAGCAGCATTCCTTGGCGGTCAAGTTGACCTCCTGGTGGTTAACTACGCGAATATTTCAGATTACGTAGAAGCAGGTCAATTTGTACCACTAGGCATCCTTGCCCCTGAGCGCGTCGCGTCATTACCGGATGTTCCGACATTTGTTGAGCAAGGTTTCGATGTTGTTGCAGCAAAGCGTTACTCCTATAAGTTCCCTAATGGTACACCACAAGTGATTATCGACAAATTCACAAATACGATTAAAGATATCGCAGAAGATCCTGAATTTGCTGCAGAACTTGCGAAATTCCATGCAGCGCCATTCTATAAAGATCCTTTAACAACTGAACAGGACGAAGCAGCTGAAGTCGTGCTTCTCAAAGAAGTTATGGGCGACGTTTTTAAATAGCCAGTTATAAATGAAGTGGTGCCAAATGAATACAGCAAATCTTTGGCACCACTCCTTATGTCACTAAATGGAGAATGATTATGAGTGAAAAGCGAAGAGATTTAATTGGATCTATTGTGTTTCTGGTCTTTGGTATTTTCCTGTTCGCCATATCCTTTACAGTAAAAACAATAATTGAGAATGACGTTGGACCGGCATTTATGCCTAAGGTTGTCGCAGTCGCCATTATGATTGTGTCTGTGAGCAAATTAGTAATCGCGTTGAAAAATCACAGTGCTGAATATACAGCGATTAAAAAGTCAAAAGATGATAAAATGGGCAGTTTGCTGACAATTTTGAACCTGGGTGCCTATGTCATATTGTTTGAACCACTTGGCTTTATTATTTCATCCATCCTATTCCTGGTCCTTCAAATGATTATACTTTCTGACAAGGTCAATTTTAAACCGATCAAATTTGTAATAATTTCCATCATCTCTACTGTCGCGATCTATTTTCTGTTTGTTTATGCTTTTAACCTCATGTTGCCTGAAGGACTGTTGAACATTATATGAGAGAAGGACTGATTTCATGGTTTTAGAAGGTATTTTAGCTGTAATTCTATCGCCGACATGTCTCTTGGTCACGTTGCTCGGCGTCATAGTGGGCATCATCTTTGGATCGATTCCAGGACTTTCAGCGACCATGGCAGTCGTCTTGTTCCTGCCTATGTCCTTTGGTTTAGAACCGGTCAGCGGCATATCCCTTTTAATGGGTCTCTACATAGGCGGAATCTCAGGTGGCTGTATATCCGCGATCCTGTTGAAAATTCCGGGAACACCATCCTCAATTTCAACTGTCTTCGATGGCGGGCCAATGGCAGATCGCGGCGAAGCTGGAAAAGCTATTGGTATCTCAATTTTGTACTCGTTTATTGGTGGTATTCTGAGTTTGATCGCTTTGATTTTCATCTCGCCATTCCTCGCATCCATTACGTTGAAATTTACAGCGTTCGAGTACTTCTCAATTGCGCTGTTCTCATTGACGATCATTGCCAGTATGTCAGGAAAGTCAGTACTCAATGGACTTTTAAGCGGTTTGCTCGGCATGGCCCTCGCTTTTGTAGGGATTTCGCCGATTGATGGCTTCATGCGCTTCAACTTTGACTCCATAAATCTTCTAAACGGCTTCGATATTGTTGCAGTATTGATTGGACTGTTCGCCGTCACCGATATTATTCAAACCGGCGCAAACAGAAGAACACTTTCTGAAAAGGGCAACATCATTCAATACAGCTTAAAAGGATTCGGCATCAGTATGCATGAATTCAAAGGGCAGTTTGTCAATATGATGCGCTCGGCGCTGATTGGACTAGGCATTGGGATTCTTCCGGGCATTGGTGGATCAACATCCGGACTCTTGGCTTACTCTGCGGCTCAAAACGGATCCAAATATCCCGAGAAATTTGGCACTGGAATTATCGACGGTGTTATCGCGTCAGAAACCGCCAATAATGCGACCATCGGCGGGGCACTTATTCCTCTGCTCACAATGGGCATCCCGGGAAGCACAGTTGCGGCGGTTATTCTTGGCGGACTCACCATTCACGGCATCACGCCTGGTCCGTTGATTTTCGTCAAAAACGGCGTGTTCATGTACGCGATCTTTACTGCACTGTTAGTCGCAAATCTATACATGCTTGTAGTTGAATATTCCGGGTTGAAGTGGTTCGTCAAGCTGATGGGGATTCCAAAGCACATTTTATTGCCGATTGTCATGGTACTATGCGCTGTTGGCGCTTACGCGACCGGCAACAACGTCTTTGATGTCTGGAGTATCTTTGCCTTCGGTATGCTCGGATTGATGCTGAAGAAACTTGCGATAACTACGACGCCATTTATCATTGGTTATATTCTCTCCGGTATGGCGGAAGAAAATTTAAGAAGAGCTTTAATTGTAAGCAAGGGCGATCTGCTGCCGTTTATCACCAGACCAATTTCAGCCCTGTTCCTTCTGGTAGCCGTTGTATCTGTAGTCATGATCGTGATCAAGAACAAGGCCTCAAAAAAAGCTACAGCATAATTTGACAAAAGTGGTGATCGAATGAAAATTGGATTTATTGGGTTTGGTGAAGCAGCATACTGTATTTCCATTGGTTTAAAAGGTGAAGGGATTCATGATATCGTTGCCTGCGATGTCATGATGACCCACCCAGAGGTCGGCAAAGTCATTGAAAGCCGGGCTTCAGAGGCGGGTGTGACGCTTGTGGATTCGAACTTTGAAGTGGTGCGTCAGTCTGAAATTCTCTTTGTCGCGGTGCCATCCAGTTATGCCATGAGTGTCTGTGATGAGATCTATGACCACCTGAAGCCAGGTCAGATTTACGCAGATGTAAGCGCTTCGACGCCAAATGTAAAAGAGAAAGTTTGGGACCGCATTAAGGATAAAGGCGTTTTGTTTGCGGACGCGGCAATGCTTGGGTCGCTTCCGCTGGATAAGCATAAAGTGCCAATCATGGCCAGCGGAAATGGCGCAGCTGCCCTGTATGATGTCATGACTCCTTTTGGGATGAGAATTACATGCGCCAGTGAAAAAGCCGGGGATGCCTCTGCAATCAAACTGATCAGGAGTATTTTTATGAAGGGTCTTGCCGGTCTGATGTTGGAAATGCTTGAAGCCTCAGAGCGCTATAATGTCTCTGATCAGGTCGTGAAATCCGTAGGCAATTCCTTGGATGGGATCGCGTTTCAATCTCACCTGGATCGATTGATCACAGGCACTGCGATCCATGCAAAGCGCAGAGCCGCGGAGATTAAAGGCTCCATTCAGCTTTGCGACGAGGCGGGCATTGAATGTCCTATGACCCTGGCGTCAAAAAACAAACACGATCTGCTCGATTCTTACAATTTCCCTGAAAAATTTAATGGGACCCAACCGAAAAAGTGGCAGGAAATTCTTAGCATAATGAAATAGAAGAGGTGACCATATGGCAATTGGAAAAAGGATCTATCTGAAAAGAGAAATGCCTGATTTGGAGATCATGCAGCAGTTTAAAGAAATCCCAGCGTCCAATACTGCAGATGTCATGAACCGGGTGGGTTCCATGCATCCTCGCATCAATCTGATGAGCAATCCTGATGAGCCTATTATTGTAGGGCCAGCACTGACCGTGAAGGCACGGGCAGGCGACAACCTTGTGATCCATAAAGCTCTCAATATGGCCCAGGAAGGTGACATAATAGTCGTCTCCAACGAAGGCGATAACACACGTGCATTAGTCGGTGAAGTTATGATGGCTTATGCACAATATACAAAAAAAATCGCAGGCATTATTTTTGACGGCCCAATTCGGGATATTGATGCAATTCAACACATGAAGATGCATATATATGCAACGGGAACAACTCCGGGTGGTCCATATAAAGAGGGCCCGGGCGAGATCAATGTCCCAATTGCCTGTGGTGAAGTCACCGTGGAACCGGGTGATATTATACTGTGTGATCCTGATGGCGTTACTGTGATTCCAAAAGGAGAAGCCGCTGCTGTTCTTGCGGATGCCAGAAAATTCAAGGAAGAAGACGAAAAAAAGCTCGCCGCCGCTAAAAATGGCACAGCTAATAGAGATTGGGTAGATAAATCTCTGGTAGAAAAGGACTTTGAAATTATTGATGACGTATACAGGCGATAAAAAAATCCCGAATGGTCCCCCTTCCCCTGGGCTGTTCGGGATTTTTGTTTTCCTTATGCAGATCATCATCTACTCACCGCATGATTTTAAAATCTGATATAATGGAGCCAGATTTGCCTGATAGGCGCCGTACCTCAATACGCCTTTCAGGTCATTATCCTTTCTTATTTTGTCTCTACACCGATTGATTGGAGGTGATCCCTTTGACATCTAAACTCAAAGTCTTTGTATTTGTGATCTATGAGGAGTCCATGGATTATTATCCCGCCATCCTCAGAAGGATCTTCGAGGACCATATAGACCTGGAAGTCAGACTGTATTCCGATCTCAGGCCTGTTGAAACCTTCAACGCGGACTTGGTACTGTATACCTTGGGATTTCTCAAGCCTGTACTGGTGGAAAAATGCTTGAATCCTGCCGCGGAATTCATACATATGGGTAATACGCTCCACGGTTCGTGCCTCGACAGCGTCAAACAGCTGGAAAGAGGCACTGATGTTCTTTTAGTCAGTGAAGGCAGCATATTTCTCTGGGATACACTTCTGACGCTTAAAGCCTATGGCATGGAGCATGTCAATTTTGTGCCCTACTATGGCCAGCGTCTGGATACCAGCGCTTACAAGTATGCCATCTATCTCGGCATCAGGTCTTATGAGCTTCCTGAGGTCGAGCATACCATTGATTTAGGATGGCGCGTTCTGCACCCCTATGTCCTTCGAAGAATCGGCAAGGCAGCAGGTCTTGCGGAAAGCTTTCTCGAAGAAAAAATCTCAGCTTATATCGTGGACGAAACCGCATTGTTGCATTACAACGATTGTGTGGAGATCTCCTACCTCAGTGAATTTACTCAGGAGCGCCTGGCCATCATGAACCTGTTGGATACCCCAGCGCTGCTGCTGAACGATCAGGACGTGGTCATGGGCTTCAACGAGCGTCTCAGAACTGAATTTCATAAGGACTTTGACCGAATGATTGGACAAAAGGTTTCAAGAGATCAATTTTTAGACCGGCTCAGAAGCGCCTGCGAAGATCGCGGTGGGAGCGGAAGCTTCGAACTTTCTACAGATCAGCGCTATACCGTCAGTGTCAGAGCGATTGAAAGCTATGGTCAATCTGTCCATCACAGGGTTCTTCTGGAAGCGGTGCCTGTCGTTAAAATTGAATCCCAGGGTCAACTGGCCTACAAATTTGAAGACATTCTATATAAGAGCAGTGTCATGAAGCGGATTGTGGAGCTCGCCAGGCATTTCTCAGGAACGGATACAACCATTCTTATAGAAGGTCCTTCCGGTGTTGGAAAAGAGCTGCTGGCCCATTCCGTTCATGCGGCGTCTGCAAGGCGGCAACGGCCATTTCACGCGGTCAACTGCGGCGCTTTTTCGGAATCACTACTGGAATCAGAGCTCTTTGGTTATGCCAGCGGTGCATTCACCGGCGCACTTCGAAGCGGGAAAAAAGGTCTTTTGGAAAGCGCGCATGGCGGCACAGTTTTTCTGGATGAAATTGGAGAGGCAAGTTTGAAGCTTCAAGTCAAGCTGCTCCGCTTTCTTCAGGAAAAAGAAATTCAGCCTATTGGGTCCAGCATCGCGAGAAAAGTGGATGTCAGAGTCATCTGCGCGACAAACCGAAATCTGGAAGAAGCTATGGAGATGGGTGACTTCAGAGAAGACCTCTATTACCGCATCAGTACGGTGACACTCTCAGTGCCGCCGCTAAGCGAACGCAGAGAGGATATTGAACCCATCCTGATGGACGCGCTTGGACAATATACCTATCATTTGAGCGAACCGCTGAGAGCATTTATCAGTCGGTATCCATGGCCGGGAAACGCCAGGGAGCTCAAGGGCTGCGCCGAGTACATGCTGAGTTTTGACACAAGGCTGTTAGAGGTTAAACATTTGCCGGATAAATATCAAAAGTGGTTTCTCAAGCATTCGGAATCTGAGTCTTTCGGATCTGAGCAACTTAAATCCAATGAGAAAAGGCCTTTCTCAGCGCCTCACATAAAGAAATCAGTTCCACCGGAGGAGGCCAAGTCATTAACGTCTTTGGAAGACCTTATTCTGCTGGAAATTGACCATGGCTGCTGCGGACGCAGGAAACTCGTCAAGCGGTTGGAGGATCAGGGCTATAGAATCACTGAATATCGAATCAATGAGCTGCTGGACAGGCTCAAAAAAAAGGGCTTCATTCAGGTTGAAAAGGGCAGGGGCGGCACCAGTCTCACAAAAACGGGAAGAGAAAAACGACTTTCGGTTAATCGCAGTGTGGAATAATATGTTTATAAAAGCACGTGTGAAATCTCGCGGGGACAGACTATGGACATAATGTTTCATACCAAAGCAAACCAAAGCGAACCAATAAATCAAACCAATAAATACAATAAAGGAATTCATACCATTGCTGCAGTCCATAATGATCAAGACGGCGCGCCTCAGGCGCGTCTTTTTTATTTGAGAATATAGCGTTTTCAAGCTCTTGAAAAAATATCTTATGAGTATCTTATAAATTGCAGAACTGGCTCAATATTTGCATTATTTAAAATCAATGACAGTGTTCATCGCAAGTGTCAGAGATAATTAGGGGAGGTCATTTCCGTGGAGTTAAGCAGCACACAAAAAACATTAAAACTTTCAGACACCATCGAAAGGTATCAAAATGGCAGCTTCAGTATTTCAGGAAACGGAGAAATTAAACTTGATGAGGCGGCACTCAAAGTGCTAGGTTTTGTGATTCAGTGGTCAGATGACGGTACCGTTGGAACGCTGACAAAAGTCAAAGATGGAGAGGTCGTCCTGAGCGAGGAAGAAATGGCCTTTGCCGCAACAGCAGCCGGTTTTACTGAACTGATTTCAGCGGTAGCCCGCAAGATCTACGATCACCCCCAAATGGCTTTTACAGAAACTCATGCGTGTGAGCTGCTGTGCGAGGTATTCAGCGCACAGGGATTTGAGGTTGAACGCAATTTGAGAGGTGTCAATCCGATCACCAAGGAAGCATGGACCATGGACACGGCGTTTATGGCGACATTGAGGGGCAACGCGGATGGGCCAACTATAGCGCTGCTGCTGGAATACGACGCGCTGCCGGATGGCCATGCCTGCGGTCACAATCTGATCGCCTCAGCCGGACTGACGGCAGCGCTGATGCTGGCAAAGCAAATGGAAGTCCTGCCAGGGAAGCTGGTCGTCTATGGAACACCTGGTGAAGAGGGGAAAGCAGGGAAAGCCCACATGGTTGAAGCAGGACTTTTTAACGGTGTGGATGTGGCTTTAACCACTCATCCTGGAGACCGCTGGGCAACCGGATCGGATTTTCTGGCGACTAAAACGGCAACCATTGTCTACAAAGGCGTACCTTCCCATGCCTCTGCCGCGCCAGAAAAGGGCATCAGTGCCCTGGACGCCGCAGTGATTGCCTATAATGCCATAGAGCTTCAGCGCGAGCATCTTAGAAGCGATGCCAGAGTCCACGGCTTTATCAGAGACGGCGGAAAAGTCACCAACGTAGTGCCGGACCGGGCAGAAATGGACTGGGGCGTCCGGGCGCTGGACAACATTTATATGGAGAAGCTGGCGGATATGATCGAGCGCTGCGCAAGGGCAGGTGCCCTGGCCACAGGCGCTGACATGGAGATTTCCTGGAGTGTGACTTACGGCGCGCCGGTCAAAGTCGAAGCGCTCGACACCCTGGTCATTCGACTGGCTGAGGCACTGAATCCGGGGCTGATCAAACCCTTTGACGTCCTTGGCTCTTCGGATGTCGGCAACGTGTCCTTCGAGCTTCCGACATGCAATCTCTGGTTTGGCATTACCCCTGAAGGGATTATGCCGCACACCAAAGAATTCCTTGCCGCCTCAGGGGCGTCCGAATCTATCCCATCAGTCCTTACCGCCGGCACTGTCATTGCTCTGGCAGCCAGAAGGCTGTTCAAGGATCAGAAACTGGTCCAGGACTATAAGACAGCTTTTGAATTATCCAAACAGAAGTTGATTGCGAAGGGCTAACCCAAGCAGTGAACCATATTATCAAGAGGAGGCTATTCAATGAAGTATGGATTTGAAATCGCATTTGTCCTTGTACTCGCCATCATTTTTGTTTCTGAAACCATCTCCGCAAAGCTGAAAGGCAAAGTTCCGGCACTGTTTCTCATGACGGTGATCACCCTTATCGGTTACTGGACTGTGATCCCGATGGACATTGTCGAAGTCTCGGGCCTGTCTGCTGTCAAAAATATCATGATGATGATCATTCTGATCCACATGGGCACCTTGCTTGAACTCGAGCAGCTCAAGCGGGAATGGAAGACTGTCGTCACAGCGCTGGCAGCGGTTGTGGGGATCGCGGCGATTTTCCTGAGCATTGGCGGTATGCTGCTCGGTGACAAGCTCCTCTCTCTGACCGCGATCGCGCCTCTGGCGGGCGGCGGCATGGCCGGCATCCTGACCAGTCAGGCACTGACAAACGGTGGATTTACCGACTTAGCTGTCTGGCCAATTCTCCTCATCACCCTCCAAGGCTTCGTAGGCATGCCGATTGTCGCTTTCCTCGTCCGCGGCGAGATGAGAGACCTTCTGGCTAAAGTGCGCAGGGGTGAGTTGAAGCATCCTAAGGACGTTCAAGCGGCATCTGATGCTTCTCAAAAGACAAAACTGATCGACAAGCTGCCTGCGCTCTACAAAACACCAGTCTTTTATTTCCTAATCCTCGGGATTCTGGGTACCTTAAACCTCACTCTTTATGTCAATGTGACCTCAAAAATTCCGTATGTTTCCCTGATGATGGACAAATCCATCATGGCGCTGGTGATTGGTGTGGTGCTTGGCAACCTTGGTCTGTTGGATAAGGGTGTTATGAGTAAAACTATGTCCAGTGGTATTTTGGACATCAGCTTCTATGCTTATATCATGACTTTCCTGACTGGCGCCAGCGTTGCGACCATCAAGGCCATGATGCTTCCGCTCGCGCTGACGTTTGTCATGGCGACCATCGCCATAGGGGTTTTCAGCTGGATTGTAGGCCGGGGCGTGGGTTACACAGCAAGAATGGCAATGGCAGTAGGTTATAACTGTTACTTAGGTTTTCCATTTAATTACATGATCACAAAGGAAGCCGCGAGAGCGGTCGCTGGGAACACCAAAGAAGAGGAGATTTTATTCGACACCATGCTCCCAACTATGTTGATAGCAGGATTCATCTGTGTCACTATTGTCTCAGTCCTGATGGCAGGTGTACTGAGCGCGATGATTTGAAGAATTCGTAGGAATGCGCTGCATAAAAACAGACTAGATATTAACTTCTAGTTCCAAAAAGCAAAAGGCTTGTCCGATGGCGTTTTCACGACCATCGGACAAGCCTTTGCTTTTTTATTGAATCCCGCCTCACGCGGCCTGCCCAACGGGCGCCCGGGGTTTCTCGCGGTACAATTCACTGAAGGCGGCACCGCTCAGGATCAGGACGGCACCAATCACCTGAAGTCCGGTCAACTGCTCATGAAGGAAGACGGCTGAAAAGACAAGCGCGGATAAGGGTTCCAAATAGCCAATAATGGATACAGAGCCGGCCGAAAGCTGGTCAATGGAAGCGAAATACAGGTAGCAGCCAAAGGCGGTGTTGACCGACCCAAAAATCAGAATAGGAAGTATATAATTTGTGACATCAAGGCTGGGCGCCCCCTGTCTGAGAATGGTATACAGGGCGACTATGACAAAGCTCATGAGCAGCTGGTATAAGGCGTTTTCAAGTCCTGTCACTTCGGAGGCTTTTTTATTAAATACGATCATGATGGCGTACATGACCGCGGAGGACAGCCCGCAGAACAAGCCCCACGAGAGCCCGCTTGTCAACAATCCGAGACCATTGACAAAGAGCATGCCAAGCATCACCGCGCCAAGTCCGACGAGCCTCGCAGCCGTCAGTCGCTCGTTAAACAGAAGTGGGGAGATGGCAATGACCAGGACTGGTCCGCAGTAATAGGCCAATGATGCGACACTGACCCCAATTTCTGAGTAGGCTTCAAAAAGAAAGATCCAACTAATGCCCAGGGCGGCTCCGGAAATCAGAGCATAGACCCAGTGCTTTTTATGATGGATCGCTTTAAACTTGCCGCCGCTCATCAGGAACAAAACGAGCAGAAAGAGGCTGCCAACCAAGGTGCGCCAAAACACGACTTCATAACTGCTGAGCAATATCAAACTGGCCATTATGCCATTGGAACCGAATAAGAGAAGTGATAGCACATATTTGAAATAAGGGTTGTTCATTCTGATCCTCCTGCTTGACGACAATTCGATAATAATGTAACATCCTAAGATGAATTACAAAAGCGAATATTTGTCATTAAAAACATGACAAAACGTCATGCAAAGGTGGGGTGTTGAATGGATATGAATTTGAATTTGCAAAAGCTCATAGCTTTCGTCAAAACTGTGGAGTGCGGCAGTTTCACGAAGGCTGCTGAAGCCTTGAATTATACCCAGTCTGGGATCAGCAGGATGATTCAGGACTTGGAAAAGGACTGGAATACTTCGCTGCTGGAGCGGAGCAGGTCGGGGGTCAGGCTGACGTCTGAGGGCGTTCTTCTCTTGCCTTATGCTAAAACGCTGTGCCTTGAATACCAGAAGCTTCAGAAACAAGTCGATGAACTAAATGGGATCCAG
>Ga0302251_1001558_pt1 | contig 13443 bp, 17 predicted proteins | sample AAG_RA_Gln_MG_FD_193534 | JGI IMG/M metagenome (GOLD analysis project Ga0302251, IMG submission 193534) | Enriched activated sludge microbial communities from anaerobic digester in WTTP, New Holstein, Wisconsin, United States - AAG_RA_Gln | ecosystem: Engineered > Bioreactor > Anaerobic >...
CAGCTCAAACCCCGCCTGCATGAGAATACCGGCGATCACTTCAGAATCGCGGACGTTCATTTGGCAACCGTAGGTTGCAATATACACACTTCTCGGTTTGCCTGTATTTTTGTTGTTATCTTCTGATTTATCAATATGTTGCACTCTTTTAACACCTCCTCATACATTTGCTGAAATGGCGGGTATAAACGGACTGACACTATCGCACCACCGTTGATTTCTACGGACTTAAATATGAGCCTTAATATCTCCTTCTTTTCCACTATTTCTATCTTATTTTGAGTTTCGTCAAAGTTATCAATTGCCAACTGAAGAGTTTTTAGATACGCTTCAGATTGCTCTTTTTCTATAAGCTTTATTTTACATTTCCCGATCTCAGCCTTGATCTTTCCCTCTTCGTCCCTCAATAATGAAACCTTATCTTTATAAATTTCAATACCTATAAGACTATCCATATAAGCATCATTAAGCTTACTTTGCTTAGCAAGATTATCATTCAGCAATTCATTCAGTTTATCTAATTCCTGACGGACATCACTGTTATTAAGATATATGTTAGCTTTGACCATACCGTCAAGACGGCCGTGGACTATATTTTCATGAGCAAGTATTTTTTTAATTATATCAAAAACTTTTGGTTCAATATCTTCCGCCTTAATACTTGGATTACTGCATTTTATATGGTAAGTTCCCATACAAGAACACTTATACCAGCGCTTTCTTTTTTTTGTTTTATGATTGGAAAGACTGGATGTTCCTTGGTATCTATAGCCACATTTTGCGCAATATAGTATTCCTGTAAGCGGATATTCAAAAACATTGCCTCTATACAGCACCCCTTTTCGATTAGCTCTTAACTTTTTCTGCACTAAATCAAAGTCTTCTCGACAAATTATCGGCTGGTGCCGTCCTTGAGCGATTATAACCTTAGTGGGATCATTTCTCACATATTTATAACCGCCTCGGGTGCCGGTATGCTGTTTTGTATCATAATGAGACCGGTTCCACACTAACTGCCCTAAATAGATTTGATTTTTTAGTATTTTGCATGCGAGTGCGGAATTGAATTTCCCTCCTGATCTTGTTTTGTATCCTTTGCGATATAGATATTCCGCAATCTGGCCCGTAGTTTTATTCGAAAGATACATCATGTAAATCAACTTCACGATATCCGCTTCTTCAGGAACTACTTCAAGTAATTTCTTTACTTTATCGTAATGGTAACCATAAGGAGCATACCGCGCCCCTTGCCAATTGCCTTGCTGGACGCCTTTAATCATTCCAGGAAAAACTCTTTCTTTTATTCTGTTTCGTTCAAATTCGGCAAAACTGCCCAACTGTTGAAACATCAGCTTACCGGCACTGGTAGTAGTATCAAAAGGTTCAGTGGCAGATTTATATGCGACACCAAAACCTTCTAATTCGTCAACGATGTTTAGTAGATCCTTTAATTTTCTACTAAAACGATCCAATTTGTAAGTAATAATTAATTCGAATTTCTTAACCTTCGCATCCTGCAGCATCTCTTTTAAAGCAGGTCTGTCTAAACTATAACCGCTTTCATCATCTGTATAAATCTTATAAACTTCCCAACCTAAACGTTTTGCATGATCAAGAAGATATTCCTGCTGAACTTCAATAGAATAGCCATCTCTTGCCTGATCTTCCGTACTCACGCGCGTATAAATCGCTATTTTCATTATGTTTATTTACCCTCACGCAAAGTATTCCGCCATTTATTTATTTTCTTAATATCTGCATCCGTAAAAACAGGAAGATTACGATAATCACGCTTAATTTTAATCCAGCCTTTTTTTAACCAATGATATATACCTTGGCGACTGACACCTAAAATTTTAGCCGTTTCAGTAACTGTATAAACCCGTGATTTGCCGATTTTCTTCATAGCGTATCGCATAAAAGTATTTTACAGCATCATACACTATGAGTCAACGATTGTTTATGTCCGGAAGACATCCTAAGATTCTTCTCTTTTTGACAGAGTTCCTCTAACCTTTTCAGATCAGCGTCAAGAAGGATCTCTAACAGCCTTTTAAGACGATACTCGGAATAATCCTTCTCTGTCTTTTTTTCCAACTCTTTTTGATTACCGATTAACTTATTCACAGAATTCACACCCTCATTTACTTACTACTACTTTTCTTAAGATCTTTTTTATTAACTTATAGAAGAGGGGCTAATTCGCCCTCATTCTGGGGACAGATACGTCCCTTTAATGGGGGCGTTTGCGTCCTCTTACTACGCCGAGTTATTAACAATTCCCAAGACGCGATGTCGTAGTTAATTGCCCATATATTCCACCTACCGGATTTATGTCTGATAATCACATTGTTTTGAATAAGCGTCTTTATCGTTCGCCTTGCACTTCGTCTATCAAGATTTAATTCCTTCGCAATCGTTTTATAGCTAATAACCCGACTCCCTTTATTCCAACCACTCGTCATACGAATCAGGAAGATGACAGCCCTGGCTTGTGTGCCATTAAAGCCTGATCTATAAATGGCCCTCATCATAGTATTGGAGACCTTAGTATAACCACCGGGTTGATAATACCGCGCTTGTTCCATAGGAAGATAAATAAAAAGGGCTGGCTCTCTGAAATTACACTCAGAAAACCAGCCCTATTTTTCTCAGGCCTTGCGGCCGAGTGATAGCGACTGAATAAGTTATTTGTTAGTTATTTTATACCCCGCTCCGCATTACCTGTCAAGTGCTTTCTTTTGGAGCCTCAACCTTTCCTTCTTTTGCCGGAGTAATCTCCATATAGAATTGAGTGCCGTCAGATTTCAAACTTACCTGTAAATGACCTTTACGATGACGCTTTACCATCCGCCACCCTTCTATTATTTCGATTTCATCGGAACTGAGTCCTTTTCTATTGAATACACCATCCCCGTTGCCCATAGTGCCTCACAAACGAAATAATCTAATTGAGCAAAGCTATATAAGAAGCACACCATAGAGGTAATATGGAGCACACGTTATATATCGGCACTAAGTAGCACGTTTCTCAGGAAAACGCTTTCTTTTAGGTAGAAAAAGTATACCATTCAGTTTCCACTTTGTCAATATTCATAAGCTACAAATCAGCGCTACCGCCTAAATAAAAGATATTTATATTGACATAATGGAAATTACATACTATAACTTCACCTATGGATTTCGGTCAACGAATAAGAGAATTGAGGGGTATCGTTCAGCAAAAAGACTTTGCCAAGTTCTGCAATGTTGGAGCCTCGACCATCAATAAAATTGAAAAAGGGGCGCTAACAGGAACACTTGATATTCATCTCAAGATCTGCCAGGCATTAGGAATAAGTCTATCCACGCTCTATAAGGGTGTTTACGAAGAAAAAATTAATCCTCTCCTCCCCACCTTGCCTTTTAAAGAACTCCCCTTAACTTACGATCAAAAGATTACCCGTCAGTTACTTGTTAAGAATATTTTCTTTAACAAAAAGATGCTTCCGGAAATACTAACAATAGATCCCGGATGCTGCCTTGAGGAAAAATCATCTCCCAATTCACAAAGATTTGTTTTTGTACTTGAAGGCACAATCACAATCAACTCAAATACTAATAAATACAGCTTAAGTCAAAATCAATCCCTATATATAACGGATGCTGCAATACCTACTTCTTTTAAGAATGATAGTAACACAACTGCCAAAATACTTTGTATTACAACACCAATAATATTGTAGTGAAAGAAGTATCTACAATTAAACTGTTATTTAAGAGAACAAAACTGCCGCTTGGAAGTATTATTTGATAGATGATGATACCTTAGTGTTTTTAACTCTGTTCTTCAGAGATTGCAATTCTTCACTGAGTGATTTGAAGTATTCGTGAGTATTCATTTTTGTGTTATTGCTATATAGAACTTTCTCTGATCATGCTATATTGCCATATTTAGATAATTACCTGTCACATATTTCTTCTATTCCTTCAATTATTGATTTTATCCACTCTAACGAAACTTCAGAGAAAACTACTTTTGTAGATTTCCTATTTCCAAATACATCTTTAATTAGAAATTTGGCTTCGATTTTTTTGTCTTTGATGAGAGGATTCCAAGTTTCTACGCCGTAGAATTCTGCAATATAATACACCATCCCAATAATACTTGCTCCTGGCTCAATTAAAGTATTGCCTTCAAAGAAATTTCCCTTCTGTCCTAATACAGGATATATTTTTACATTCCCGGACTTACCTATTTTCCCTTGCGGTTCGGGAATATTCACAGAACGCAATTCTACTTGTTTAAATGGAGACACTGGAATAAAAAGTCGCCAAGAATCCAAAGAAACTTTTCTTAATCCACTATTTGCAATTCCGACATACACCAAGAATCCATACCTTCTTGTCCGTACATCTTTAAATGTTCCTGCAGGAAGCGTAAACCACCATTGATAAACATCCGGGTGAACAGGATGAACTTTCAATTTTGGCCTATCGTTGAGATAGTTTTTTAATAACATCCAACCATTAACTATTCCCAAAAACAAAGCAGACAACTCTAGAATCTCTTTGATTTTCATGCTCTCATTCTACTTTTGCTATAACTTTTCTTTCTTTTTTCGACAGTCCATAAAGGCCATAAACTTCGTCATCAATACAGGAATCATCCTACGTTAGCTACCATAGAATCAATTTCATAGCCATAACATAGCTTTGCTTATTATTTTTAAATTTCTTCCTCTGTTGTTGAAATTGCTTTATTGATGAGGGCAACCATAGAATTAATACTTTTTATCTCTGCCTCAGTAAATCTTCCTGATATCTCGGGATCTTCCATTTTCCTTGATACTATCAAGGCTTTAATCATATCTACATAGACGAAGTCCTGTTCTCCACCATCAACTTTCTGGAATACACTAATCTGATTCTCTTCATTTTTTTTGAATAGTAGTTTCATAAGTCCCCCTGAAATTCTTTAGGTTATACTTCTTAACGCGTTTTTTCACTGAAATTTTTCCACCGTCTGTAGTTTCAGCTATTAAACCAACAACATCCTCTCCGTCAATTGAACCTTCTAGAGGATTAGACTTGATAGTAATAATTTTATCGGTATTCCTGCACATAATAACATTCTGGGCATCGCCTAACATAGGTATCGTGGCGTTATGCGAAACGAGAATAATCTGCTTCTTCGTTTTGCATTCCTTAATGGCCTCAAGCAAACCAGAGTTTATGTAACCCGTGGCCAAATTATCTTCAGGTTGATCAATAATGAGTGGTGCATTGTCGCCACCCCAACCAAGAATCAAGTCGAGAATCACGGATGTTTTCCATCCTGCGCTTAATGTATCAAAGTCTTTGTCACCTTTGGCAATTATACGATACTTCTTCTTATTCATGTTCACGAATTCTGCATTTACACGATTCTCGAAATCATCATAATCAGAAACCTTGGGGGCTCGCTTGCGTAATTTATCCTCAAATAGACTTTCAGGACAGATATCTTTGAAAGACTGGATTGCATGTTCAGTTTTTAGCATACTATTCACGACTTCAAGAAATTTTCCTTTTGATAGTTCGAATTCATTATCAATAAATAGCCTGTGCCCCATTGATTTAATTTCTTTTGTAGTAATCTTAATTGAAAACATTGAGATAGCTCTTAATGATTCATAGAACAGGTTGTGATACTTAAAGTATTGCTTGATATCTAACAACAGCTCTGCAAATTGTTGCCTCTTGGTGGTGATTTCTTGATTCTCGGCTTTTTGGGCATCATCAATTTCTTTTCCATGCGAAAGGATTATCTGACGAATTACCATCTCTTTTTCTGATCGCTCAAATGCCAACGCGAGTTCTTCTTTCAACCTTATAACAAGAGTTTTATCATGATCGATCAAGGGGTTTTTAGACAAAAACGCATCGATGACATCCAGGTTCTTAATGTCCCGAGCGTAGAATGCCTTAATATATCGAATTGATTCACTCGTGGCCTCGCTTGGCAGAATGTATCTGAGAGGGTTGTCCTGAATCGCATCTGTGACAATGAGGCGTGATAATTTAAATATTCTCGACAAATTATCCTGCAACAATTTAATTTGTTTAACTGATTCAACTAATGAGGATAGCCGAGAGCTAAGTTCGATCAGACCATTTGAAATCTCTTGACGTTCTTCGCTATCCGCCGGGAATACTCTTTTGAGAATTGAAATATCATCAATAGTGTTTTCTTTATCCTTCTGGTCACATATCTTCATAATGTAGTTTTGAGGAAGATAGTATGGCGTTTGTCCGGCTGGATTCTCTATCTCAATATCTTGTATATTGTACGGCGTGTTAAGATATATGCACTCTTCGTAGTCACCAACAATTTTTCTATAAATTGAGTCTACGAACAAAGTCTTACCGCTGGATGAACCGCCAATTACTACGTTCAGCCCTGGAGTTAATTCTACGTCGATATTAATCTTATCATTCTTCAGCAAAACGCGCTGAATACACTCAGCCCAAGTATCTGGCTTCTCGCCATACTTTAGCCTTGAGGATTCAGACAATGACAAACGCAGACCATTAAAGGTGGGACTGGCCATCATCCATGTCCGTATAAAAGGATTAGCATCTTTTGCTTTGGTGTTTGGATAGTTTTGCGGTGAATAATTATCTGAGGACGTAACAAGATTAACAAATTCCCTTATCCCTAGACGATCGAAGTATTCAAGTGTTTTGTCTAAGCCGGTATTGCTTCTCGCGGTGAAACCATCAAAATGGTTGTAATAAATGCTTCGCTCCATGGTGGTGTCAAATTTCACATCTGCAGGAATAGACTGGTCGAATGATGAATGGGATTGCCCACCATGTGGCAGAATAACAAATTCATACGAATCAAAATTCTTCATTATCTCTTCCAGCGATGGAATACTGACATCTCCGGACGAGACCACTTTGTCTGGATAAAGCTTGTCTAATATAGCATTGATAGTATCTATAGAAACCGCATCAATCTTTTCCAATTTGAAATAAATATGGCAATGATAAGGTTGTTGACCCTTATAGTTACGTACATGTAACTCTACGCCCAACAGAATATGCTTAAACACTTTTACTGCTTTTAAATAGATGGGCTTGTTAATCGTATTATGGTCCGTAAGTGATATCAGGTAATCTGAACCCTCTGAAACTCTCTCAACCTGGCTTTTCAATACGTCAAGATCATAGGAATCGTTCAGATTATTAGGGTTGTCTAAAGTATGAATATGAAGGTCAAGGAATACTGGTTTCATGTATCTCCCTAAAGACGCCTGGCATCTCTTGTTTTACTTATCATAGTTCCTGATAGGATAGCGGATCAGACATCTTCACTCTGGTCTTCCTCACCTACCCCACTATTTATCGAGGTATCGAGAGGCAACAATACATTAGCCTCACCAATAGGAAGCTCCTGCACATTCTTAAGCTTTCTCCCGACTACTCTTGATCTAACTTTAGCCTTCTCAATTGTGTCTGATGCTTGATGTAGTTTAGTCTGAACAGCCTCTAGAACATCTCCATATTTCGTCCACTCAGTTTTAACTGCAGCAAGAAGATTCCAAACTTCACTAGAACGTTTCTGGATGGTAAGAGTTCGAAAACCCATCTGAAGACTATTCAAAATAGACCATAGAGTAGTTGGGCCAGCGATAACCACACGAAACTCTCGTTGGATAACCTCAGTCAAACCCGCCCTACGGATAACTTCGGCAAAGAGACCCTCTATGGGAAGAAACAGAATACCAAAATCCGTGGTCTTGGGCGGATTTAAGTATTTTTCGGAAATATCAGCGGCACAAATCTTGACACGATTCTCCAACTGTTTACTCGCCGCTTCAACTCCTTCAATATCTGCTCTTTCTTGAGCCTCAATCAAACGCTGATAGTCTTCAACAGGAAATTTAGCGTCAACCGGAAGCCAAACAACATCATCCTTATCAATGCCTTTTCCCGGAAGTTTGATAGCAAACTCAACACGCTCGCCACCTTCTTTCGTAGCCACGTTGATACCAAACTGATCATGATTGAGCACCTGCTCTAACAACGTCCCAAGTTGCACTTCACCCCACGTCCCACGTGTTTTGACATTTGTAAGTACCTTTTTAAGATCACCAACACCTGTGGCAAGCGTTTGCATCTCTCCAAGTCCTTTATGTACCATCTCAAGCCGTTCACTGACTTGCTTGAAGGATTCACCCAATCGCTTTTCCAATGTCCCCTGAAGCTTCTCATCCACGGTCTGGCGCATTTGTTCAAGCTGCTTGGCGTTGTCAACCTGCATGCTTTGAAGTTTGCTTTCCACCGTAATCCTAACTGCCTCCAGTTTCTTTTCATTTGAATCCGAGAGTCTTACAATCGCGGTTGACATAGTTTCAAGCTGAATTTTCTGAAGATTAGCCAGCTCGCTCATCGTTTTAGTAGTACCTTCCGTGATCCCCTGAAGTGCTGCAATAACTTCCTCTCGCAACTGTTTTGCTCCGGTAGTTGATTCCGTTCTAATAGAATCAAGTTTTTCTCCGCTGGTTTTAGTCAATAAGGCGATCTGCTCTGAAAATACCTCTAGTTGAGACTTCTCAGCTATAGCCAATTCTTTCATAGTCTTAGTTATTGTTTCAGAGATACTCTTAAGCGTAGCAACTACTTCTTCCCGAAGCTGCTTTGCTCCCGTAGCGGATTCGGCGCGGACACCATCCAGCCGTTCACCACTAGCTTTAGCAAAAGATACAAGCTGACTAGAAAAAACATCTAGTTGTCCTTTTTGCATATTAGCAGTATCCATCATTCGTTGTACTACAGAATTACCCAAGGTCTTAAACGCTTCTGTGAGTTCTTGTCGTTGCTCTCTCGCCATTTTTCCCTGCTCATCTCTGCTATAGGAAGCTTCCTCTCTAACCATCTGTTTAGTTTGCTCCTGCGCCTTTCCCAAAGCATCTATATGAGAAATAAAAACTGACGAATCTATGTTCGATAATTTCTTTAAGATTACGAACAAAATAAGCAACACTATTGCCAACAAAACTGAAAGCGTAAATAATACGATATTAACCATAATAACCCTCTCTTTTCTTCTTAGGGATAACTACATTAACATGTCTTTAAGAATCAATAACGGACTTAACAAATCTAACAATTTCTTTATAGTTGTCACTCTCGATACAATTATTCTGATTCTCTTCAAGTTTGACATAAAATCCTATATCCTGAGTATTCTGATCCTTTCTTATCCCTAAAGATGTTTCAAGATTATTATCAAACTTCAAACAATCTTCTATTACTCCGTCTGTTTTTAGTTTCTCAATACTGTCATTCAATAATCTATGCGAAATTCCATTTTCTCTACAGTTATCTCCATCGCCATCATAGATACACCATACTTTAATACCAAATTTGCTTAAAAGATTTGCGAATTTATAAAAATGGTATTTGCCAACTGTATCTACGATAGTAATCTGCGCAGTTCTGCTTTCATCATAAAAAGCACCTTTAGAGTTATTAAAAAGAAAGGCAAAAAGAGCTTTTTCCGTAGGACCTTCCACTAAAATAACTTTCTGCGACAAAAAAGCATTTGCCCTTGTTGGATCTATCCATAATAAATACCTTAAGTGATCTAATTTCGCAATCTTTTCTGCTTCTTTCATTACATCCATCGCGGACAATTTCACAACCCTACATTCATTCTTAGCTTCAGCCAACAATTGCCCATTTTTATTGCATATATCACTGACTTCTGATTCGGTAATCTGTGATATATTTGAAATAACACTTTCCATATAAACCCTCTTAATTTGAGAATAGCTCGTAACATTATTAAGAAAATACGGCGAATGTGAAGTAAGGATAACTTGCGATTCTATCGAAATAGATATTTCTTCCAGTTTATTTCTAAAGTAGGTTTGGTGGTTTGGATGTAGAAATAATTCCGGTTCTTCTATTATGTAGAAAGTACAATCATTTTTTGCTGTTTTTTTTCCCACTCTCATATCTGCTTTATTTAATTCTGCGAGATTAGCGATAAGAGAAAACATCATTGAACGCTGGAATCCATCGCCTTGAGATGATAATGGCAATTTATCGCTTAGCCCCTCTACACTTGTATGAGGCTTAAAACATGATTTTATTAATTCCTCCGCATCAGGCGGAACAAGATCAAATCCTATCTGAACCTTATCGTAATCTAACATCTTTTGTGAAATATCATCTTTTAATTTTTGGATAGCACTACTTTCCCCCTGACTTATGAAATCTGATAATTCATTAATCGAATTCACTACGCGTCTATAATGATTATCTTTTTCTTCTTCAAGTTTTATTCGAGCAATAATATTCTTAGTAACTAATTGATTTAAAGCTGAATTTGCTGTGAATTTTAGTTCTTCACTTAGAGGTCTAACCGACGGGATATAAATAACATCGCCCAGGCTCGGTTTGGCTACTGTTTTCCAACCCAGCAATTTAGTATCCTTTATATCGCTATTAGAATCTCCCGTATATCCATAATATTCACAAGCTAAAGGTTTATCGCTTATTTTACTACGAGACAATATAGCACGTACTCTAAACGTATTATTAACCAAATATTCACTTGGATGAGTAAATTCCTCATTCTTAAGCAATTTAAACTCAACCTCTATATATGGATCATCAGTTATACTAAAGTTCAAATCCTTATGGGTAATTTTTTCTCTACCAAAGAACCAAAGTAATGCGAATAAAACATTACTTTTTCCGGAATTATTTCCCCCCACAAACACAGTATAATCGGACATCCCGATAGCAGTTTCTTTGAATGACTTTATACCGTGAATCTTAATTCCCGATATTTTCATACAATTCCTTAACAGACGTTATCAATATTGCTAACTATTTATTTCCTTATTAATCTACTTCCATCACTAAAAATTACCATTTCCAAGTTCCAGATTATCACCATTCTATCAATATAATATTACCATAGTTTTATCCTGACTTTAAGCTCAATTTACATATTACTAAATTACACAGTTTTTCTCCTGGTATTTCTTTACACCAAAATATATTGTGTAAGATCACTTCGCCAAAAGATACCCATTTTGTAAGGCGCCCTCCGATCCGCATTAAACACCACCTAATCGGTTTTTAATGTTCGCTCGGCAATATTAAAACGCCATTTTCAAACCACAACTCGATCGTATTTAACGGGAAATCTGTCCAATCAATCTTTTCTCGGTAAAGTTCGTGATAATTTCCATCTTCGCATACCAAAAACGCCGATTTATCTTCATTTACCGTAAGCTTCCAAGCCCCAAACTCCTGCAACTCTTTCTTTTTCATGGTCGTAAACAATATTCTGTCAATTAACCAAAATGCTCCCCCCTCTTGGGCGAGATAAAGGACGCCATCGGTGTAAAGATAACCGCTTAAGTGCCTATACCACTGTTCCGTTCCGGTAAACGCTCTCAACGCATCACTTGTTAACATTCTGCACCCCCTTTTTGTTTTTTATCAATCCCTTTTCCAGAAAGCTATAAAAGCTTTTCCCTACAATAATATGATCCACGACATCAATATTGAGCAACTCGCCGGCATTTGATAATTTATTCGTTATCGCCAAGTCCTCTTCACTGGGTTCGTCAGTTTCTGACGGATGATTATGGACAATAACTATCGCTGCGGCATTTTGTAAGATCGCCGGTTTGAAAACCTCCCGGGGATGCACCATGCTTGCATTTAACGTACCTACCGAAACAACGTTAATACCCAATACCCGATTCCGTGTATTGAGCTGTATGGAAAGAAAAAGTTCCCGGTCAGCATTCTTCAATTCATCCTTAACAAGTCGATAAACATCTTCCGGCCCTGTAATAAGGCATTCTTTCGTTGGCCTGGATTCCCTAACGAGTTGAATCTTTACCTCGTGGCCGAAATAGTTTCTAACCGTTTTCATCGTTTTCCCCTTTCAGATAATCGATGTCCATTGAAATAGCATCCTTCGCAGCTATTGTTTTTTTCCTTGCTGCATATTTCGCATACCGGCTTCTTATCAACCGTCGCTAATGATTGAATAAGCAATTGCTCAATCACTGCCGTCATAGGTTTATTCCAGGCACGCTTTAACCTGTATAACGTTTTCACCATTTTTTCGCTTAAATCAGGGCTATACATACTTCATTCACCTCCTTTTCCGGGACTTCAACCCAGATAACTCCATCAATTACCACCCAGTCAGAAATCTCCTCCCAACTTATTCCTTTCGTTGATTTGTCTTTTTGTATCCACATCAGCAATCACCTCCCTCTTCTAATAAATCGCTATGTTTTTCAACAAATGTTTCCAGGCTTTCAGATCCGCTTGGCTTAAGACCTTTGGCCAGAAGCTTATAAACGTTCTTCATCAAACGCCTTTCTTCCCAAAGAGCGGATAAACCGAATGCTTGCTCCGGCAGGTCCTCAGAATAAGTTCTGTATTGAGAATCTCGTGTTTTTGAATACCTTTCCATACAGGCATCTGCGCGTAACACCCCATCCTCAAATTTTTCGTTCTTTCTTTCGTTTTTTACTTTTTCTTGCCTCATGTAAACCCTCCTTTCTTTTTTCGCCAGAAATGCAAAGCACAAAGATTTGACCCGCAGGGGCGGTCATCTTACGAGGCATCCCCCGGAAGATGAGAAATTACAAAGGAAACTTTTTGAGGCAGACCACAAAAAGGCAAACTTTTAATTTCAGCCTTTTGTCAAGAAAACAGGAACTGCCCGAAATGAAAGAGCGCCACGCGAGTGAATTTCCTGGGGTCTTTGGGAAAAATTGAGACTCCCCGCAAGGGGCAGAATACTTCTGATGCCTAAAAACCTTTCCGAGGCAAACCACGAAAAGGCTTTTAGGTAGAGATGAATTTTTTCAAAGGATTTTCTTGCACAAAAGTCAATATTGGGCTATTGTCGGCGAACAAAAAGAAAGAGGGTTACGTGAAGGCAAGAAGGAGTAAAAAACGAAAGAAAATTTGAGGATGGGATGAGAAGCGCAATAGGGGTCGGAACAACAAAAACATTTTATAATCTGCCCTGGATTTAATGCGGCAATATTAACTCTGCTTTAGTTGATCAAAGATATGCTTTTTTTCAAACCCTTTTGCCCTATACTCAATTTTGTGATAATGAATCAAGCCTTGATTATCAAGATAACCAAGTGTTATATCAGCCATTTTGACTTCGCTATCTAATGTTTTGAGATCAAAATTCTTTAATTGATTTCTTAATTCATTAATCCAATTATCAAGATTCATATTCTCTTTCCTTTCTTAATCAGTTTTTAAGAATGCTCGTTTACCCCCAAGCACTTAAAGTTATTTGCGTGCGGTATGCCTGCCGGCACTTCCCTCCACACCCCCCCTCGAAGGCTACCGCACGCTCTTTCCAATCAAAATCACCCAAACAACCCCTTTACTCACAAAACCCACAAG
>Ga0302251_1001559_pt1 | contig 13433 bp, 14 predicted proteins | sample AAG_RA_Gln_MG_FD_193534 | JGI IMG/M metagenome (GOLD analysis project Ga0302251, IMG submission 193534) | Enriched activated sludge microbial communities from anaerobic digester in WTTP, New Holstein, Wisconsin, United States - AAG_RA_Gln | ecosystem: Engineered > Bioreactor > Anaerobic >...
AATACCGCAATGTTGGGAGCATACGCTGCTGCTACCGGGGAACTTGAAGTATCGACGCTTATTGACGCTATTAAAAAAAGATTTTCCGGAAAAGCTCAGGAAGGGAATATTGAAGCAATCAAACAGGGGTACGCGTTTATACAAGGAAAAGCTGCGTCGTAATAATGACGGGTATAAAACGCGTTAATAGATAAGTGAGGCATGTATGTTTGGTCCGTTAATTTCAAAACCGGGTACCAGCAAGAATAACAAAACAGGTTCGTGGAGGACGGAGTTGAGGCCGAAATTCCTTCAAAAGAATTGTATCGGCTGTAAGATGTGTCTTACCGTTTGCCCGGAAGGCTGTATCGAGGGGAACGAAAAAAATACCTTTACGTGTCTGTATGCGTATTGTAAAGGCTGTGGTATGTGTGCGGTGATTTGTCCTAAGAAAGATATCGTAATGGAAAAAGAAGATTCACAAACCAATGTTCAGGGTAAGGCAAAGGAATAATATGAAAGAATTACTTGAAGGATCTCTGGCAATAGCAAAAGCGGTTAGTTTATGCAAGCCCGGGGTGGTATCTGCGTATCCGATAACCCCGCAGACGCATATAGTCGAGGAACTTGCCCAGATGGTTGTTGACGGCCATTTAAAGTCGGAATTTGTGAATGTTGAATCTGAACATTCTGCGGCATCGGTTGTTCTTGGCGGTTCAGCCGGCGGCGTTCGCGTGTATACCTCAACAAGTTCTCAGGGGCTTTTGTATATGACTGAAGTTCTCTATAATATCGCCGGCATGCGGCTTCCGGTTGTGTTGACGTGTGCTAACCGCGCGATTTCCGCTCCGATCAATATCTGGAACGATCAGCAGGATTCAATTTCAGTCCGTGATGCCGGATGGGTACAGTTTTACGTTGAGAATAATCAGGAAGCGGTTGATTTCCATCCTATAGCGTATCGTATTGCCGAAGACAAATCAGTTATGCTGCCGGTTATGGTGTGTATGGACGGATTTATACTCACGCATGGAATGGAAGTTGTCGATATCCTGTCACAGGAACAGGTGGATAAATTTTTGCCTTCGTATAAGCCTTTATATAAGCTTGATCCACAAAAACCTATAACAATGGGTCCCTTGGTTGATCCGGATTCATACACCGAAGCCCGGTATGCTATTCAAGAAACCCAGAAAGAGCTTTTAAAACTTATTCCTCAGGTTACCGGAGAGTTCGGGAAGATTTCCGGCAGGCAGTATAATGGTCTGATTGAAGAATATAAAACGAAAGATGCGGAAAAGATTATTATCGCGATGGGGTCGGTATGCGGGACGATTAAAGAAGTTATCGACGAGCTGCGAAAAAAAGGGAAGAAAGTGGGTTTGTTGAAAATTGTTTGTTACCGTCCCTTCCCGGCGCAGGAAATATACGAAGCCCTGAAAAACATTCCTCAGATAGCTGTAGTGGACAGGTCGTTATCTCTGGGGTCGTATTCGCCGTTATACGCGGAGATCAGGTCTTTGTTTTTCGGCAGGAAAAAACAGCCGAAAATTATCAGCAATTTTATACTGGGACTGGGAGGCCGCGATATTACCAAAGATTCCATAAAGGAAGTTGTACGGTTGTTAAATGCGAAAGAAAGAACATGTGAATTTATTGATTTGAAACCAGAATTGTTAAAGGAAGAATATAAAGATGAATAACGATTTATTTGTTTCAGGACATACTGCGTGCGCAGGTTGTGGTCAGTCATTAGCGGCCCGGTTAGTACTTAATGCCGCCGGTCCAAATACTATTATTGTCAATAATACAGGTTGTTTGGAAGTGTTTTCGACCAAATACCCTGAAACAGCATGGAAGGTTCCTTTTATTCATTCTTTGTTTGAGAATGCTCCCGCTGTCGCTTCAGGCGTGGAAGCGGCGTTGAAGGTTCTTGGCACAAAGGATACCATCAATATTATTGCACAGGGTGGAGACGGAAGTTCGATTGACATTGGTTTACAGTCGTTATCCGGCATGCTTGAACGCGGACATGATATATTATATATTTGCTATGATAATGAAGCGTATATGAATACGGGGATTCAGCGCAGCGGTTCAACGCCGTTTGGAACTAATACTACAACTACGCCGTTATCACAGAATAATTACGGAAATCCCCGCCCTAAAAAACCTATGCCTGAAATTATGCTCGCGCATGGAATTCCGTATGTCGCTACGGCTACAGTCGGTTATCCCCAGGATCTGCAGCGTAAAGTTAAAAAAGCCCTTTCAATTAAAGGCCCGAAATACATTCAAATTCATGTTCCGTGTCCGTTAGGCTGGAGGCACGAATCAGATGCGACTTTAGATATTGCGAAAATAGCAGTGGAAACAGGCTTGTTCCCTGTTTTTGAATATGAAAACGGGAAATTAATTTCTGTTCGTAAGATACAGCAGAAGCCGGTTGTTGAATATCTGAAAGCCCAGGGGAGATTTAAACATTTAGTTAATAATCCCCAGGAGATTGAGAAAATCCAGGTAATTGCTGATACTAATATACAGAAATATGGTCTTAAGGCGGAAATCGTGGCTGCCGTGCCAAAAACAGAAAATACAGCACAATAATCAGGAGGTAGTATCATGGCTAAAATTACTGTGGATGCCAGCACTTGCGTGGGATGCGGTTTGTGCGAACAAACATGTCCGGAAGTTTTTAAAATTGAGAGCGATGGCATTGCTCATGTTAAAGCTCAATCATGTTCAAGCTGCAATGTTTCAGATCTTGTTGATCAATGTCCTGTAGGTGCGATTACAATCAGCTAATTTGTTGGTTTTAAATCAATAAAAAACCCTTCTCCGAAAAGAGAAGGGTTTTTTATTATTGATTGGCGGTGCTATCGTTCTAAGAATTAGAGGTAGGCCCTCCTTGTGCGTGTTTCTTTAATTCTTCCAGAAATTTTCCGAATACTTCCTGTTTTTTTCTGCCGAGCAAATGCTCGCTGAAATCTTTTTTCTGTTCGTCAAATTTCTTTTCATCAATACCTTCTTTGGATTTGAGTTTTACGATGTAATATCCTGCCGGTGTTTCTATCTCCGAGCTAAATTCGCCATCTTTAACTGTTTTGAGGGCATTGATGAAATTATCTGAAGCCCCAATCCCTTCGATATAACTGTTATATTTAAAGAATCCAGTGGTACCGGTTTTTAAGGACAGTTCTTTTGCCGTTGTTTCGAAATCGGCGGATTTCGGGTCAAGGGTGTAGGCTTCACGTAATTTTTTAAGCGCTTCATTAATTTTACTTTTAGCAATTTCTTTTGATTTCTCTTTGATAAACGCCTCTTTTACCGTGTTTTTCACCGACGTGAATTCCGGGATTACAGGCTCTTTGATATCTTTCAGAATAAAGATATAGTAGTTTTTATCTATGGGCACGGGAGGCAAAATTTCTCCCGGTTTCATTTTGCTGACAGCAGTTGAAATTTCCGGTTCCCAGCCAATACCAGGCATAGGATCGGTTAGCCCGAAAGGCCCGGTTTCTTTTTCCGTAAGATTTAAATCTTTAGCTACTGTTTCATAGGGTTCATTGCGTTTTAAACGGTTATACGCGATTTTGCTTTTTGCCTCAGAATCCGATACAAAATAGCGCACATTGAGAGATAATGGTTGTTTAAACGCGGCCGGATTTTTTTGAAAATAACCCTGCAGTTCTTCGTCGGTAGGATTGATATCTTTTACAAAGTCAGCGTACAGGCTGGCAAGATAATAAAGACTGATTTGTTCGTTTTCTTTTATATATGCTTCTTTAATTTCCTGTTCGTTTAGTTTTACCCCGGATGTTATCTGGTTATATAATTTTCCCAGGATTAAGCTTTGACGGATCTGTTCTTCAAAAACACGGGGAGAAGTCCGGAATGAATACAAAATCATTTGATTGTATATTTTACTGTCAAATTCTCCTTTTCTCTGGAAAAGGGGAACAGAACTTATAAAATTAATGATTTCTTTGTCATCAGCTTTTAATTTTCTTTTTTTTGCTTCAACGAGCAGTATTAATCTGTCCCATGCCTGGGCCTCGAGATTAAAAAACTTTTTTAATTCGTCGTATTTATCGCCGAATTGTAAATACATTTGAGTTTGTGTGGCGTTTAAGGCGTTTTTGTAATCGTCCAGAGATACGGTTTTTCCGGCGATTCGGCCCACGGGGCGGTTACTCTGTTGGCTGCGCATAACGCTTCCGGTTCCCCATAAAACGAACGCGGGAACGATAATGAGCGCCAGAAATATCCATATTTTTTTCTGGGTTTTTTTGTCGTGAAAGTATTTCATACGGTTATCTCCTAATAATGTGAACTCTAAATTCGAAATCCTGATGTTCCGAATTACTGTGTTTTTTTTAACCCGGATCTATTGTGCCGGATATTGATTTATTATAAGCAAAAAAGGGAACAATGCAAGGAAAATGAGGCTTTGGGTAAGGTATGAAAAGATTGAATATCATTTTAAAATATAGTATACTTATTTTAATGTTTACCCAGAAAGGGTAACTCCTTCCCGATACCTTTTTAGGAAAGGGAGCCAGAAAGGGTAACTCCTTCCCGATACCTTTTAAGGGAAGGGAGTCAGAAAGGGTAACTCCTTCCCATACCTTTTTAGGAAAGGGAGTAAAAATTTTTCTTATACCTGTAATGTTTTTTTAGGAGGGTATTATGAAAGGAATTAAAATTTTTACCGTTGTCAGTGCGGCGCTATATGCGTTGTGTTTATTTAAAGTATGCGTTGCGGTACCGGAAAAACTTGATTCCGCCCGTTCCGGGCAAGCCGGACCGGATAATCCCTTATTCGGCAATGTCCTTACCCACGGAGTTGACAATCCTAAGTGGTTTAAACTTGATGATAACCTTTATATTGGACCAACACAGAGAATTTATTATTACGATAATTCAACAGGCCTTATTTCCCGGTTAAATAACAGCGTTGTCCAGATAGGCGACAGGACTTATGATGAGAAAGGCAGGTTAATCCGGAATTATCAGGCTGTTAAAGATGCCAACGGAAATGTTTTGTATATCAATGATTATACCGGCTATTTGTATGAAAATAACCGTGTAGTCGGATATACGCTGATTCGCCGGGATATTAACGGCAATATTATCGGATATTACCAATATAAAAATATAACTTATCTGCCCGATGGCAAGACCGCCGGCTATACCTATATTACGCGGGATGCCGCAGGGAATCTGCTTGGAACGAATGATTACAAGAATTTCTCTTATTATGAGAACGGAAAAGTCAAGAATTACGATATGGTTTCAAAGGATGCTTCCGGTGTTAAGTCTGGTGAATACGCGTATTCATATTCAAGCGACGGCCGTTTATCAGGGTATGAATATAAGCAGTATTCCCAGGGTATCCTGAGTAAAATTTCTAATTACGAAGGGTATACTTATGATGCTAATGGGCGCGTGCTGTCGTATGCCCGGACTGATAAAGATGCCAGCGGGAATAAGTTAATTTCATACGAATATTCAGGTTATACCTATTTTTCCGACGGTAAAGTTCAATCGTATACCCGGTCTGATAAGGATGCCGCGGGTAACAAAACCGCTGAGTATAGTTATGGGTATTCCAGCGATGGAAAACTTTCAGGATATACATACAATACATACAGCGACGGACAGATTGCTAATATCTATGAATATAAAGGATATTCGTACGATGCCCTGGGAAGGACGGTCGGTTATTCTCGTACCGATAAAGATAGCCAAGGGAATATTCTTAAGAGTTATGAGTATTCTAATTATTCATACGATTTACAGAACCGGGTTGCCGGTTATACCCAGGTCAATAAAGATGCCGGCGGTAATATTCTTTCGAATTATACTCTGGGATATACATATTACAGTGACGGGAAGACTAAGACGTATACCCGCCTTGATCGCGATACCTCGGGGAACGTAACCCAGGATTATTCCTATTCGTATAATACCGGAGGAAAGGTTTCGGGGTACACATATAAAACATACACAAACGGCCAGGTGTCGAATATTTATGAATACTCCGGCTATACATATAACAGCGACGGCCGGGTTACGTCGTATTCCCAAACAAACAAAGATAGTTCCGGTGCCGTTTTATCAAGTTATTCGTATTCAGGATATGTGTATGACAGCGCCGGTCGCGCAGCAAGTTATGTCCGTACTGATAAAGATGCTTCAGGCAATGCGGTCCGGAGTTATGAATATTCGGGGTATACCTATTATTCTGACGGGAAAGTGCAGGCATATAACCGTAGTGATAAAGATGCCTCAGGCAATAAAACCGCTGAATACTCGTTTAATTATAATTCCGACGGGCGTACATCAAGCTATACCTATTCAGTATACAGCAATGGCCAGGTGTCGAATACGTATGAGTATTCCGGTTACTCGTACAATAGCGACGGAAAAGTCACTGCGTATACACAGGTAAATAAAAATAATCAAGGGCAGACAACCGGAAGTTACACGTATTCCAATTATTCGTATGATTCCTCGGGGAGGTCTACAGCGTACACGCGGACTGATAAGGATGCATCAGGAGCCGTTTTGAGAAGTTATGAATATACCAATTACACGTATAATTCACAGAATCAGTCTATAGCATACACACAGACGAATAAAGATGCCGCAGGTACCGTGCTAAGCAGTTATGAATACAGCAATATTACCCGGGATAGTGCCGGGCGTCAAACCGGTTATACCCAGGTGGTAAAAAACGCTTTCGGTCAGACTACCGGAACGAATACATACAGTAATTATACCTTTGACAGTAGTAACAGGACCATCAGTTATACGTCGAAAAGTTATGATAGTCAGGGAACGTTATCGTCTTGGTATGATTATTCCAACCGGGCATATGATAGTGCGGGGAATCTTATAAGTTATACTTGGGTCAGGCGAGACGCAAACGGTAATCAAATTTCCAGTGGGCAATGGCCCGCGTAAATAATCTCGCGGCGTGACGTGTCTATAACTAAGGGGGGGATATGGAACTTGAAAGAAAAGAAGATGTTAATGAGAGAATAAAAAGAAGGCATTATTTTATTCATCCGTCCAGCCAGATTAAATATATCGCGATGAGTATTCTTCCCGCGCTTATTATGAGTGTTTTTTGTACGTTTTTTGTGATTAAAAGCGGAGAATTTGCGCTCCAGAAAGAAAAAGAGAAACTTTTTATTGAACTCTCCACGTTTAATATGACTATCCAGAATCTTGAGAAAACAGGTTATGACCGCAATACTATCGATAAAGTGGTTAAACTTAAAAAAGAAATATTTGCGATTCAGGATATCTTGAAAACAACGTATTTCGATACATTGAGGGAATGGCAGCATATTAAGCTCGTTGTTTTGATTGTTTTGCCCGTTGGTTTGGGATTTGTCGGGTTACTCTCGTTATTTTATTCGCACCGGATTGCCGGCCCGATGTACCGTTTGAAAAAATCTCTTGATATGCTGGTGGAAGGCAAGGATGTTCCGTATTTCAGGTTCCGCGGTTATGATGAATTTAAAGAATTAGCGGAGTCATTTGAACGGTTGCGGAGAAAATTAAAAGATAAGGGTGTTATACAATGAAGAGTTGTTGTAAAGAAAAAGGCTTTACGTTGATTGAAATTATTATCGTATGCGTGATTGTTGGATTTCTTGCCGCAATGGCAATCCCGAGGTTTTTGAATTTCCGTAAAGATGCAGAACGCGCAGCCGAGGAAGCGACTATAGGCGCAGTTCAGTCGGGGATCAACATCACGAATGTTGAAGGCATCGTGAATACGCCGTAAGACGTTTTTGCGCGGATACCATAATTTTTTTCGCGTTTGAAAGAAGGTTTAACGGGCGCTTTTCCCTTCGATCCGCCTCATTTTTTCCAGATCGCCTTCGGTTTTTTCCGCTTCCCGGAATTGTTCCATCTGTTTTTCCCCTTGTTCAATGCCGGAAATAACAGCCTGGGTTTCCTGAGTATTTTTAATTTTTTGCATTGAATCAGGAGTTGCTTTTGTACATCCCGCGGTTCCAGCGGCGCACGCGAAAAGTAGACTAAAGAGGAGTATAATATTCATAAAGTTATTGTATACTTGATTCGTTGAAAATGCAATTTTTTCTTTACAAAACTTAGATGGTTCTGTATAATATCTTGCTGTGTTTAGAAATAATGTCTTTGTTCTCAGGGAATATATATTTTTAAAATGATATCACGATAGAGGAGTCTCATGCCTACGTTAAAATTAGGGGTTCCCAAAGGCAGCCTTCAGGAATCCACATTCAAAATGTTTAAAAAAGCGGGATTTAACCTTTCCGTATCATCCGACAGGTCCTATTTTCCTTCAGTGGACGACAAAGAGATTGAGCCGATTCTTTTACGGGCTCAGGAGATGTCTCGTTATGTTGAGGATGGTACTCTTGATTGCGGCATAACGGGAAATGATTGGATTCTTGAAAATAAATCAGATATTGCCAGGATAACGGATTTGGCATATGCCAAACAAACCCTGAATAAAATTCGCTGGGTCGTGGCTGTTCCGGAAGCTTCCGGGATCAAATCAATTAAACAATTGAATAATAAACGTATTGCAACTGAACTTGTAAATGTCACAAAAGATTTTTTTAAGAAAAGTAAGATTAAAATTGACGTTGAGTTTTCCTGGGGCGCCACGGAAGTTAAAGTCAGTGCGGGGCTTGTTGATGCGATAGTGGAATTGACTGAGACCGGAAGGAGTCTGCGAGCTAATAAACTGATTGAAATAGCGACTGTGTGTGAATCTACCACGCAGTTTATTGCCAATAAACAGTCATATAAAGATTCATGGAAGAAAAATAAGATGGAACAGATTGCGCTTCTTTTGAGGGGAGCAATCATCGCCGAAGAAAAAGTCGGAGTGAAGCTTAATGTCAGGAAAGTAGATCTGGAAAAAGTCATTAATTGTCTGCCGGCGCTCAAAAATCCCACTATTTCATGTCTTTCAGAAGAAGACTGGTTTGCCGTTGAAACAATTATTGACGAAAAAATAGTGCGGACGTTAATCCCTCAATTGAAAAATGCGGGTGCTACCGGGATTATTGAATATCCATTGAATAAGGTGATATATTAGCCGGCACCTGATATTTTTTATAATAAAATGTTTTACGAAAATGCAGAAATTTTAAGGAACTCAAAAATCAAGGGTTGTTTTTATATGCCAGCCTAGGATTGTAACAGCTAAAAAGGAGAATAGTACTATGCCCTGCGGCAGGAAAAGAAAATTACGAAAAATCAGGACTCATAAAAGAAAAAAGATGCGTCGTCGTATGCGTCATTTGAAGAAGAGAGATTGGAGTTAAGCCAGAGGGCAACGGTTGTTGCCCTCTGAATGCTCTTGTCTTCGAATAAAATCGGGTTTTATTTTGGAATCCGTTCGATGAGGCGTGATTTTGCTGGGGTTAGGTTGGAATAGAGGGGATAGCCCTTTATTGTTCGTATTCAGCGAGTGCCTGCGTAATTATAAACAAGCTATTTCTATGCATCTCAGACGCGTGTCAGAGTTATTGATATGAGTTTAACCGTAAAAAATATCGTTGGCTCTTTGTCACTGTGTTTATTCTTTTTCATTTCTGCCCCTATTCAGGCGAACGCTTTTGACAGTAAAAGATCCGCCGCTTTGAGCCATTTCATAATGGCGGAAATTCATGAGCGGTTTGGTGATATAGGCTTGGCGATTCAGGAATATAAGAAAGCTTCCTCTTTAGATCCTGCAAATCCGTCTATTCATCTGAATCTCGCCACGGTGTATATTAAAAAAAATGATTTTTCTTTGGCGATCAATGAACTGAATACCGTTATTAAAATTGATCCCGATTCAGTAGAGCCGCACGCAATCCTCGCCCTTTTGTACCTGACTCAAAATAAGATCAATGAGGCAGCTAATGAATACGAGATTGCCTTGAAAAATGCCTCAAAACTTGATCCCAAGAATATCTCCATTTATAAAAGTCTTGGCGCGATTTATCTTCAGAAACGCGATTTTGTGTCGGCTGAACGTGTTTATAAATTGATTCTGGATTTGTCACCGCATGACGCTGAAGCTCATTTTCTTCTCGGTAATGTGTATGAAGAACAAAAGAAAGATGATCTTGCGGTTAAAGCAATAAAAAAAAGCATTGAATTGAAACCCGATTATCCGGAAGCTCTTAATTTTCTCGGATATCTCTATGTTGATCAAAACAGAAATTTGGATGAGGCGTATCTTTTGATCAAGAGGGCGCTTTCAATTGATCCGGATAACGGCGCATATGTAGACAGCTTGGGATGGTATTATTTCAAAAAAGGAAGGTTTCAGGATTCTCTTGAACAGCTTAACCGCGCAATTGTTTTAATGCAGGATCCCGTAATTTTTGATCATTTGGGAGAGGTTTATTTTAAGCTTAATGATTCGGCAAACGCGCGAAAAAATTGGGAAAAATCCCTGCAGCTTGACCCTAAACAGCCGCAGGTAAAAAGTAAACTCGACAAGATATTGTTGAAGAAATAGAGGGAAGTTTATCGATGAAATACACTGATCCGGATATAAAAGAATTGCATAAAAAAGCAAAACAAATCCGCAGGCTTATCGTGCAAATGCTGGTTAAGGCCGGATCCGGGCATCCCGGCGGAAGTTTATCGGCTACGGATTTGATTACGGTCCTGTTTTTTCATGAAATGAAGATTAACCCTCAGAATCCCGCTGATCCTGACCGGGACCGTTTTCATATGTCAAAGGGTCATTGTTGTCCGTTGTGGTACGCTGTGTTGTCGGAAGCCGGATATTTTCCGAAGGAAAAATTGTGGACTTTACGCAAGATGGGATCAATGCTTCAGGGCCATCCGGATAGAAGGACGCCTGGGGTTGAAGTAGCTTCAGGTTCCCTTGGACAAGGACTTTCTGTTTCAGTCGGTATGGGGTTGGCTATGAAGATCGATCAAAAAAATTCCCGGATTTATTGCCTCATGGGCGATGGCGAAGTCCAGGAGGGAAATATTTGGGAAGCGGCGATGGCAGCGAGCCATTATAAACTTGATAATTTATGCGCTATTCTGGATAGTAATAAATTTCAAATTGACGGTAAAATTCAGGATGTCATGAATCTTGAACCTCTTGAAGATAAGTGGAAGGCTTTTGGTTGGCATGTGATTACGATAGACGGACATGATATTAAACAAATTTTATCTGCGTATGATGAAGCCAGAAGTATTAAGGGAAAACCTTCGATTATAATAGCGCATACGATTAAAGGCAAAGGTGTTTCATTTATGGAAAACGTTGTTGATTTTCACGGTAAGGTACCGAGTAAAGAACAGGAAATTCAAGCTTTGGATGAACTGGAATAACGCGTGTTCAGAAAGAGACGGTAAAATACAATGGCTGAGATGCTGTTTCAGAGAGACGTATACGGTAAAGCACTGGTTGAATTAGGCAAGGAAAACAAAGATATTGTTGTAGTTGACGCGGATTTGTCTTCTTCTACTAAAACAAACTTGTTTTCAAAGGAATTCCCCGGCAGATTTTTCAATTTTGGCGTGGCGGAACAGAATATGATGGCGACTTCCGCCGGGTTGGCAAGTTGCGGGAAAATCGTGTTTGCTTCCACATTCGCGATGTTTGCGACCGGCAGAGCGTGGGAACAGGTCCGGAACAGCATAAGTTATAATAATTTTAATGTGAAAATTATTGCTACGCATGCTGGTATCACTGTTGGGCCTGATGGCGCAAGCCACCAGGCTATTGAAGATATTGCGCTTATGCGAGTTATTCCGAATATGCATATTATTGTTCCCTGTGACGGCCCTCAGACACGGGAAGCTGTGTTGGCCGCGGCGAAAACTCCCGGGCCTTTTTATATCCGGTTGGGCAGGACTAAAGTTCCTACAATTGAAAACAAAAGCGAATTCCGTTTGGGTAAAGCTCAAATTTTGCGTGAAGGCATGGATGTTACGATTATCGCTTGTGGAATTATGGTTTCTGAGGCTCTTATTGCTGCGGAGAACCTGGAAAAAAAGGGTATTAATGTGCGCGTGGTAAATATGCATACTATCCGGCCCTTAGATTCAGATATGATTCTTGAATGTGCCCGTATAACTAAAGGTATTGTGGTGTGCGAAGAACATTCCAATATTGGTGGATTGGCTTCAAGCGTTGACGAAGTGACCGCCGAAAATTATCCGATAACGGTAAAGAGAGTGAATATAAAAGGCCGTTTTGGACAATCTGGAGAACCTGCTGAACTGTTGCAGGAATATAAACTTACCAGTGAGGAAATCGAAAAATCAGTTTTATCGATAGTCTCGTGACATTTTACCGTTCAAACATGGGGTAGCAGGTTGATTCTTCATTCGTATGCTAAGGTAAATTTATACCTTCGCGTGCTTGATAAACGCGAGGATGGATTCCATTCCCTGATTACTCTTTTTGAACGGATTGATTTATCCGATAGAATTATTCTTACGCCTCTTCCGGGACGGAAGATAACACTTTCATGCAACCGGAAGGATCTTGCGTGTGATAGCTCCAATCTTGCTTACCGGAGCGCCCGACTTCTTCAGGATACCTTTAATGTTCCCTGTGGTGTTGAAATTAAGCTTATTAAAAAAATCCCAATCGGCAGCGGTATGGGAGGGGGATCCAGCAACGCAGCTTCTGTCCTTTTAGGTTTAAACCGTCTCTGGCGTTTGCGGCTTACAACTCGTTGCCTTGCAGATCTAGGGGCACAACTTGGCAGTGATGTCCCTTTTTTTGTTTATAATATTCCTTTTGCCGCGGCGACCGGAAAGGGAGAACATATTCTTCCTCTTTCGGGGTTGCGCAAAACCAGACTATATCATTTTCTTGCTGTTCCCCGGTTGCATGTTTCTACCCCGGTTATTTATAGGAAATGGGATGAACTCAATAGTTTTGCGTTGACCTCTCATGATTGCCGTGATATATTAAACGGGGTTTTGTCAATACGCAGTTTGACGCAAGCAGACAATACCGTTAAATTTTTAATTTCAGCATTAAAAAAAAAGCAAAGGCAGGGGCTCTCCCGCTGTTTATTCAACAGCCTTGAAGAACCCACATTCTCATTGTATCCTGAAGTTTTTCAGCTTAAGGAAAAACTCCGCGCACTCGGAACGCACCCGGTGTTAATGTCCGGAAGCGGCCCTGCGGTTTTTTGTTTGGTTTCTTCAAGAAAGGAGGGTATGTCGTTATGGAGAAAAATTAAGAAAGAAAACCGGAATTGGCAGTTTTTCCTGACTCGGACAGTGTGATGCACTGTGCACCACGCCTTCATGCAAGGAGGTTATGCTATGGAAATTACTGAGGTGAGAGTATTCCTTAAAGATTCTCCGGATAAAAAATTAAAAGCCTATGCTACGGTAACGTTTGATAATGCGTTTGTCGTAAGGAATATTAAGGTTATTCAGGGGACTACCGGGTTGTTTAT
>Ga0302251_1001564_pt1 | contig 13394 bp, 10 predicted proteins | sample AAG_RA_Gln_MG_FD_193534 | JGI IMG/M metagenome (GOLD analysis project Ga0302251, IMG submission 193534) | Enriched activated sludge microbial communities from anaerobic digester in WTTP, New Holstein, Wisconsin, United States - AAG_RA_Gln | ecosystem: Engineered > Bioreactor > Anaerobic >...
AACTGGCAATGGGGACACAGTGAAGAGTAGTTTGATATTGCTTTTTCACATTCAGGGCAATTGATCAACGCCATTTTTATTCCCCCATAAAATGAAATGCGGCAAAACTACATGCATGAAGTTATTTACTTACGTTATTATAATTACCAAAATAACAAAAAAAAACAATATATACGGAAGTATAATTATCTATTTCTTTCAGGTATAAAATGAGGATGCAAGATATGCTTTATTCTTTGGACTAACGGCAATAAAAACCCGCTATTTCTAACGTGTTTTTGCATTTCTTTGGATTGTATTGGATTATGACTTGGTGGGCGATGTGAGATTCGAACTCACGGCACCTGGCTTCGGAGGCCAGTACTCTATCCAACTGAGCTAATCGCCCTTGAGACGGCTTGTACTATAGACTGACGCAATACTCAATAAAATTTTATTAAATGTTTTCTATCAAGTGGTTGCAGTTCCTGTATTAATTTGTTATTTTCCACGATACAGAAGGAGAAACGGTTCATCATGAAAATTAAATTTACTCTGATTATCCTGATAGTATTTTTAGCCTTTGCCAATATTTCCGGCGCTGCGGAGGTAACAAACGTCCGCTACTGGGCGGCGCCTGATCACACCAGGGTTGTGATTGATGTTGGCGGAGAACCTTCCTTTAAAATTCAGGAAGATAAAGACTTTCTTGTTTTAAATTTCAAGGGAAGTGCTCTCGGGCCGGAGTTGCCTGCTGAAATTTTAATTAATAAACCTGGCATCAAAAAAGTTGCCGTTTGTTCAAAATCGAAAGATGATGTCGAAGTTAAATTGTTTCTTGGTAAGTATTTAAAAACACAGGTTTTTAAATTAAAGAAATTTCAGGATAAACCGGACCGCGTTGTAGTGGATATTTATCTGCAGGGAAGTCTTCCGTTAGAAACGGTTAAATGTCCGCCCTATAAAGTTAAGCGAAAGAAAGTCATCGTTATCGATCCGGGTCACGGCGGCGATGACCCCGGCGCCATCGGGAAAAATGGCACTTACGAAAAAGATATCGTTCTCGCCATAAGCAGGGAGATTAAAAAGACGATAAATAAAAATCCGGGATACCGGGCTGTCTTGACCCGTGACGGCGATTATTATGTTTCCTTCAAAAAAAGGCTGCAGATAGCCAAAGATTTAAACGCCAGCCTTTTTATCAGTGTTCATGCCGATGCCGCCCGGAACCGTCAGGCTAAAGGAAGTTCCGTCTATTGCCTTTCCACGGGGGCTGCAAGCAATGAGGCTGCCAAGCTGCTCGCCAGGAACGAAAACTTGTCTGATATTATCGGTGGTGTTCCCAACGGCGAAGGCAATGGTGACTCCGACCAGATTATTTTGAATATGTTTCAAACTAACACAATCAATTTGTCCAAAACATACGCTGCCGGCTTAATGCAGCAATTGAATGATATTAATACGTTGAAATATGAAAGCGTGCAGGAAGCGCCCTTCCGGGTCTTGAAATTGCCTGATATTCCAGCGGTATTAATTGAAACGGCGTTCATATCCAACGGCGAAGAGGAGAAACTGCTCAAGAACAGAAATTTCCAGAAAAAGATAGCCTTGGCGGTAGACACTTCGGTTAGGCAATACCTTTCCGGCACTACGGCGATTGCGCAGAACATCGGCGCTGTGGAGGAAAGTGACGAGCCTGTCGCCTCTGTCAGGGGAAAATCAACAAAGAAGGCCAACATTGTCAAAAGAATATGCAGAATTTACAGAGTTAAAAAAGGTGATACGCTTTTTTCTCTGGCCAGGAATAATTCAATAACCATAGAAGAATTGCGTAAATTAAATAATATGAAGGACAGTACTCCTTTATTATGGGGGCAGAAAATAATACTGCCCTGACAGATAAAAATATGCGATCATTGATTAAATTATTCAACGCAGGATTGGTCTTGTTTTGCCTGTCAGGCAACCTTTTTGCCGATTCTGACGGCATAATATTCGCCTGGGAGCCGTTTGCCGCTGATGATTATCTACAATTGAGTCATCCTGTGAAAAAGATTATACCGAAAAAAGCGCTCATACCCAAAGAAATATTCAGAAAAACCGATGATGTTGAAAAATTGATGATAATTGATTCGCAGACGGTAAAAGATTCTTCCGGGGAAGCGATCACAGATTCTCTTCTCGACAAAATTAAGATTTCGTTTTCTTCCGTCAATTCGTTTATGCTGCCATATGATGAAGTCTATCGGAAAGACGATGAAGGAAAAATTTCCCGCGCCGCCAGAACTTTGCCGTCTTTGATACGAAGCCCTTCCGAGGAATCTGCCGTGGAAACCCTTAAACTGATCGAGCCGCAAATAAATCTGGGTTTTGAATTTTAAGAAAAAATACATGTTCTGTCTGTTTTCATAAATAGAAATATTCTTGCTGTTTATTTATGTTTTGTATAATTTCGCGCAATATCAATCTTTTTACATAATCATAGAATATTCGTCCGCAAAAGAGACGGAACTCGCAGGGAGAAGCCATGGAAGAGCACGGTGAGATAATATATCAACAAAATCAAAATGAACTCAAAGACATTCTCTCGTCTATAATGGATTCAATTCCTCATGCGGTGATAGGATTGCGGGACCGCCGGATAGTTTTTGCCAACCATGCGGTTGAAGTCGTCTTTGGCTGGAAACCGGAAGAATTGATCGGCAGAAGTACGCGAATTTTTTATCGCAACGATGAGGAATATGAAGAGATTGCAGAATATGTTTATCCTGCCCTCGAGAAGGAGCGTACGCACAGCAGTGAATTTCCCTGCCGTCGCAAAGACGGGCGCGACATTTTCTGTCTGATGAGTTCATCGAGAATAGGCGGCTCTCTGCATGATAAAATGATTGTCGTTACTTATACCGATACCACCGATCGGAAACGCGCTGAAGAATCGCTGCGGGAGTATGAAACGCAGTTGGAAAAACTGGTTGATGAACGCACATTTCAGTTGTCGAAAACCACCAGTCTGCTGCAGCAGGAAATCATTGAAAGAAGGCATGCCGAAGAGCAGTTGAAGGAAACCCATGCGAGGCTCCTGACAGTATTAGACGGTCTCGATGCGACTGTGTATGTGATTGATATTAATACATATGAGGTTCTTTATATCAACAAATACATGAAGGATTTTTTTGGGGACATTACGGGAAAAAAATGCTGGCAAAGCATTCATAACAAGCAGCAACCCTGTGATTTATGCATTAACAAGCAACTACTGGCGGCTGATGGAGAACCGGCGGGTATTCATACGTGGGAATATTACAACACAACATTGGGAATGTGGTTTTTGAATCAGGTTCGGGCCATTGAATGGATAGACGGGCGTATAGTCCGGTTGGAAATTGCTACAAATATAACTAAAGGCAAGCTGGCCGAAAAATCCATAATGGAAATTCAACTGCAGCAGAAGGCCATTCTCGATAATATTCCCGACATCGCCTGGTTAAAGGACAAGGAGAGCAGATTTGTCGCCGTTAACGAAGCATTTTGCAAGGCCTGCGGCATGAAGCCGGAAGCGATAGTCGGGCTTACCGATTTTGACATCTGGCCCGAAGACCTGGCTAAAAAGTACAGCGACGATGAAAAAAGAGTCATTGAATGCGGTCGAAGGAAGCAGATAGAGGAACCGTTCGTCCTCGATGATGGAAGCGAAATATGGGTGGAAACAATAAAAACACCCATCTACGATGACCATGGTGAAATTGTCGGAACAGCTGGAATTTCCCGGGATATCAGCGACCGCAAGCGCGCCGCCGACGAATTGAAGAAAAGAGAACGGGAATTGGGGGCTAAGTCCCGGAATCTTGAGGAACTGAATATTGCTTTAAAAGTATTGCTGAAACAGAGGGAGGAGGATAAAGCGGAGCTGGAGGAAAGACTTTTGACCAACGTAAAAAAACTGGTTGAACCATATCTCGAAAAACTAAGAAGAACACGGGCGGATATTGATCAGATGGCGTACATAAACGTTATTGAAACACATCTAAATGACATTCTGTCGCCTTTTCAGCGCAATCTGGCTACTAAGTACCCTAATCTGACTCCGCGGGAAATACAGATAACAAACCTCATTAAAGAGGGAAAAACGACAAAAGAAATAGCGGCCATATTAAACTCCTCCCAGGGAGCCGTTGACTTTCACAGAAACAACATCCGCAATAAGCTTGGACTGAAAAATAAAAGCGCTAACTTACGATCACACCTGCTTTCATTCACATAATATAAGGTTTTACCTAATATAAAACATATAATCTATTGGTATTGCAATATTTGCTGGATTAATTTAAGTAAGCAAATACATAATGCATTAAATGCCTTACAAATATCTAGACACACTGGGTTTTAAATACCGGTTTTAAAATCCTAAATAAAGGTTAGGTGAAAAAAGTACGCCTTTACAGGTGACATAGGCAACAGGGATATTTGTTTTATGAATTCAATCATAAATCCAACAGGTATTGAATCTGGCGCGGAGTGAAGAAACATGAGCATTTTCCCCCACGTTTGCGATGAATGTGGTCAGCCTGAAGAAAATTTTAAATTTTGCGAAAGCAAATGTATGCTTCCGGCTTGCTCAGAATGCACGTTTCTTTTACAGCTCTACGGCACAGGCTGCGGAAACATCCGCGTGTATTATCTCTGCCGCCCATGTTACGAACGACTCATTGCCAGAGGGTTTGTTGAACCCTAGGAAGGAGGTGTAATCTACTTTTCACAACTATTCGCACTACTAATTCATCTTACTAAATTAAAAGGAGGATTGCATGGATATCGACAAGAGGATGACGCTCAAGGAGGCAGTAGCAAAATTCATCCATGACGGTGATTCATTATACTACGGGGGCTTCCAGATCATGGTTCCCATGGCTCTAACTCACGAAATCATCAGGCAAAAAAAGAAGCACCTTACTGTGCTGCAGGCATCGACAGACGTAGGTGGTCTCGACCTTCTGGTGGGCGCCGGTTGTGTGAATGAATTGCACACCGCCTGGACTATGAACTGGTATGTGAAGGCCGTCTATGCCATGCGCCGGGCATTCCAGAGAGGTCACCTCAAGAGGTATGACATCTCCAACTTCGGCGCCACCACGGCCATGATCGCAGGTTTTATGGGCGTACCTTTTATGCCCATCAAGGGGAATACCGGCTGTGATATGATGCAAAACAACAAAGCCGACCTCAGAATAATTGATGATCCTTTCACCGGCGAGAAGACAACAGTGGTGCGCGCATGGCGGGCTGATGTAGCAATCATCCACGCCCAGAAGGCCGACCGTCTCGGCAATGTAGTTGCTTACAACACACGCGGCGTCACCGACGAATTCGGTGCGAACGGCGCTAAACGCGGTGTAATTGTTACTGCCGAGGAGATTGTGGAGCCGGAGGACGTCCGCAGCGATCCCGACCGCACAATAGTTCCCTACTTTAAGACACTGGCCGTTGTCCATTGTCCGTATGGCGCTCACCCGTCGGCCTGCCGCGGTTATTACGGCCTGGACATCCGTTTCGCCCAGTATCAGGGCAAACATGAAAGGCACGAAGAGCTCATGCATGCCTTCATGGATGAATGGATATTCGGCTGCGAAGACCATGCTGCCTATATCAAAAAATATATAGAGAAATTCGGCCAGGAAGGCCTGGATCGGCTGAAACCTGTTCTTGGCTTCAAGCCGAAAATGGACATCGACTACGGCTACCATGATCCGGCATGTTGGAAAGGCGTGCCACTGTACACCGACGATCGGCTAAAAGCCTTCGAAGATGCGCTTGCTGCGAAGAAAGGGGGGAAATAACTATGACAGATTATAAGTTGACGGAACTTATGGTAGTTCGCTGTTCCAAAGAAATTGCAGACGGAGAGGTGGTCTTCGTTGGTGTTGGTTTGCCCCTTGTTGTGGCTGCATTTACCTTTGCCACCCATGCTCCCAATATGATTATGTTCACCGAAGGCGGCGCTATCCGGGCGACAGCTCCTCTTGCCCTGGCGATCACCATTGATGATCCCGCGGCTTTCGTCGGGGGGGATGCAACCTTTGGAATGCTGGCCACCATGGCCTCATTGCAGCGCGGCGAAGTCGACGTTGCTTTCATCGGCGGCGCCCAGATTGATAAGTTTGGTAATATCAACTCGACAGGCGTCGGAGACTGGACCAAGAAAGAAAGCTTCACTTACTTTGCCGGCAGCGGCGGCGCGAATGACATGGCGACTTCGGGTAAAAGAACTCTGGCCATTATGCCCCAGGATCGTACGAAGTTTGTCGAGAAAGTGGATTACCGTACCACTCCCGGCTACCTGAGTGGCCCGGGAGAACGTCAGAAGAATGGCATGCAGGGGGGACCGGAGTGTGTGGTCAGCACCATGGGTGTTTACAAGTTCGATATAAACACTAAGGAAATGTATCTGGCCGAGTACTTCCCCGGCCAGTCGGTGGAGAAGATCAAGGCCGCCTGCGCTTGGGATCTCAAGGTATCGCCCAATGTAATCGAGACCGCAGCGCCGACCGAAGCGGAACTGAAAATCCTCAGAGGTATTGATCCGTCCGGTTTCTACCTCGGATAGTAAATGAAAAATAGGAAGATGCAAAAAAGAGAGCGGCGTTGTTTGACGCCGCTCTCTTTTAGTAAAATTAGAAGTAATATCGTGGAACAGAATATTACAGCTTACGAAAGTGGGAATGGCGGCCTCCATAAGATGGAGGAAAGATACCTGAAATACCGGTATTATTACGCCGATATTGATATTTCCGGTTTCGGCGGGTACGGGAAAGCCGTATATAAAACTCTTTTACCCGAGTTTGATCGCTGGTATGCAAGAAAATCTCTGGATGATATTCCTGCCAACATCGCCTTTCTGGAGAAAGGATTCTTTCTTCCCGATCATCCCGATTACAGGGAAGAAAGAGGGGGAGTGCTCAGCTTTCATATAAAGGTGCTGTCCCTCAGCATGATCGGCCTTATCTTATATCATAATAAAAACTTGCTTTTAGAGCAGAAGATGCAGGAAATAATTTCAGGCATCTCCAATTGTACCAGATCATACGATTATTCCGACCGTCTGTGTTTTTCGATTACGGTCAGAATGTTCATTGAGATGTTAAAGAGTGAATTTTCTCATTTCGGAGACCTCGTTGCCAATCTGTCGTTTCATGATTTCGCCAACGAGGAAACGTTAAACCCCAAACCGCCGCCGTCAATCAGTGTGTTATAGGTAAGCAAAGGAAAGGTAACGCCGTCCCAGCGAGGTTTGCACTTTTCCCCTGCCGCAGGTCTTGCCCAACGTCTTGATTGACAAACAAAATAGTCTGCATTATACTCCGCCCGCAAAAAATAATGCCTAGTAAATCTAAATATATAATGGGAGACAACAACTAATGCAAGTGCCTATGCTCGTTACACATTTTCTTGATCGGGGCGTAAGATTCTATGGCCCCAAAACCTGTATCGTCGATGGAGAGAAGAGATTTACCTACAATCAGTTCAATGAAAGAGTCAACCGGCTTTCCAATGCCCTGATCGCCGAGGGAGTAAAGCAGGGTGATCGCGTCGCCTATATCGGCCCTAACGGGCATCGTATTCTCGAGGCCTATTACGGCATAACTCAAATTGGTGCTATCCTGCTTTGCATCAACATCCGTTTGAGTTCGGAAGAAGTCGCTTTCATTCTGAATCATGCCGGAGCGAAAGTGGTTTGCGTCGATTGGGAGTATGCGAATCTGGTTTCCCAGGTTGTCAACAAACTGGAAACAGTTACACACTTCATGCTGTTTACCGATGGCCATCGTCCCGCAGGAATTGACTGGGCCGACTACGATACCCTGCTGGAAGAGGCATCTCCAGAAAGGCCCGTCCGGCCCGAGATGGAGGAGAACGATACTGCTGAATTATTCTACACAAGCGGTACGACATCCAAGCCCAAGGGTGTCATGCTGACGCACCGCAATCTCTATTCGAATGCCCTTAATTATATCCATATGTTAACTGTTACCGACGCCGATACACAGTTGCACAGTGTTCCATTGTTTCACGTGAACGGCTGGGGGTCGCCCCACGGTATTACCGGGTCCGGGGCCACCCATGTAATTGTCCGGGATTTTCGTCCTCAACAAGTGCTCGAGGCCATCCAGAATGAAAAAGTAACTATCGGAGCAATGGTTCCGGCTATGGTTAACACGCTGTTGCACTATCCTGACGCCGATAAATACGATACCTCGTTGTGGGAAAGAATGATCATTGGCGGGGCACCGGTACCGGTCAGTATTGCGCGGGAAGCGCAGGAAAAGTTCGGCGTTGTATGCTATCAAGCTTATGGGATGACCGAAACATGCCCGATGCTGACTCTGGCGACATTGAAAGATAACTTGAAGAAACTGCCTTTTGAAGAACAGCTTGCCTATCGGGCGAAGACCGGCAAACCTGTTTTCGGCGTAGAGTTGCGGGTTGTTGATGAAAACGGCAAAGACATCGAACCGAACGGCGTAGATGTCGGAGAAATTATTGTCCGCGGCAACAATGTGATGAAGGGTTTCTGGCAGGATCCGGAAGCAACCGCCAAAGTAATTATTGACGGGTGGATGCACACCGGCGATATCGCCAACATCGACCAAGAGGGCTACGTCCAGATAGTCGATCGCGGTAAAGACATGATTATCAGCGGCGGCGAGAACGTCGCTTCCGCGGAAGTCGAGATGGCTATCTACAAGTTTCCCGCCGTCATGGAATGTGCGGTGATTGGTGTTCCGGACCCCAAGTGGGGTGAAGCTGTCAAAGCGCTGGTTGTGCTGAAGCCGGATATGCAGGCTACCGAAAAAGAGATAATCGATCACTGCGGTACAATTCTTTCCAAGTTTAAGTTGCCGCGTAGTGTGGATTTTGTCAGTGAGCTGCCCAAGACCGGAACCGGCAAGATTCTGAAACGCGAACTGCGGGAAAAGCACTGGGCGGGTCAGGAAAGGAAGATCGGCGGCTAGTCTCTTCTCAGTATTTATCAGATGTTTTTAAGGAAAGGGGCGGAAGGCTCGGCTTGACGCCCCTTTCCTTCGATTTTATTGGCGGATTTACACTGTTTTTTCCCTTCCCTCAAGATCATCATACCAATATCTTCTTGACTCACATACTCTTTCTTCATATATTTCCCCCCGCGAAATGGATCATTTTGATGGAATAACAATAGTGAATAAGGAAAAAATGATGATCCGGGAATTGCGTTAATATTTAAGGAAAGATTTGATTTTTATGGACATTCGGGAACAATTCACCAAACTTGACCTCTGGCCCAATTCGGCCCTCGACAAAAAGAAGGAGGTCATCACTGTTTCGTCGTGCAGTGACGCTGATTTCGAAGCACTTACTTCTATGTATGATACTTATGAGCCGAAGGCCGCAATCCAGGGACTACCACCGGTCGACAAGAATACTCGTATCGAGTGGATCCGCAGCTGCATCCACACGGCAATGAACCTGAAGGCTGAGCTGGGGGGGAAGATAGTTGCTCATGGCATGCTCTTTCCCATGCACAATCCGGCTGCAGTTGAGTTAAACCTTTTTGTACACAATCAAGTTCAGAATCGCGGTATCGGCAGCATTGTTTCATTTCTGCTTTTTGCTGCGGCAAAACGCCTCCAATGTAAAAAGGTCTGGGCATTCGAAAGCCGCAATAACGCCCGCGCCCTTCGCATATATTATAAAATCGGTTTTCACGAGGTTCGTCACGCGGGTTACGAAGTGGAGCTGGAGCTCAGCCTGGACAATATTTCCGCAACACCGGAACTGTCCGAGATCATCACGCCCGTTGGCCCATCAACGGGATATGTCCAGTCGCCCGACTACCTGAGCAGTCAAAGTGTTCTGCCGGACACCTGCTCGGTCCTCATCTTCTCGCCCCGGTTTGAGGAATTCACCATCAGCGAAAAACACCCTTTTGTTACCAATCGTTCCCGTCTCTTTATCAATATGTGCAAGCGTCATGACGTGCTTCACCTGCCCGGTACGCAAATTATGGAACCAGTGCCTATCGATGAAAACTCCGTGCTTGCCTTCCACGACAGTCAATACTACCACTATCTGGTCATGGCTTCTCACGGGGCATTTAATCCCCGCATGATCTCTTATAGCATCGGCAATGACGACAATCCCGTTGCCCGCGGTTTGCTCGAATACTTTATGCTTGCCGTTGGCGCATCCGTCATGGGCGCCGATATCCTGATGTCGCAGCCCAACGTAGACCTCGTTTTCAGTCCTACCGGCGGCTTTCATCATGGAGGTCCCGACTATGCCTCCGGTTTCTGTTATCTTAACGATATTGTCATCGCCATTAAGTATCTTCTTCAGCAGAACTACCGCATCCTTTACTTCGATATAGATGCCCATCATGGAGATGGTGTCCAGTTTGCTTTCTATAATGAGCCCCGTGTTCTCAACATTTCTCTGCATGAATCCGCCCGAACGCTGTTTCCCTGGAACTCCGGCTTTGAAAACGAACTCGGCGAAGGCGAAGGTTACGGTTACAACATCAATGTACCCCTTGCGCCGGGCACCGAGGACGCAATCTACCGCGAAGTTTTTCAACGCATTGTCGAGCCTCTTGCTCAAGCATACAAGGCCGACATCTGCATCCTGGCCGCAGGTGTCGATGCAATGTACACGGATTCGATGTCTCATCTTTCGTTGACCAATAATATTTACGTAGAAGTTATCCAGGGCATAAGGAAGTTGGCGCCAAAGATGTTAATGCTCGGGGCAGGCGGTTACAATCCACGCAACATCGCCCGCAATTGGACTCTTGCCTGGTCGGTGCTTCACGATGCCGAACCTGAAGGTGATTACTTTGGCCAGATGGGGGGGCGTGCCGCCGCTGCCATCGAAGGCGCATCCCTTCGGGACTCTTACCCCTTCGTTTCTACCACCAGGATTGCCGAAGCCCGTGCCGAAGCCCATCGCGTCATGGCTTATCTTGAAGAAAATGCATTCCAAATACATGGTCTCACTAAGCAAAATCATCATTAGCCATGAGATCGCTCCTGTTATTATATCTAATAGTTAAGAAAAATAAACTTTCCTACATATGGTATTTTATAATTTACATGACATATTAAGTATCTAATTCTAATCATCGTTGGTCTATTACCGCTACTCTTCGCCGGGTGGAATCAGTCTGATCATTGTCGGGGATATGTTATTGGTTAATATGCTGGTATGGTATTGCAGTAACGCATTACAATGATGTCATTTCTAACGAATCGCTAACTAAATATAAATAGTCAGAAGCGTAGTTTATAGTATGTCTTTGGTAATCTAATTTGATCTATGCCGACCTAATTGGAAAGGACAAAGAATATGGCAACTACAGAAGAGTTAAAGGTATTTGAAGAAGCTAAAACGAGGTATAGCAAGGTCAATCTTAACGCATTGACGCCGCTGAACTTTCTGAAAAGGAGCGAGCTGGTGTTTCCGCACAAGAAAGCAGTAGTCTACGGGGATAAATACTGGAGCTGGCGGGAATTTGCCGAGAGAGTATATCGCGTGGCCCACGGTTTACAGGATATGGGTATTGAAAGATTAGACCGTGTTGCTTTGTTGTCGCGCAATAACAACGCAATGCTGGAAGCCATGTATGGAGTTGGCATGGCGGGGGCAGTCACTGTGCCGATGAATTACCGGTTGGCGGGGCCTGAATTAATCTATATTTTAAACCACTCCGGCAGCAAATGTCTGATCTTCGAGCGCATTTATGCCGACACCATCCGGGAAATTCAGTCGGAACTGAAAACCGTAACAAATTTCATCTTAATCGACAGTCCGGATAAAAAGGAAATTAAACCGTTCGGTACTCCTTATGAAGAATTCCTGGATAAGGCATCCCCCGCAATAATGGACATTCCGGAGCTGGATGAAGATGACATGATCAGCATTTGTTACACCAGTGGAACCACTGGAAAACCCAAGGGATGCGTCCACACTCATCGGGCAACTTATCTGAACGCCCTGGGTGAAGTTGTCGAGCAAAAAATGAACTCCGACAGTTCTTATCTCTGGACGCTGCCCATGTTTCATAGTCAGGGCTGGAACAATGTCTGGTCGGTAACCGCTGTCGGCGCCAAGCATGTTTGCCTGGATGCAGTAGTGGGTGATGAAATTTACAAGCTGGCCGCCAGGGAAAACGTCACAACCATGTGTGGAGCGCCGACGGTAGTAAACATGATCGTTGATTACATGGTGAAAAATTACCTGAAGTTTCCCCATACCGTTTTCTATAACATTGCCGGCGCACCGCCGTCACCGAAAGTTATTCAGGACGGTGAAAGTATCGGTTTGGACATCCATCAATGCTACGGCCTTACCGAGACTTACGGGCCGCATACATTCTGCGAATGGCATACCGGCGAATGGGATAAACTTCCCATAGCTAAACGCGCCAGATTGAAGACCCATCAAGGTGTTCCCTACGTTCAGTATACTCCGGTCCGGGTGGTTGACGACGACATGAATGATATACCCTGGGACGGTGAAACACGGGGCGAAATTATTATGCAGGGCAACAACGTTATGCAATGGTACTTCAAGGAAGATGCCCAGACGGACGAAGCTTTCCGCGGTGGGTGGTTCCATAGTGGAGACGGTGCTGTTGTGCATCCCGACGGGTACATTGAAATTGTGGACAGACTGAAAGACCTGATTATTACCGGCGGCGAAAACGTCTCCAGTGTGCTGGTGGAAAATGTAATTGCGGAAATGCCCCACGTATTTGATGTGGCGGTAATTGCCAAGCCCGACGAAAAGTGGGGAGAGATTGTGAAAGCCATCGTTACCGTTGAACCCGATGAGGAAATAACATCAGGGCAGGTAATTCAATGGTGCAAAGATCATCTTACCGGATTTGCCGTGCCCCGGGAAGTCGAGTTTGCTGAAGTGCCCCGCACGGCAACAGGCAAGATCCAGAAGAATGTTTTGAAGGCACGGGAATTGGAGCTCGCGAAGAAGGCGAAGGAAAAATAGAATGAGGATTGGTATTTAAAAAATTGCTTTGCAGACAAACTCGGGTAAGACCATGGCCATGTTATCGGAAACGTCGAGTCTTTCAATAAAAGAGTTAAGAGATAGATATCCGGAAAAATTCGGCTCGGAGAAAGCCATATTCGGAAACATCAAGCTTGGCGCCCGTATTTTTGTCAGCACGGCCTGTGGAGAACCCCAATACCTTTTAAAGGCGTTGGTGGGCTATATTGAGTCCTACCCTAAAGCATTTCTTGACGCTGAGTTGTTTCAGGTGGTAACGCTGGGCGTAGGCCCCTACAATGCCGCCAAGTATAAGCAAAACTTCAGAAATAACTCGTTCTTTATCAGCGAAACTACCCGCAATGCCATTAACCGTGGTGAGG
>Ga0302251_1001567_pt1 | contig 13360 bp, 11 predicted proteins | sample AAG_RA_Gln_MG_FD_193534 | JGI IMG/M metagenome (GOLD analysis project Ga0302251, IMG submission 193534) | Enriched activated sludge microbial communities from anaerobic digester in WTTP, New Holstein, Wisconsin, United States - AAG_RA_Gln | ecosystem: Engineered > Bioreactor > Anaerobic >...
TGGATCAAGACTTGGATAGAACTCTTTCGGCGGCAGTAAAGGCCAATCTGACCAGCCGTTCTTACATTGGCCCCAAAGCGGCATTGTCGTCAACAGACCGCGGATGCTTTCTTTTTTATGTCGCCCATCACTTCAGACATTGGGTTGCTGACCGCCGGGCTGCCTTTTACACTTCGTCACCCCAGCCCTCATTCTTTAAGGCTGAGCTGGAGTACATCCTGTATGGTTATGACGAAGAGGCCTTCAATAAGGCCAGAGCCTTTACAGAAGTTTATTTGATGCGTCTTGCGGGCAATGCAGCCCACGTTTCAGCTTGCAGTGAAAAACAGGAATTAATTGGAGTCGTCGCAGGGGCGGTCCAAGCAATAGCAGGTGTACCGTCTCAAGTTACTTCATCGGCACTCGTTTTGACTTGGGGCATGGCAGAGAGCAGGAGCGATTTAAAGCGGCTGTTAAGTGGCGAAGCGTTGCCATGGGTGCATTTCACAGATGAAACTTGGAGGACCCGATTTGGTGATGGTGGCCACGGGGCGCCACATGCCCCTGATGCCGCTATGAAGCATGATGACCTGACTGCTGCGGACTACGGAGATCACTTAATCGCGCTGCTTGCGTCAAAAGCTTCAACAAGCCATGTGCTGCGCGTTATGGATCTGATTTCGATTGGGGATGGCAAAGACGGCGTCGATCTCGGCCAAAGGGCAACGCGGTTTGTCATCAGCGTTGAAGCCGCTGACGGACTTCCGGGGGTGATCTGGGAAGATGGCTATGGATTGGATTAGGTGCTGGCGTAGCTGTTGGATTGCCCGTTGGTTTGACTGCCGGCTTAACCGTAAAGGCGTGCTGACGGTTGAGGCTGCCATTGCAGTTCCGTTGCTGCTGATGATGGGTTTAGGACTCGCTCAGTATCTGGGACATCTCAGAGCGGTTGAGGTTACTCGGCAAGCGTTTCACAACACCTGCCTGCAGATTTCGGTCCAGGATCCGGCGACACTTCAGTCGCCGGGGGGCACGAGTCTTGCCATGGCTGCCAATTTGGCGGCAGTTGATCGCAGGGTGGATCTTCAATATCTCTATCTTCGTGAGGATGACAAAGGGAATTTTGTCGCCAAGCTCTATTGGGTCCGCAGGGTTCCGATCATTGGTTATGTGGTCACCAGCTTTGAGAAGACAGGGCGTTCGATTTACAAGGCTAACGACAGCCTCGGTACCGACGAGAACTCTGATAAAGTGTCAGCTATGGTCTATGTCACCAACACCGGATCGAAATACCATGAGGCCGGCTGCTTTCATCTCAGAAAATCCAGTCGCGAAATTTCCCAGGATGAGGCAGAAATTCAAGGCTATGAGGCATGTGCCCACTGCATATTGGGGGTGCCGCTGTTTGAGAAAAAATAAGGATTCTATACTTTTGGACAAATCTGCACCTATTCGGGAAGATGTCGCGAGAGGGAGCAGCTGCAGCGTATATTGTGTACGAAGTTTTGAAGGACGCGGCAAGCGCTGCATTAAGCGGTACGACAAGCCTGTAAGTCAGACTTATCTCAAACTGCTGGATCTGATGAGGGCGCCAAGAGGCATGAATGTGCCGGTAGTATTTCATTGGTCGGTTTCGGGACATCTCGGAGAGGAGCTCCTGGTCGAAGAGGAGTGGATTGAGGGTGTGACACTGAGGGCGCTCATGTACGAGGCGCCTCATAAGGTTGTGCTGAATGCCTTGAAATGGTCGGTTCAACTGGCGACAACCCTTAGCCGTCTCCATGATGCCTACGGCTTTATTCATCATGATGTTAAACCGGAGAATGTCATCATAGACTCCTTTGAAGATGCAGTGCTGATTGATTTTGACTCAGCCAGGCCATTGGCGGCAGTTGTGCGTAAGGTTTCGGCAGCAAAGGCTGATGCGGACAGGATAGGAGAACGTACTGGGATCCAAGGCACCAGGGACTATGCTCCGCCTGAGGCAAAGCTGTTTCCGGGCAGCTGTGATGCTGCGGTGGATTTATACAGTTTTGGGCGGATGTTTCTGGAAATCGCAGCCCTTGAGCCTCACAGCTTTAGCCCTGCTTTCTATGATGTGATGCGCCGGTGTACACGGATTGAGTCAACCTCGAGAATAGAGAGTGCTGCAGGGCTGCGCGAAGCACTGACCAATTTGATTAAATAACCGCGCACACCCGTGACTTCAGTCGTGGGTTAGCGGTGCCTTGTGTATGGTTATTCAAGGGTGAAGGATAGGCTCAGATTACAAAAAATCAATATTTGGAACCATATAAAAATATTGCGACGTATAAATTATTTGTATATAATGAAAGCGAAAATAGACTATGGCCATCCACTGTAAACCAATGGACTATGAGGAGGATATTATGGATCCGAGAATCGATCAATTGGCGAAAAACCTTGTGCAATATTCCTGTAATGTACAACCGGGAGAAAAAGTGCAGATCCAAAGCGTGGGAGAAAGTCCCAAGCCTTTGGTCAGAGCCTTGGTTCGTGAGATCTATGCGGCTGGCGGACATCCTTTTGTAGAACTCAAGGATCCTGTCCTTACCAGGGAAATAGTCATGCAGGGTGATGAAACGCTTTATAAGCTTTGGGAAGAGGTCGATCTCTATAAAATGCGTCAGATGGATGCCTACATTGGGATCTCGGGTGCAGATAATGTGAATGAAATGGCAGATGTACCGAGTGCGAAAATGCGCCTCTACATGGAAAAATACCTCTCGAATCTGACCAATGAACGCGTCAACAATACCAAATGGGTGGTGCTGCGTTATCCGAACAGTTCTATGGCCCAGTTAGCTTCTACGAGTCTGGAGCAATTTGAGGCGTTTTATTTTGACGTCTGCAACCTCGATTATGGAAAGATGTCGAAAGCAATGGATGCTTTGGTTGAACGGCTTGAAAAGACGCGTGAGGTTAGAATTGTAGGACAGGGAACGGATTTATCTTTTTCTATAGGCGAAATTCCTGTTATCAAATGTGCCGGTGAGAACAATATTCCGGACGGAGAAGTCTTTACAGCGCCGGTGAAGGATTCGGTCAACGGCGTTATTTCCTATAACTGTCCTGCGGTTTACAACGGTTTCACTTATGAAAATATAGTGCTCAGGTTTGAGAATGGGAAGATTGTCGAAGCGACTGCCAACGACACTGAAAAGATCAATCAGGTCTTTGATACGGATGAGGGTGCCCGTTATGTGGGCGAATTCGCGATCGGCGTCAATCCATATATTCTCAAGCCTATGAAAGATACGCTGTTTGATGAAAAAATCATGGGCAGCTTCCACTTTACACCGGGCAGAGCTTATGAGGATGCATCCAATGGAAATGCCTCTGCCATTCACTGGGATTTGGTCTGTATCCAAACGCCTGAATATGGTGGCGGTGAAATGTATTTCGACGGGGAACTGGTAAGAAAAGATGGCCGTTTCGTCGTTGAGGATCTGGAAGTGCTGAATCCAGAGAATTTGAAGTAAAGAGACAGTGATAAAAGAAGCGGGTGTCAGACACCGACTTCCTCCCATAAAAAGGGAGAGTGTCGGTGTCTGACACCCGCTTCTCTTTGAATCTCTTATTTATTAAACGGGAAGGGGTGTAGGCGACTTTCGCCTTAAGACCCTCGCTTCCTCTCGAACAGCCGCTTCCTGGGTCTTCGCTTCATGGATTGAGTCAATTTCACACCTGCTTTCAACTTCCGGCCCACGCCGATGGACGGATATGATACAATGTAATTTAAGATTGTTCAACACGTGTTCTTCGGAGGGTCAATAATGTATAAATCGTTGCTGACGACGTTTTTTAAAATTGGATTATTTACTTTTGGCGGCGGTTACGCCATGATCCCTCTGATTGAGGAGGAGATTGTCAGGAAAAAGGCGTGGATGACGGATGAAGAGATTTTGGATATCATCAGCGTCGCCCAGAGCCTGCCGGGACCGATCGCCGTCAACATGGCTGCCTTTATTGGGTACAGACTCAGACGTCTGCGCGGCGCGCTTATGGCGTCCCTGGGAGTAATTCTGCCATCCTTTTTTATTATTGTCATCATAGCGCATTTACTGATAAAGGCGAATATTGCTGACAAAATTGAGCCGATCTTCAGCGGCCTCATGCCTGCCATTGCAGTTATGATCCTGATTTCAGCCTACCGCCTTGGAAAAAAAGTAAAGTGGTCACAGTTAAATATGGCAATATTTGCAGTGGCGGCTGTGCTTTTGATCGTGCTTGGCATGCATCCTATACTCGTCATTGGTGGTGGAATAGTGACGGGCCTCTTCCTAAACCGTCTTTTTCCGCCAAGCGCCAGCGGACTCGATCCCGTCAGTAAAAGCGAGGATGAAAGCAAGCATGACAGCGAGAGCGAGGGGGAATCCGAATGAATCTTCCTCTTATTCTGCAAATGTCACTGACTTTTCTCAAAATTGGCGCCTTCAGCTTTGGCGGTGGGTATGCCATCCTGCCGGTGATCCGGCATGAGGTGGTCGGGATCCACCACTGGCTGACGGACCGCGAGTTCCTCAACATCTTGTCCATCTCACAGGTGACGCCGGGGCCGGTCGCCATCAATACCTCGACTTATGTGGGCTATAAAATGGGCGGCCTTCCCGGATCTATGGCGGCGACCATCGCAGTGGTGGTCACCTGCATCACCTTGTCGGTTCTGCTGGCTGGGCGACTCTATCCTTACAGAGAACATCGCCTGATTCAAAGCGTGTTCAGCGCTCTTCGACCCATTGTGATCGCGTTGATTCTGAGCGCGGCAGTTTCTACGGGTTTGACGGTGGACTGGGATTGGCGTTCTGTGACCATCGGCGCAATAGCTTTTCTGCTGCTGACCCGCGTCAAGGTCAGAGTCACATGGGTGATGGGAATTTCGGGGCTCCTCGGAGCAGTGTTTTATGGGCTGATGGGCTAATGGTTGGAGGCGTGGTTTATGAAACGTTGGATGATGGTAATTATGATCCTGCTGCTTCTGGTGTCTTCCTCGGCGGCGGGGTACTGGTACTTCAAATACAATGAGCTTTCCGGACGCTTTGCGGAAACGTTCTACCGGTCCCTGGTGACTGTGGATGATGAAGTCATACCAAACGGCATGACTTATCTGGAACACGAGGGGCGGCTGTTCCTGGACATTAGAATTGTGCAGGGCTGGCTGGATGAGGGGGCTTATGTCAGTCCTTCTGGCGAGCGCCTTTACATGAAATTTGACGCCCTCGGTTTCAAGTCGGGGGATCCGGAAACGGACATTTTCCTGAGCGAATCCTTGGAGACGTTGAGCCTTCCGATTTACGCAGCGGACGATCAGAACTTTGTGGAACTCGAAGCGTTGTCGCGTCTGTTTCGCATGTACTGGACCCGCAACCTCGAAACGGGGATTATCAACATTGTGACCCATCGCGCTGAAGTGGTGAACATGAGGGTGGCGAAGAAGACCTTTGCTGTTTTGGACGGGGTTAAAACTTTTGAAATTATGTCGGATAAGTACCTGACTGCTGTAAAGTCGGATGACGGGCGCCTGAGTGTCATTCATCCGGATGGCCGAATTGGGCTCATCGACGCGACCCTGGCAGTGAGTGTACAGGAGGCGAATGTTCTGCCGCAGGTGGTGCCGCCCGGCGACCGGCAAACTATTGAAAGAATCGTCGCTGCCTGGGATCAGGTGCATCGCTATGACCACAACTTTAATTTCAATGCTGCCGATGGTTCAGGTGTCGGCAACGTCATCATGCCAACCTGGTTTGACATGAATGTCGATGGAATTGTTCTAAATCTGACAGATATGGCTTATGTCCTGAGCGCTCAAGAGGCAGGCTGGCAAGTCTGGGGGCTGTACGCCAACCATTTCAGTCCGGCGTGGACCTCTGAGATGCTTCGTAGTGAAGTTCTTGCGGATCGGACGATTGCGCATGTGGTAGCCTACGCGGTGGCATTTGGGTTGGATGGGATCAACATAGATTTTGAGAATATGTATCTGAAAGATCAGGATCTGTTCTCTGCCTATGTGAAAAAACTGTCTGATGCACTGAGGCGGGTTGGAAAATGGGTTTCGGTTGATGTCACCGTGCCGGAGGGGAGTGACCAGTGGTCCAAGGTCTACGACCGCAAGACGCTCTCCGGTGCTGTCGATTATATGTTCCTGATGGCTTATGACGAACATTGGGCATCCAGTTCAAAAGCAGGCTCTGTTGCCTCTCGCGACTGGGTCGTGACGGGCATTGAAAAAAGTCTGGCACTTATTCCGCGGGAAAAGCTGATCCTCGGCATGCCGCTGTACACTCGGATTTGGGAAGAGGTGGGGGTTTCGAAAAAGGTGAGTTCATCAACTATGAGTTATCTAAGGACGGATGGCTGGCTGAAGGATAATAATCTGACGCCTGTCTATGATCCGAAGACAGGTCAGAATTATGTGGAATACCTCTCTGGCGCTTCGAAATTCAGAGTTTGGCTGGAAGATGAGACATCTTTAGGAATGAGGCTCGACTTGATGGAACAATACAATCTACCCGGGCTGGGCTTTTGGTCTGTGGATTTTGCGAATGAAGAGGTATGGGAGATTATTAAAAGCCGTTGAAGGGTATAATACGAAGGTCAACGACCCGCGACGAAGTCATGGCAGTAATGAACGACGACTGGGCTTAAGCCCTGATGAAGAATTGGATGAGGTGATCCTATGGACTTTTATGAGATGCTTGGACGATATTATGATGTGATCTTCCCTACCAATGAGAAACATTTGACTTATCTTAAAGCCTTGCTGCCAGAACGCGGCCGTGTGCTGGATGTGGGCTGCGCGACGGGTACTTATGCGATTCCGCTTGCAAGACTGGGGTATGATGTATGTGCGTTTGACACTGACTCACCTATGGTGGAGCAGCTGGTCTCGAAAACGGAAAATGATGACACACCTCCCAGAGCGCTTGTCTACGACATGCGACGGTTATCCGGTCTAAATGTCGGAGCTTTTGACTTGATTTATTCTATAGGGAATACAATAGTGCACTTGGATTCGCTGGAAGAGGTCGGTCAACTGATGAAGGATTGCTATGATAAGTTGAATGACGGGGGATCGATTGTCATTCAAACGGTCAATTATGACAGGGTGTTGGCGCATAATGAGCTCTCTCTGCCGCTGATTGACCGTCAGGAAGGCCGCATGCGCTTCCATAGATCCTACGAAATTAAGGACTCCCGCATCGTTTTTAACGGGCAGCTGGAAATTGAAGGTGAGGGAAAACTCGAAGCCTCGACACTGCTCCTGCCTATTGTATCCAAGGATCTCATTAACGCTCTGGAAACGGCTGGTTTTAGGAATATCAAGCTCTTTGGCAGCTTTGACGGGTCGGAGTACACATCGGAGAGCCCTGCTATAGTCGCTGTCGCAAATCGCTGATTTTGAGCCTAAAGCAGATAAAATTTAATATCTATACAAGTTATACAGGCGTCGCCTTCGATTTTGAAGGCGACTTTTTATTTTATAAAATATATTTGACGAATATAAAACTTGCAAAAAAATTAATAATGCAAGTTATGAATTGTGTACTTGTAAAAAAACATTGATAAATGGCTAAAATCGCGAAAATGGGGGTTGTAAAATGAAAGTTAGGCAGCTATAATATTCATTAATAGCTTGGGTGACATAAAACGTTTCGAACGAAGTTGTGATACGGTAAAACGAAACTCACCCACCTAATCTGCAGGAATATGCAGGCTGGATTTCAAAATTGAGTGTTGATTCAAGTCTGAATTGATGTGACTCTGGAATGAAGTTGTTCGGCGTAAAGTGGTGAATGGTTTGCAAGCTGGTTGGTGCAAGGATTTGAGAGATTTAGAAAAAGAAGAAACAGCATAAACAAACAACAAAAAGAATAATAAACCTAAAATTACAATGACGTCTTTTCAATCTATATTTAGACAAAAGAAAAATATATTTCATGCGTTTATCTAAAATGAAAGTTAGAATACTTAAACTTGCAAAAATGAGATAAAAAACATAAAATTAATCAAAAAAAGTGTTGCAAAGTGAAAGTTGATAACTTATAATAATCACAAGAGGTTAAGAACCACATAAAAAACTTAAGGAGGATATTATGGACAAATACTTAAGCAAAGACCAGTGGAATGTAGAAGTATGCAAACGCTGTGGGGATGAAAAGAAAGTCAATCGTTTTGGAGTTTGTGAAACTTGCGATCATGAAATTGATAATGACTATGCAGGGATCTATGGCTACAAGGAAATGGAAAACTAAGACATCATAATTAACTATTTTAGGAGGAAAACATTATGGAGAAGTATATCAGCAAAGATCAATGGACCGTGGAAACCTGCAAACGCTGTGGAGATGAGAAGAAGGTCAATCGTTTTGGAGTTTGTGACTCATGCGATCACGAAATCGACAATGATTATGCTGGTCTCTATGGCTACAAGGAGATGGAAAACTAAGATGATTCAGCCTGAGCCCAGAAACTGAGCGCCCTCGTCGAGATAAAAGTCGACCAGGGCGCATTTTTTATTTTATAAAATGTATCATTTGCAAAACAAGATTCTTTTTGGAGTTAAAAATGCAAGTTACACGTTATGTATTTGCAAAAAAACATAGAAATATTGTGCTTTTACTGAAAAAAGGGGTTGAAAAATGAAAGATTACCACATATAATAATCACAAAGAGAATAATTGTATACAATTATTCGATAAGGGAGGAAAACACTATGGAGAAGTACATCAGCAAAGATCAATGGACTGTAGAAACCTGCAAACGTTGTGGAGATGAAAAGAAAGTCAATCGTTTTGGAGTTTGTGACTCATGCGATCACGAAATCGACAACGATTATGCTGGTCTCTACGGTTACAAGGAGATGGAAAACTAGAATGAACCAATCCGGCCCCAGAAGTTAAACGCCTTTGTCACTGATCATGACAAAGGCGTTTAGTGTTTTTTGAAGAGTTTATCCTTTGACGACTGCCAGTGTTTTCATTCTCTTGAGGGGTTCGATCAGATCGAGCTCGTTTTGAATCACTTCATCGATATCCTTATATGCTAATCTGGATTCCTCGCCGAGATCTCCTTTTTTAACTTTTCCAAGGACAACTTTCTGATGGTCTAAATCTTTCAGCGTATCCTGAAGTGAATATCGCTTCTTGGCTTCATGACGGCTCATCTTGCGTCCGGCGCCGTGAGAACAGGAATTGAAGCTTTCGGCGCTGCCTTTTCCACGTACCAGATAGGAATAACTGCCCATGGCACCGGGAATGATGCCTGTCTCACCTTTCATAACCCGAATGGCACCTTTCCGGTGAACCCAGAGCGTTTGATTGTCATGAACTTCCATACTGGCGTAATTGTGATGACAATGGTGGTGTGCCGGGATCTCAAACGTGTGCGCTGCCAAACGTGGTGCCAGCGCCTTTTCAACGATGCCGCGGACCCGTTCCATCATGATTTCGCGGTTTTCGTGGGCGAAGTCAAGGGCAAACTGCATCCATCTGATGTAGGCCTGGCCTTCGGGACTCTCAGCAGGAAGATAAGCGAGATCCCATTTGGCGGGGATGACCGGCTGCAAGCGGCCGCTCAGGGACTTTGCCAGCTTGTTGAAATGGGTACACAAAGTATGTCCCACATTTCTGGAACCCGAATGAACCATAAGACAAAGATAACCCTCGTCATCCTCCTGAAGTTCAATAAAATGGTTGCCGCCGCCTAAAGTGCCAACCTGAAAACTTGCGCGTTCGAGCTCCTGTAATAGTGTCTGCTCAAAACCGTTGATTTTAAAACCTGAAAGCACTTTCTCAAACCGATCCGCAGCCAGACAGGGATGCTTTTGCTTATGATGTTCAAAGCCAGTTGGGATTGTCCGCAGGATCTCGCTGACAATAACCTCCAACAGCCGCTTTCCTGCGTCACCTTTAAAAACCTCAGCAACTTTGACGGAGGTTTGTTCAAAGATCACGCCACAGCCTATGTCGACACCGACCGCATTTGGAATAATAACGCCACGCGTTGCCAGAACACCGCCTATAGGCATGCCATAACCGCTGTGCGTATCCGGCATCAAGGCTATCCAGCCGTGGGCAAAGGGCAGGTTCGAGAGATTTCTGGCCTGTTCCAAACAGGCGGGTTCAAGTTCTCCGGCATTCTCCAGCCAGACTTTAATAGGGAGTTTTTGGCGGCCGGGGTCAAATAGGGTGAACATGGCATACCTCCTTCAGGAATGCGTGAGAGTCTCTATACAATCTTATCATAACCACTGCTTGATTGGTTGATTGGATGCGCTGAGGTGGATTTTCAGGGAATTCTGATGCCGGTGCTTCTGTAAGAAAGCCACAAATAAGGCTGAGCTGCTCAAAAATCTTTACCCGGAGGTGAACGCTTGACTAAGGAGAATTCCCATTCGAGATTTAATTCAGATTAAGCGGGGTATAAACAACTATGCGCCCACCGCTGTACCTGTTTTTCAGGAAATCTGGCACAGGCAGCGGGCAGGTGTAAATTTTTTCACTTCAAGTCGTTTAATAAAAAGCAAAAACACTCGACTTATAGTGAAGTTTTTACTATAATTGTCCCGGAAGATTAACTATTCAAAGGAGGTTGAAAAATGGCCAAGGCCCTTATCATCGGAGCTGGTGGTGTCGCCCAAGTCGTTGTTCACAAATGTTGTCAAAATCCTGACGTATTCGAGGAAATCTGCATAGCAAGCAGAACCAAGTCGAAATGTGACGCCTTAAAAGAGAAGCTCGACGGCGGAAAAACCAAAATCCAGACTGCTCAGGTCGACGCGGATAAAACTGAAGAAGTGATTGAGCTGATCAAACAGTTCAATCCGGACATCGTTATTAACGTCGCACTGCCGTACCAGGATCTGACCATCATGGACGCGTGTCTCGCCACAGGCGTTGACTATCTGGATACCGCGAACTACGAGCCGCTCGATACGGCAAAATTCGAATATAAATGGCAGTGGGCTTACAGAGAGCGTTTTGAAAAGGCCGGGATCACTGCGCTGCTCGGCAGCGGCTTTGATCCGGGTGTTTCCGGCGTCTTCTGCGCTTACGCTCAGAAGCACTACTTTGACGAGATCCACACTATTGACATCCTGGACGCGAATGGCGGAGACCACGGTTATCCTTTCGCTACGAACTTCAATCCTGAGATCAATATCCGTGAGATCACGGCAAACGGCCGTTATTGGGAGGAAGGCGAATTTATCGAAACGCCGCCGCTTTCTGTCAAGAAAGTCTACAACTTTGACGGCATTGGAGAAAAAGACATATATCTCCTTTATCACGAAGAGCTTGAATCCCTTGCGCTTAACATCAAAGGCATCAAGAAGATTCGTTTCTGGATGACGTTCTCCCAAAACTACCTGACTCACCTCAAAGTTCTTGAGAACGTCGGTATGACGTCCATCGAGCCTATGATGTATGAGGGCAGAGAAATTGTGCCGCTTCAGTTCCTGAAAGCGCTCCTTCCGGATCCTGCGTCCCTTGGGCCAAGAACGAAGGGCAAGACGAACATCGGCTGCGTTATTCAAGGCGTCAAAGACGGTCAGCCGCGTACGTATTATGTTTACAACATGTGCGACCACCAGGAAGCTTACAAGGAAGTCGGTTCACAGGCTATTTCCTATACGACAGGCGTTCCTGCCATGATTGGTGCCATGATGATTCTGAAAGGGCTTTGGAAGAAGCCGGGCGTCTACAACGTCGAAGAGTTCGATCCGGATCCGTTCATGGAAGAGCTCAACAAGCAGGGACTGCCATGGCATGAAAGCTTTGAGCCGGTCCTGCTCGACTGATCTTGACTGACAGAGGTGCAGAGATTGAAAAATATTGATTTTAACAGCGTTCCAAGCCCGTGCTACGTGGTGGATGAGCGACTTCTCAGAAGAAATCTGGAGATCCTGGATTCTGTGCAAAAGCGCACCGGCGCTTCAATTCTTCTGGCGCTGAAGGGTTTCTCCATGGCTTCTATGTTGCCAATTGTCGGGGAGTACCTGGCGGGCATCACCGCCAGCTCACTTCATGAAGCTCGCCTTGGGCATGACTACATGGGCAAGGAAGTCCACGCCTATGCGCCGGCTTTCATCGAGCATGAATTTGAAGAGCTGATGGGGTATTGTGACCATCTGGTCTTCAACTCCTTCGTTCAATGGGAGAAGTACCGGGACAGGGTTAAAGCCTATCCGGGAAAGAAGATCGAATGTGGCCTTCGCGTCAATCCGGAGTATTCCGAGATTGAGGTGGAGCTGTATAATCCCTGCGCACCAAACTCCCGCATGGGCATTACTCTCAACAATTTCCATCCTGAGATGCTGGAAGGCATTGATGGGCTCCATTTCCACACTTTATGCGAGCAGAATTCGGACGCACTTGCCAGAACCATCCCGGTTGTGGATGAGAAGTTCGGGCCTTACCTGTCGCAGATGAAATGGCTCAACTTTGGCGGGGGGCATCACATTACCCGTGAGGATTACGACATTGAGTCCTTAGTCGAGTCTATACTCTACATGAAAAACAAATACAATCTCAAGATTTATCTTGAGCCCGGCGAAGCCATTGCCCTCAATACGGGCTATCTGGTCTCCACGGTGCTGGACGTCACCAAGAACGGTATGGATTTGGCCATTCTGGATGCTTCAGCAGCGTGCCATATGCCGGATGTTCTTGAGATGCCGTATCGCCCGAATATCATAGGCGCGGGTAAACCGGGGGAGAAGCCTTTTACGTACCGCCTGGGCGGCAATACCTGCCTGTCCGGCGACGTGATTGGGGATTATTCCTTTGATGCGCCGCTGAAACCTGGAGACAGGCTGGTGTTCATGGATATGGCGCATTACACCATGGTCAAGAACAACACCTTCAATGGCGTCAACCTGCCGTCCATTGCGTCTTACAATGAGACCGACGGGATTCGGGTTCACAGGACCTTTGGGTTCCAGGACTACGTCTCTCGGCTTTAGCAGCGCAAAAGTTCATAAAAACAGGACCAAAAAAATAAAGCGTTCTCTTTTCGGCCGGATTCCGGGCCGGGAAGGGAACGCTTTTTGTATGGTTTAAGAATTTACATGGGTCTTGGTGCTATGCCTGACAAGCCTCTTCATACTCAGAGACGAGCTCATCCATGACGATCTGTACTGTCGAGATCTTATCGAGTTTGAAGGCGTTGTGCCCGGCAAAAACCAGACCTTTATCAACTTCACCCGTCACCGCTTCAATCAGTTTTTTGGTGATGCAGAATGGCGTTGTGCCGGGATCGCAGTGGCTGAGGCAGCGGGTGCAAGCGGTTACCGGAATGCGCCCGGCTTCAAGGCTGCGCGTCATGTCATTGCGGATCGCGCGGCCGGGGAGTCCCACGGGAC
>Ga0302251_1001570_pt1 | contig 13312 bp, 14 predicted proteins | sample AAG_RA_Gln_MG_FD_193534 | JGI IMG/M metagenome (GOLD analysis project Ga0302251, IMG submission 193534) | Enriched activated sludge microbial communities from anaerobic digester in WTTP, New Holstein, Wisconsin, United States - AAG_RA_Gln | ecosystem: Engineered > Bioreactor > Anaerobic >...
GGAACGTCACCATCTCCGACCAGGCGCGACCGGCTTCCCGGCGCAGCGCATCGGCCTGCTCGCGTTGCACCGCCTTGAGTTTCAGCCGGACCAGGTAGGTGCGGGACATCTCCTTGGCCTCTTGCGCCTCTAGCGCGTGTCCTGCTCCTCGATGTACCGTGCTATCGTCGCGCTGCTCACGTTGCCGGCGGTGGAGACGAAGTAGGAGCGAGTCCATAAGGAGGGCAGTCGCTTGAGGTATGCGAACTCCTGGCGCAGCACCCGCGACGTGTAGCCCTTGATGCGGCGAGCAACCTGGTGCGGGACCAAGGTCGGCGGGCAGGAGATGATCAGATGGACGTGGTCCGGGCGAACGGCCAGTTCCAGGACCGCACAATCCAGTTCGCCGGCCTTTCCTCGGACAAGTGCTTCCAGCCGGGCCTTCACCCGGTCCACCAGGATCTTCTTGCGCCGCTTGGGGCAGAAGACCAGGTGGTAGTTCACCAACGAGACAGAGGTGCTCTGGTGGAGATGAGACTGCGGCATGGGCGTCCTCCCGTTGCCACGGGCTGTCTATGAATTCAGTATAGTACAGATGTTCGAGGATGTCAAGCGGCTATTCCGGCTTCATCCCACGGTTGAAGACCGTGGGCTTTCGCCGGAGAATCCTGTAAGCGCCTGTCGGGGGCTGCGCGCAGCGCCCCGGCGCGGGGTAACCTCGACGGCCGCGGGCCAGGTGTTCGGCCCTATGGCGCCAGCCGCTGCAGCCGCTCCTGCATGGCCTGCCAATGGGTCCCCTGCCAGTAGACCCGCCGGCAGGTAGGGCAGAGCCAGTAGGCGGTCTGGTGCTGCCGAACGTACGGCGGCACAAAGTCCTCTACCGCCGCGAGCGGCACGAGCTCCAGCGGCACGTTGCACCGCAGGCACCGCGCGCCGGCCGCCGGCGGAAAGAGGCCCAACACCTGGCGCAGCTGCTCGTCCAATGCCTCGCCTTCGACGAGCAGGCTGCGCACGCCGCGCCGCCGGGCGAGCTCGTGGTCGCGTGTCAGCAGGATGCGCTCTTCCCGCCGCGCCCGGTCCGCCAAGGCCAGGTCGTCGAAGGGCGCCTCGTACACCACATCGTGGCCGGCCGCGCGGAGCCACTTGGCCAGCCGGCCGAGCATGCCGTCCACGAGAAAGCGCGCCGCCTCACCCACGGCCTCTTCGTTCTGCCGCGGCCCGCACGTCAGGCCGAGCGGCTCCATCGTCAGGGACTCGTCCATGGGATGTTCCTGCTCTCGGGACGGCGCCGGCGCTCCAGGAGCTGTTCCTTCTCCGCCGGGCTGAGGAACGCCGCCAGGACCCCATTCAGCTGGACCTGGCGCACCTCGGCCGGCGAGAGCGCCAGCTGCTCCAACAGGCTGTACTCGTGCGGTAGGTCGATGGCCGAAATGCCGGGGTCGTCGGTGTTCAGGGTGACACGGATGCCATGGCGCAAAAAGCGCGGCAGCGGGTGTTCCGCGAGCGAGCGCACGGTGAGTGTCTGCAGGTTGCTCGTGAGGCACGACTCGACGGCGATGCCGCGCTCGGCAAGCAGCTGCACGACGGCCGGGTCCTCAGCCGCGCGGACGGCGTGGCCGATCCGCTCGGCGCCGAGCTGCTCCACCGCCTGCCGGACGCTTTCGGGCCCGGCGGCTTCACCGGCGTGGGCGATGGTGTGCAGGCCGGCCGCGCGGGCCCGCCGAAAGTGCTCGACAAAGAGCTGGCCCGGATAGTTAGCCTCGTCACCGGCCAGGTCGAGGGCCACGACGCCCTGTCCGGCGCAGGCCAGGGCCGCCTCCAGTTCCTGCCAGCAGCCCGCCGGGCCCAGCTGCCGGGACATAATCACGATCAGGTTGGCCTGAATCGGCAGGTCGGTGGCCTCGCGCACCGCCCGGCAGATCGTGCGCGTGATCTCGAGCGGGTCCAGGGGATGCACCGCGGCCATAAAGAGCGGGCTGAAGCGCAGCTCGACATAGTCGATCCCTTCGGCCCAGGCGTCTTCCAGGTTCTCCCGCGCTACGCGGTAGACGGCGTCATAGTCCACCAGGACGCGCAGCAAGAGGTCAAAGCGCTGAAAGAACTCGGGCAAGGTCGCGACCGGCCGGTCGATCTGGATGAACGGGCGCAGTTCCGCGGCCGTGTCGGCCGGGAGCGCGATGCCGTGTTGGCGGGCGAGTTCCAGGATGGTGGCCGGCCGGACCGTGCCGTCCAGGTGGCGGTGCAGGTCCACGAGGGGGATGTCTTTGCGGGCAGCCATGAGGAGTTCTACAACCCCACCTCGGCATCGGACAGGCTGTCCCGCAGCAGATCGATGTGCTGCAGCGCCAGCCCGGTGCCGATGGAGGTGCACTGGAGAGGGTGGTCGGCGACGTAGCAGGGTACGCCGGTGGCCTGCGTGAGGAGCCGATCGATCTGGCGCAGCTGCGAGGTCCCGCCCGTCAGCACGATGCCGCGGTCGATGATGTCCGAGGCCAACTCCGGCGGGGTCTCCACCAGCACCATGCGGATGGCTTCCAGGATGTGCTGCAGCGGTTCGGTCATCGCTTCGGTGATCTCGGTGGAAGAGACCTCGACGGTGCGGGGGAGCCCGCTGACCTGGTCGCGCCCGCGCACCGTCATCTTCAGCGGCGGATCGAGGATCAGGGCGCTGCCAATCTGGATCTTGATCTCTTCCGAGGTGCGCTCACCGATCAGCAGGTTGTACTTGCGTTTGATGTATGCGGCGATGGCCTCGTCCAGCCGGTTGCCGGCGACGCGCAGCGAGTTGGTGACCACGATGCCGTTGAGGGAGATGACGGCCACCTCGGTGGTCCCTCCGCCGATGCCGACGACCATGTTCCCGCTGGGCTCGGCGATGGGCACGTTGGCGCCGATGGCCGCGGCCAGCGGCTCGCGGATCAGGTGCCACCTGCTGGCGCCGGCCTGGATGGCGGCGTCGCGCACGGCGCGCATCTCGACGGTGGTCGCCCCGGCGGGGATGGAGACCATCACCTCGGGTTTGAACAGGCGCAGCCAGCCGCTCACCCGCTGGATAAAGTAGCGCAGCATGGCCTCGGTGATGACATAGTCGGCAATGACCCCGCTGCGCATGGGGCGGATGACCTCGATGGTGTCGGGGTTGCGGCCCAGCATCTCCATCGCCTCCCGGCCCACGGCCTGGACGCGGCCGCGCTTGGTGGAGATGGCCACGACGGAAGGCTCGTTCAGCACGATCCCCTTGCCGACGACATAGACCAATACGTTGGTGGTGCCCAGGTCAATCCCAATGCGCCGCGCACACACGGCATGTCTCTCCTTGACGCTCTAGCGGCCGCGGCCTTCCACCGGATGGATCCCCCGGGAGCCATGGTGTGGTGGGCTGCTCGGCGCGCGGTAGGCCGGCCTATTGCTGTGCCGGACCCGGCGGCCGCGGCGGCCCCGACCGTTTCCGGCGGTAGCGCGCGACCTTGAGGCGCGTCGCCGCCTTGCGCAGCGACGTCTCCGCGCGGAGCAGTTCTTCCGCGGTCAGCTCGTCCTTGCGGCGCAGCATCTCGGCGGCCCGCTGCCGGGCTTCCTCGGCCGCGGCCTCGTCGATCTCTTCGGCTCGCTCCGCCGTGTCGGCCAGGATGATGACGTGGTTCTCGGCGATTTCCATAAACCCCCCGCTCACGGCAAAGTGGAACTCTTCGCCGCCGCGGCGGTAGTAGAGGTCGCCTGCCTCCAGGGTCGTCAGGAGCGGCGTGTGCTGCGGCAGGATACCCAGCCGCCCCCGGCTTCCCGGCGCGCTGATGAACTCGATATCGCCCTCGTCAAGGAGGGCCCGCTCTGCGGTGACAACCGTCAGCTGTAGTCCGGCCATGTCACACCGTAGCTCTCACTGGGTCCTGGCGCGTCACCGCTTGCCGGCGCGCTCGAACACGTCGTCGATCGTTCCCGCCATGTAGAAATGCTGCTCCGGGATGTCGTCGCCGGAACCCGCCAGGATTAGCCCAAAGCCGCGCACCGTCTCCTCGCGCGGGACGTAGACGCCCTTGCGCCCGGTGAACTGCTCGGCCACGCTCATCGGCTGGGAGAGGAACCGCTGGATCTTGCGCGCCCGCCCGACGAGGAGCTTGTCCTCGTCGGAGAGCTCGTCGATGCCCAGGATGGCGATGATATCCTGCAGGTCCTTGTAGCGCTGCAGGACGCGCTGCACCTCGCGCGCCACACGGTAGTGTTCGTCGCCCACGATGTGCGGGTCGAGGATGCGCGAGGCCGAGGCCAAGGGGTCCACGGCCGGATAGATGCCGATCTCGGTGAGCGAGCGCTCCAGGGCGATCGTCGCGTCGAGGTGGGCAAAGGTCGTGGCCGGCGCCGGGTCGGTGTAGTCGTCGGCCGGCACGTAGACGGCCTGCACCGAGGTGATGGAGCCGCGCTTGGTGGTGGCGATGCGTTCCTGCAGCTCGCCCATCTCGGTGGCCAGCGTCGGCTGGTACCCCACGGCGCTGGGCATACGCCCCAGCAGCGCCGAGACCTCCATCCCTGCCATCACGAAGCGGTAGATGTTGTCGATAAAGAGGAGTACGTCCTTGCCCTGGTCACGAAAGTACTCGGCCATCGTCAGCCCGGTCAGCCCGACGCGCAGGCGTACCCCGGGCGGCTCGTTCATCTGGCCAAAGACCATGACGGTCTTGGAGATGACGCCGGACTCGGTCATCTCGCGCAAGAGGTCGTTCCCCTCGCGGCTGCGCTCGCCCACGCCGGCAAAGACCGAGACGCCGCGGTGCTTTTCGGCGTTGTTAAAGATCATCTCCTGGATGACGACGGTCTTGCCTACCCCGGCGCCGCCAAAGACCCCGGTTTTGCCGCCCTTGGTGAAGGGGGCGACCAGGTCGATGACCTTGAGCCCCGTCTCAAAGATCTCGGTGCGGGCGACCTGGTCCTCGAACGAGGGGGCCGGCCGGTGGATGGGCCAGCGCTCCACCGCTTCCACCGCGCCGCGCTCGTCGATGGGGTTGCCCAGGACGTCAAAGAGCCGGCCGAGCCCGCCCTCGCCGACCGGTACGGCGATCGGCCGGCCGGTGTCCACCGCCGCGGCCCCGCGCCGCAATCCGTCCGTCGTGCCCATCGCCACGCAGCGCACCCGGTCGGCGCCCAGGTGCTGCTCGACCTCAGCGATCAGCGCGGCACCGTCCCCCATCTCGATCCGCACCGCGTTATAGATCTCGGGCAGTTCCTCTGGCGGAAACTCGGCATCCACCACCACGCCGATGACCTGTACGACGCGTCCAATAGCCATGTCGGTATCTCCTAGATGACCTTTGCGCCAGCGTCCGCGAGTTCCACCGCACTGCCAGACGCCGCCTGCTAGCTTCTTCCTGCCGGCCTCTTGCCCCGCCGCCTACGCCCGCCGCTGCCTGCTCTCCTCGAGCGCGGCCGCCCCACCGGTCAGCTCGGTGATCTCTTTGGTGATGGCGGCCTGGCGGGCCTTGTTGTACGAAAGGGTCAGCTCCTTGGTCAGATCGTTGGCATTGTCCGTCGCGTTGCGCATGCTGACCATCCGCGCGCTGTGCTCGCTCGCCAGCGCTTCGAGGATCGCCTGGTAGACCTCGACCTCGACGAAACGCGGGAGCAGCTGCGAGAGCACCGTCAAGGGATCGGGTTCGTAGAGATAGTCGATCTTGCTGCCTTCCACCTGCGCGCTGAAAGAGGTGAGGGGGAGCAGCTTTTGGACGACGGGCTTGCGATTGAGCACGTTGATAAAGTTGGTATAGGCCAGGTAGACGGCCTCGAACTCGCCCCGCTCCCACCCTTCCAGCAGGACCCGCGAGATGGGCACGGTGTCCATGAGGCTGGGCCGGTCGCTCAGCCTGACGCGCTCGGCGACGACGTGCGCGCCCAGCCGGACCATATAGTCTCGCCCGCGCTGCCCCACCGTCAGCAGTTTGACGGCCGTGCCCTGGGCCTGCTGCTCGCGGATGAAGCGCAGTCCCTCGCGGATGATCTCGACGTTGTAGGAACCGCACAGCCCGCGGTCGGCGGTCACGAGGACGAGGGCCACCGTGCAGCACGTCGGCGGTGAGACGAGCAGCGGGTGCAGGGCACGGCCCGTGGGCGGGGTATAGCGGTCCACCAGGTCGTTGATCACGTCCCACATGCGCTGGGAATAGGCCCGCGAGGCCATGACGTTCGCCAGGGCCCGGCGCATCTTGGAGGCCGACACGGCTTCCATGGCCTTGGTGATCTGGGCCATGTTCTTGACGCTGCGGATACGGCGGCGGATCTCACGAACGGCGGACACGGTCTACCTCTGCAGGTATGTCTGGAGTGCGCCCTTGAGCGCCTCTTCCGTTTCCTTGGAGAAATCCTTGCTCTCGGCGATGGCCTTGCCGATCCCGGGGTGGAACTGGCGCATCCAGCGCAGCAAGTCGGCTTCGGCCTCTTTGACCTTGGCCACCGGCACCTGGTCCATGTAGCCAGCGGTGACGGCGTAGAGGATAATCACCTGGTCCTCGAGCGGCAGCGGCTCGTACTGCGGCTGTTTGAGGACCTCGGTGATGCGCAGGCCGCGGTCGATCTGGGACTGGGTGGCGGCGTCGAGCTCGGTGCCGTACTGCGCAAAGGCCTGCAGCTCGCGGAACTGGCCCATGTCCAGCTTCAGCTTGCCGGCCACGCGGCGCATGGCCCGGGACTGGGCGTTGCCGCCCACGCGCGAGACCGAGATACCGACGTTGAGGGCCGGCCGGATACCGGCGTAAAAGAGGTCCGGCTCCAGGTAGAGCTGCCCGTCGGTGATCGAGATGACGTTGGTCGGGATATAGGCGGTGACGTCGTTGGCCTGTGTCTCGACGATGGGCAGGGCGGTGAGCGAGCCGCCGCCGTGTTCGGGGTTCAGCTTGGCCGCGCGCTCGAGCAGGCGGGAGTGCAGGTAAAAGATGTCGCCCGGGTACGCCTCGCGCCCCGGCGGCCGGCGCAGGAGCAGCGAGACCTGGCGATAGGCCCAGGCGTGCTTGGACAGGTCGTCATAGATGATGAGCGCGTCCCGCCCCTGTTCCATGAACTCTTCGCCCATCGCGCATCCGGCGTAGGGCGCGATATAGAGCATCGGCGCGGGCTCCGAGGCCGAGGCCACCACGACCACCGTGTGCTCCAGTGCCCCGTGCCGTTCCAGCGTGGCCACGACCTGGGCCACCTGGGTGCGCTTCTGCCCGATGGCGACATAGATACAGATCAGGTCCTTGCCCTTTTGGTTGATGATCGTGTCGATGGCGATGGCCGTCTTGCCGGTCTGGCGGTCGCCGATGATCAGCTCACGCTGGCCGCGGCCGATGGCAAACATGCTGTCCACGGTGACGATGCCCGTCTGCACCGGGGTGTTGACCGGCTCGCGGGCGATGACGCCGGGAGCGATACGCTCGATGGGGCGCGATTGGGTCGTGCGGACCGGCCCCTTGCCGTCCACCGGCCGGCCGAGGGCATCCACTACGCGCCCGATCAGCCCGGCGCCCACGGGCACCTCGATGATGCGCCCGGTCGCCTTGACCAGCCCGCCCTCCTCGATGTCCTTGTACTCGCCGAGGATGATGGTGCCGACCTCTTCCTCTTCCAGGTTCAGGGCGATGCCCATGCTGCCGTTGGCAAACTCCAGCAGCTCGTTGTACATCACCCGGCTCAGCCCACCCACGCGGGCGATCCCATCCCCCACGGAGATGACGTGGCCGATGTTCACCGGGCGGGCGGTCACCTCGAACTGGTTGATGCTGTCGTGCAGCTGTTTCGAGATTTCTTCCAGGATGGTCATGCAGAACCTCCAGACCGTCTCGCGACTGTATGGAACCGGCAGCCAGGCGCCGACCGCGTCCCGTGCCTGTAGCGGCGGTCCGGCCCAGCGCGCCCGGACCTAGGCGGCCAGCTCACGGAAGAGGTCGTTCAGCTTCCGCGCCACGCTCAAGTCCACCACCTGGTCGCCCACCTGGACGATGAGCCCGCCGATGATCTCGGGATCGGTGGTGAAGGCGACGGGGATCTCGCGGCCCAAGGACTTGGCCAGCTGGGCGCGGAGGGTGGCCTGGGTCTCTTCCGTCAGGGAGACGGCGCTGCGGACCTGGGCGCCCCCGATCTTGTCGGCAGCCAGGCCGGCCAGGGCCTCGCGCAGCGCGGCCAGCGGCTGGTCCAGCTCGGCGACGTGTTCCTCGACGAGGCGGCGGTGCTTATCGGTGTCCAGCGACTCCCCGATGAGCCGTCCGGCCGCCAGCACCGTCAACCCGGCCACCTGCCGCCGCGTCTCGCGGGCCGCGTCGCGCCGCTCCATGTCGAGCTGCACGCGGGCGTCCTGCACAAACTGCCGCGCCTCGCCGCGGGCCGTCTCCAGGAGCGCTTCCCGCTCTTTCTGGGCTGCCTCGCGGCTTTCGTCCAGGATGTGCCCGGCCTGCTGCTGGGCCTGGTCCATGCGGGCCTTGTACTCCTCGTCGGCGTGGATCGCCTGCTGCTTGACCCGCTCTGCCTCTTCCTGGCTCTCCTGGATGCGCTGGGCGCGCTCGTCCAGCGTCCGGCGGATGGGCTTGAAGAGGAGCATGTTCAGCAGCAGGATCAGGCCGCCAAAGGCCACGATCTGCCAGAGCAGGGTCGGGAGGTCGATTCCCAATGAGTCAAACATCGCTCTGTGCCTCGCTTCGTGCTAGCGGTGCGGCTGCGCCGCCCGCGCCGGGTTCAGCACCCCCGGCCGGCCCGCAGCGCACCTGTCCGATCAGCCGATCCCGCGGCCTACACAAAGAGGATCGCCAGGGCTGTGACAAAGGCATAGATGGCGACGGCTTCGGCCAGGCCAATGCCGATGATCATCACGCCCTGGATGCGGTCGGACGCCTCGGGGTTGCGCCCGATGGCCTCCATCGCTTTCCCCACGGCCATCCCGATCCCCAGGGCGGGGCCGATCGAACCCAGGCCCATCGCGATTGCGGCGGCGAACTTGATGTTGAGCGGTTCCATACCTCTGTGCCTCCTTTGCTGGGGTGGTCTACCACCACCGGACTACACGGATACGCGGCTTGGGACTAGTGGGCAGGCGCGGCCTCGTCGTGCCCCCCGGCTACGGCCAGCGAGATGTAGACGGTCGTCAGCACGGAAAAGAGCAGCGCCTGGATGTAGTAGAAAAAGGCCTCGATGCCAAAGAAGAGGGCAGGGACGAGAGGGGCGACCAGGTTAAAGATCACCGCCAGCAGCACGTCGCCGCCGTACAGGTTGCCGAACAAACGGGCGCTCAGGGAGATGACGCGCGAGAGCTCGCTGACCACGTGGATGGGGAACATGATCGGCTTCATCCAGCCCGGAGCGTCCGTGGCCAGGTGTTTGAGGTAGCCGGCGGGACCGTGCGCGGCAATGGCCAGCGCCTGCACGACCACGACGGCGATGAGCGCCATGCCGGCCGTCACGGCCAGGTGGCTGTTCGGCGCCCGCAGGAGCGGCGCCGCGTGCGCGCTGCCCTCGCCCCAGAGCCAGGTCACCCTGTCGACGGCCGGCGCGGCCTCCTCGCCGTGGGCCTCTTCCGTCGCGGCGGCCTCCGTGGTATGCTCGGCGGCCGCTTCCGGCGGGGCGACGACGATCGAGCTAAAGCCTGGCGCCAGGCTGAACCAGTTGGCAAAGATGATAAAGAGGAAGAGGGTGGCGGCGAGGGGGAAGATGACCCGGCCGACGGGCTTTTTCTTGAACTCGCTCCGGCCGGCCGCGCCCTCGAGCAGCTTGATCATGTACTCCACCAGCCACTCGACGAGGTTCTGCCACCCCCGCGGCTTCCAGAGCCGCTCCGCGGCGCTCTTCCGCCGCAGGCCGCGCGAGACCAGGGCCGCCAGGATTACGAGCACGACCATGGCCACAAAGCTGCTAAAGGCCGTGTTTGTGATCGGGATCTCGAGCGCTCCCAGGTGGATGCGGATAATGATCTCGGGCTTGGGACGGGGGACGTGCATGTTGGCCGTAAAGATGGTCGTCGGGTGTCCGGGAAAGGCAAGCGCGCCGATCCCATACAGTGCGGCTCCCACCGCGACCAGGACGCCCAGGACGAGCAACAGTGTGCGCCATTTCTTCATCGAGCCTGCCTCCATCCTTGCAAGTCGCCGCCGCGACGGCTCGGTCTCGCCACACACGAGACCGCGGGATCGCGACAAAAGATGCCATAGGACAGCTGCCTACCCTGCCTCGCTGTGCTTGGGCCGCAGGCATTATACTACATGAAACCGCAACCCGCAACCGCTTTCCTTACAGGAACCGGATCAGCAGGTAGATAACGGCCGCGCAGATGACGAGCCCGCCCAGCGCGATGTAAAAGAACTTGCGCTGTTCCTGCACCCGCCGCTCCGAGTTGAGGCGCAGGCATTCGGGGCAGAAGGGCTCTTCCTCGCCGGGATCCGCCAGCATGCTGCCCAGCGTCCCCGGCGCTTTCCACAGCGTCTGCCAGATCGTCCGTACCATCTCGCCCAGCGCGAGATACGGCAGGGCCCGCTGGGTGTGGTCGGAGCAAATGGGCTTGGCGCACATGGAGCACTGTTCTACCGCGTCGCCGGCACAATAGGCGCACGTTTGGGGCATTGCCAACTCCTTGGTTATCGGGTATCGGGTATCGGGAAAACCATACCCGAACCTCAAGCCCCGATCACCGATCACCAATCACCGATTACCAATCACCGATACCCAACTACCGCCCATACTTCTCCACGAACCGGCCCATCCGCACCAGTGCCTCCTCGATATTTTCCATCGAGGCGGCGTAGCAGGCGCGGACGAACCCCATGCCGCAGTCGCCAAAGGCGCTGCCCGGCACGACGGCGACCTTTTCCTCGTAGAGCAGCTTCTCGGAAAACTCTTCGCACGACATACCGGTGCACTGGATCGAAGGAAAGGTGTAAAAGGCTCCGCGCGGCTCGAAGCAGGTCAGGCCGATGGCGTTCAAGCCCTTGACGATCACCTGCCGGCGGCGGTCGTACTCGGCGCACATGCGCTGGACGTCGGGCTCGCCGGCCCGGAGCGCCTCCACGGCCGCCCACTGGCTGACGGTGGGCGCGCACATGATGGCGTACTGGTGCACCTTGCGGATCTCTTTGGCGATGGCCGCCGACGCGGCCACGTACCCCACGCGCCACCCCGTCATCGCATAGGCCTTGGAAAAGCCGCCCAGCAGGATGGTGCGCTCGCGCATCCCCGGCAGCGCGGCAAAGCAGGTGTGTTCTATCCCATAGACCAGCCGGTCATAGATCTCGTCGGAGTAGACCACCAGGTCGTGTTCCTCGGCCAGCGCGGCAATCTCTTCCAGTCCGCTCCGCGTCATCACCGCCCCGGTGGGGTTGTTGGGATAGCCCAGGAGGAGCCCCTTCGTCCGCCGGGTCAGCGCCTTGCTCACGCGCTTGCTGGTCAATTGGAAATCATCCTCGAAGTAGGTGGGCACGGTGACCGGTGTGCCGCCGGCAAAGACAACGCCCGGGCGATACGAGACGAAGCACGGCTCCGGCACAATGACCTCGTCACCGGGGTCCACGGTGGCGATCAGCGCGATCTGCAAGGCCTCGCTCACGCCGACGGTAATCAGGATCTCGGTCTCGGGGTCGTAGCGGACGCCGTAGAGGCGCTCCAGGTGGGCGGCGAGCAGCTGGCGCAGCTCCAACAGCCCCGAGTTCGAGGTGTAGGCGGTGCGGCCGTCGGCGAGCGACTGCACGCCGGCCTGGATGATGTGGGCCGGCGTGACGAAATCGGGCTCCCCCACGCCGAGCGAGATCACGTCCTTCATGGTGGCGATGATGTCAAAGAAGCGGCGGATGCCGGAGGGGGGGACGTTCTTGACCTTGGCCGAGAGAAAATCTCGGGGCATTGCGAACCTCCTTGTTCAACGATGCACGACATTGGGCATCTGCCCGGGAACAGCCCCGGGCCTGCTCTTACTGCTTGATCTCTACCGATACGATCTTGTTCGTCTTGGTTACCTTCAACACGACCTGCTGCCCCCGGCTGAACTGCTGCCAGGTCGTCAGGTCGGTGACATACTCCCATGTCCTTTCGTTCGCGTCGACGATATGGACGACATAGTTCTCCTGCTGGCCCCCCTCCTGCTCCCGCTCGTTCTGGGCATACTCCACGGCCGGCCAGTATGGCTCCGTGTCGCGCTCCCCCGCCGTCTCCGTGCGCACATACGCCCACCGGTCCACGGTGTAGGTGCAATAGTTGTCATAGATGGGCTGCTGGACATAGACGGGCACCTCCACCGCGACCCACTCGCATTGGTCCTCGTAGAGCGTGCGCGTACACATCTGCTGCTCGAAGCGGCCGTTGCCCAGGTCCACCACCCCACACTCATACTGCTCTTCCCCCACCGCCACGCGCTGGCACTGCTGCTGCTGTTCCGTCCGCGTGCCGACCTGCACCGGGACGTAGCTGCGCACCGCCGTCCGGCACTGCCGGTCGTAGGCCTCCGCGGGGACGCTGGCGGCCCAATCCTGGGCCTGCTGCGGCCCATAGGCCTCTACCCGCAGGCTGCGCTCCCAGCTCTTGCCGCTGATGGTGGCGAGCGACTCGCGCGGCGCAAAGAGCCAGATTCCCAGCCCGACAAGCAGGGCCAGCACCCCCACGATCACCGCCGGCACGACCCACGAACGTCGCCGGGGCGGTGCGGCCGCGGGCGGGCTGACCGCCTCGCCGGGCGCGGCGGCCGCCTCGGCGGCGCTGCGCGGGGCCGCGGCCTGTTCGTACTTGTGGGTGTCGCGCTGTTTGCTCCCACGTGGCGCGCTGCACTTCTCACAGCTGGCGCTGCCGGCGGCGTTGAGGTTGCCGCAGTAGTCGCACTGCCAGTCGGCACCCGCCTTGGCGGCGGCGATGCCAGCCGCGTCGGTCACCTCCACCGCGTCGGCCGGCAGGTAGAACTTGACGTCGTCGGCGCGCACGCGGCCGCAGTTGGGGCAGGTATAGACGTCGCCGCGCACTCCCTTGGTGCCGCAGGCGGGACAGTCCCACAAGCCCAGCAAGATCTTGCCCATCGGTCAGGCTCCTTTGCGCTCACCTCGCACAGCAGGCAGCCGCGGCAAGCCCGGCGTCCTATCGGCGAGTCCCCCGTAGTTTACCATGAATCCCTCTATTTGACAAGATACTCCGGCCGGCGCCCGTGACTGTGCTCTTTTTCCCTTGACAAACCCCGCGGCGGCAGGTATACTCGTTGGTGATCGGTTATCGGGTATCGGGTATCAGTTATCGGGTATCAGTTATCGGGTATCGGTGATCGGGTACCGGGCGAACCATTCCCTGCATCAGACCGCTGATAGCCAATCGTCAATCGCCAATCGCCAATCCAAATCGAAGGAGCCCTTATGCCCACCAA
>Ga0302251_1001572_pt1 | contig 13290 bp, 17 predicted proteins | sample AAG_RA_Gln_MG_FD_193534 | JGI IMG/M metagenome (GOLD analysis project Ga0302251, IMG submission 193534) | Enriched activated sludge microbial communities from anaerobic digester in WTTP, New Holstein, Wisconsin, United States - AAG_RA_Gln | ecosystem: Engineered > Bioreactor > Anaerobic >...
TGGAAACTGAAGGTCCGACATTTCTTCTGGTCTTTTCTCCCTGCACCAACAATTGGAAATTCCCAACTTCGCAATATGTGAACATTGCCAAACTGGCCACCGAAACCAATTTTTGGCCGTTATATGAAATAGAAAACGGGAAATATAAAATAACTTACGAACCTAGCGCGCCGAAACCTGTCGCGGAATTTTTGAAAACCCAGGGACGATTCAAACATCTTTTTTCAGAAAAAAATAAGCCAGTCCTCGACCAAATTCAAAAGATGGTGAATGTTGAGTTTGCAAGAATAGCAAAACTGGCAGAAGAATAATTTTGAGCCACCTGTCGGAATCGAACCGACGACCTGTGCGTTACGAATGCACCGCTCTGCCGACTGAGCTAAGGTGGCATTAAAAAATATATGAACCAATTGAGTCCCGACGCTTCGGTCGGGACCCCGACTTTACTTCGGGGCTAGGATGGCACTTAATCCATCATATACAAAATAAACAAAAAATTCAAACAGAAGCTATTTATGAAAAAAGGAGCGATATTTACAGTAATTGCATTGACAGGATTAATATTTTTAGTTAGTTCAAGAAATACAACCAGCGCCGTTTCGCCTCCCAATCAAATTGTCGGAGGCGAATGCAGCTATGATGAATTTGACGGCCTTTGCAAAGTGCTTAATTTGTATTTTAATTCTGAAAAATCCAGCAGCAAGCTGGTCAAGTTTAGATTCCAGCCAAATGTGGAATTAAATTCGGCTTCCCTTGTACTTCTCAAAAAGAATAATATTACTGAAATAGATCAAGAGCAGGTTATGAATGATGTCGTGCCGGCTGACTGGGACCAGCATGACAAAAATCAAGTGCAAATCGGAGATGTTTTTAGCTGCAAATTGAAAATTGAGAATTCAGGCACCTGTACGCCGGTTATATTTTCCTTTCAGGATATTGTCAAAAACCCAGCTGTTTATGATGACCTGGCAGTCAAAAAAACCGCCATTGAAATTTCAATCTTTCTTTTGCCGATTGCAATCATCATAATCGTGTTTGTCATCAAATATGAAAAATTTGTACATAGAATCAATAAAGTAAAAAACAGGAAAAAGAATAAAAAATAAAAAGAATAATTTGTTAAAGCTAATCTTATGAACTTCTACATCTGTGAAATTTGCGGGGATGCTTATATAGGCGCCCATTCTCCCAGCGACTGCCCTTTTTGCGGAGCGAAAGGGAATTTTATAAAACCGGCTTCGGAATCCCAACCGATTATTAATAGCAAAGAAGAAATCAGTGAACTGTCCAAAAAAAATCTGATGGAAACATTATCATTGGAAACAAAAGCCAATGCCATCTATAGCTGTATGGCCGGAAAAGCCAAAGAATATAAAATTCAAAAAATGTACAAGCGTTTGGCCAAAGTGGAGCTGGAGCATGCAATAATAGTTACTAAACTTTTAAGCATTGCCATGCCCCAAATCAATCCAGAAAGCTGTTTTGATGAAGATGCAGAAAATTTCCAAAAAACTATCGAGCTGGAAGACCATGCCACGCAGTTATACAAAAAGTTTGCGGGCGAAGCAGCGGAAGAGCATGTCCGGAAATTCTTCGGGGCGCTTATGCAAGTAGAACAGGGACACGTCGAATTAATGAAAGGAATAATGTAATTTATCAGCATAGAACAAAATTGAATTTTCTCGAGAGTATTTTATCAAAAAATTTTCAATTTTCAATTTGCAATTTTCAATCAATTATCAATGATTAAATTTTCAATGATCATTGTAAATTGTAAATTTGTTGTAAATTGATAATTTGTAAATTGTAAATTAATTTGGCTTTAATTTGGCTCTACACAATTGTTTCCGTTTTTATCGTCAGCCTGATATCCATCATCGGCGTTTTTACGCTTTCCATCGACCAGAAAAAGCTGTATAAATTCCTGATTTACTTCGTAAGCCTCTCGGCTGGAACCCTCATGGGAGACGCGTTCATTCATCTTATTCCTGAGGCTTTTAAAGAGACAGAAAATCATCTAGTTATATCACTCTATCTGCTTTCTGGAATTATCTTGTTTTTTGTTCTTGAAAAAATGGTTCACTGGAGGCATTGCCACAAAGAACCTTGTGAAGCTCATCCCCATCCTTTCTCCTACATTATACTTTTCGGTGACACTTTGCATAATTTCATTGATGGACTTATTATAGCCGCAAGTTACCTGGTAAGTATCCCGCTGGGCATAGCTACCACAATCGCTGTTATCTTGCATGAAATACCCCAGGAAGTGGGGGATTTCGGGTCGCTTCTCTATGGAGGTTTTTCTCGAAAAAAAGCCATTATTTTTAATTTTGTATCCGCTTTTTTTGCAGTTATTGGAGCTATTCTTATGCTATCCCTTGGATTTGTTTCGGAATCTCTGATAAAATACCTAATACCTTTTGCGGCCGGAGGGTTTATCTACATTGCCGGTACTGATTTAATTCCGGAACTCAACAAGCACAAAAAAATGGCTGACGGAATACGCCAGCTCGCGGTTTTTTTTCTGGGAATTATCATAATGTTTGGGATGCTATATATTGAATAACATATGGCAAAAGAATTGCTAGGAAAACTAGAAGGAATAAAAAATAAACTTCATAGCATCGAAGCTGTTTTTAATTTGGCTGAAAAACAGAAAAAAATAAACCAGCTGGAAAAAAAATCGACGGAAAAGGATTTTTGGAAAGACTCTCAAAAAGCCGGAAAAATAATGCAAGAGATGGAAGAATTGAAAAAAGAAATCAGAGAAATCGAAGATATGAAAAAGAGAGTTGATGATATAGAAGAACTTTCAAAGATTTCCGGCAGCGGCGATGACAGCAGAAATTTGGAAAAAGAAATTCAAAATATAAGCGCAATAATAGAAAAATTGGAATTTGAAACTCTTTTTTCCGGAGAATATGACAGAAATGACGCGATTCTTTCAATTTACAGCGGGGCTGGAGGAGTGGATGCGCAAGATTGGAGCGAGATGCTTCTTCGGATGTATCTGAAATGGGCGGAAAAAGACGGATATAAAGCTAAATTGTCAAGCGAAACAAGGGGACAGGAGGCCGGGATAAAAAATGCTACATTGGAAATTATCGGTTTTTACGCTTATGGAAAACTTAAGAGCGAAGCCGGAGTGCATCGCCTCGTTCGGCTCTCCCCGTTTAACGCGGATAATTTGCGCCAAACTTCTTTCGCGCTGGTTGAAATTTTGCCGGTGATCGAAGATATGGAGGAAGTGAAAATAAATCCGAAGGATATAAAAGTTGACACTTATCGTTCGCAGGGAGCAGGCGGACAGAGCGTCAACACGACGGATAGCGCCGTGCGCGTTACTCATCTGCCAACCGGAGTCGTCGCTACCTGTCAGAATGAAAGGAGCCAGATCCAGAATCGCGAACAGGCGATGAAAATTTTGCGCGCCAAACTGCACCAGAAGTATCTGGATGAGAAAGAAAAAGAAAAAGCGAAGATTCGTGGAGAGCAGGTAAGCGTCGAATGGGGCAGCCAGATTCGTTCTTATGTGGTTCATCCTTATAAAATGGCAAAGGATCATCGGACAAAGCATGAAACTAGCGATGTGGAAGCAGTTTTTGAAGGCGAACTCAAGGATTTTATGGAAAGCTACTTGAGGTGGATTAGAAAATAGGGTATAATATTAACATGACCCGGTAGTGAAATTTCAATTTGATTATGTTCTATTATACTTATGTATTAAGAAGTATTAAAAATAATGAATTATATATCGGGTCTGCTGATGACTTAATTAAAAGGTTAAAAGAACATAATCAAGGATTAAATAAGCCAACAAAAAGGTATTTGCCTTGGAAATTAGTTTACTATGAAGCTTGCTTGAACAAACAAGATTCTGTAAGAAGAGAATATTATTTTAAAACTACCCAAGGAAGAAGATTGCTAAAAAGGAGATTAAAAGAATATTTTTATAATTTAAATTGAAATTCTACTACCGGGATGATTAGATTCGATTCGGTTACAAAAAAATACAAAGACGACTATACGGCTCTCGATAATATAAACCTTGAGATAAAAGACGGAGAGTTCGTTTCCGTTGTCGGTCAAAGCGGAGCCGGAAAATCAACTCTTCTCAAACTGATTTATGCTGAGGAAAAACCGACGGAAGGAACTGTTTTTTTCGCCGAAACGCCCCTCGATGGCATTAGCCGGAGAAAATTGCCATTTCATCGGAGAAATATCGGCACGGTTTTCCAGGATTTTAAGCTTTTGCCCAAAAAGACAGCTTTTGAAAATGTGGCTTATGCTCTTGAAGTTTCCGGCGCGCCTGGAGGCGAGATAGCGGAAAATGTTCCGCAAATTCTTGATATTGTCGGCTTGGCAGATAAGATGGAAAAATATCCGCGGGAGCTTTCCGGAGGAGAACAGCAAAGAATTGTGATTGCTCGGGCTCTCATCCACCGTCCGCTTGTGATTTTAGCGGATGAGCCTACGGGAAACCTCGATCCGGTTTCATCGATGGAAATTATGGACCTTCTCCTTAAAATAAACAAATTGGGAACGATTGTCGTGATTGCGAGCCATGACAGGGAAATAATTAACAAGGCGTCCAAAAGGGTTATTGTTCTTGAAAAAGGAAAAATAATCTGCGATGATGCGAAGGGGGAATATAAAATAGCTTAAAAAATACAAAAATGTTTTTAATTTTCATTCGAACATTCAAAGAAAGCTTCAAAAATTTCTGGAGAAACGGGTCGCTTAGCGTGGCAGCAGTAAGCATTTTAGCGCTGACCCTCTTCATCATGAGCGTCATTTTTGTTTTGGTTGTAACGGGAAATGACGTTCTGAAGTCAATCCAGCAAAAATCAAATATCACCGTATATTTCAAGTCGGATATATCAGAAGAAGATATTTTAAAAGTCAAGCAGGATCTGGGAAATTATAAGGAAATTAAATCAGCTGATTATGTTTCAAAAGACGAGGCTTTAGGGAATTTCAAAAAGTCCAATGCCGACAATCAGATTATACTGAAGGCTCTAGAGGAGATTGGCGGCAACCCCCTGCTTCCGTCGCTGGTCGTGAAAGCCAATGATTCTTCCAAATATGATTCGATAGCTAACTATATTTCAACTGCGCCATTCAAAGACAATGTGTCCAGAATTAACTATGACCGGAATAAGGAAGTAATTGGAAAACTTAATGATCTGGTTTCCGAATACAAAAAAATCGGATTGGGCATCGCAATTCTCTTCTCCGTTATCGCCATACTCATAACGTTCAATACCATAAGAATAACTATATATACCCAAAAACAAGAAATCGAGGTTATGCGCTTGGTTGGAGCTTCCAATCTCTACATTCGCTTGCCGTTTATTTTTGAGGGAATCACTTACGCGCTCGTTGCCTCTGTCATTTCGATGGTTCTTCTTTTCCTGACGTTTAAATTCGCGCCCAACTATGTGGCGACCAAAATTATTCCCTCTGGAGCGCTGCTTTCCTATTATTATCACGGATTTTTGGCAATTTTTGGCTTGCAGATTTTAGCAGGAGCTGTCCTGGGAATTTTCAGCGGGCTGATTGCAATTCGGAAATATTTGAAAATATAGTTTTTTAATCTTTTGAGCGGGGATAGGCTAATTGGCAAACCGCTAGAGCTATTTGGCAAAGTTTTTTTGTTTCTTACCACTGCTCCTTTTCGGCTTTGCCAAAGCCTCTCTAGCATCCGGGTTCAAATCCTTGTCCCCGCTCCATCTCAAGCAACGCCTTGAGTTTTTTTTAATTCTGGGCTAGATTATATGAGTGAATAAAAAAATATTTTCCGAGATCGTCTAGCTTGCCCCCTCGCTAATATGCTCTGGGATCGTCTAATGGTAGGACGGCAGATTCTGGCTCTGCTAATCTAGGTTCGAGTCCTAGTCCCAGAACAAAAGGGTTCGCTCTGTCATTCGACAGGATAAAAATCCCTCCAACATTCTTTGACTTGATTTTTTATAACACCTGTGCTTATAATGGTCTCATCATAGAGTACCTTTTTTATTTTCCAAAAGATTAACGGATATAAACCATAAGCATAAGGAGGCAAGGATGGTTCAAGAAGAACGAATCATTATCGGTTGTTACGATAGCGAGGAAAAGGAGATTTTGGTTGATCCGGATTGCAGTGAACTGGAGCTTGTCATAATTGCAAGCGATGCTCCGGCCAGTCGCACCATAAGGATTAAGGTAGGAAGGGCTAAAGTTCAGACTCCGGCTGAACTGGAATACATTAATCCTGAGGATTATGTTTGTGGCGGGTCTTAAAAACAAGGAGACAATCATGAAACTTTTCGGATTTTTAGGATTTAAGTGCAATCAAATTGTTGACGACAAGAAGTGCCGCGGAGAACTGATAAAATCAGTATCTGATGGCGAGAACATCATGAAGTGCGTGAAATGTGGGCAAAAGTATCTTGTCGGTCCAAGAGAAAGTGAGCCAGACAGCACTCCTGCGAACTTCGGCAAAACCTGGTTTCGCCGCTAGTGGTCCAAAAAAGAGGGGATGGCATTCAAATGTCGTTTCCTTATTTACCCCCACACCCACAATACTCGATATGCCTGTCGGCAGTTAGGCAGATAGGTCAGTGGGTGTGGGGGTTTACTTTAAACAAGCCTAAAGTAGGCTTTTTTATTTGACAAAAAGGCGTTTTGGGTGTATAATCACAGGTTGGGAATTCATTTTAAGTTTTTCTTTCTCTGTCATTCTCGCGTAAGCGGGAATCCAGAGAATTAGTCATATTTTTTAAAAACTAGATTCCCGTTTTCACGGGAATGACAAAAGTCAAGGAGGAAGTGATGATTAAAAAAGCCATTTTTGTTCTTTGTATTTTTTGTTTGTTATCTGGCTGTGCGGTTGTTACAACTGACCAGTACGGTCGGACTACGGCTACCGGCGTATTCGTGGAGCCGGCGCCGTATCCATACTACGGATACGGGTATTACCCGCCCCGTATCTGGGTGCCGCCAGTGGCACCGGCGCCGTGGTGGGGTGGTTATTATCACCATCATCGCCACCATTAACGAACTCCCGGATCGAGTAAATGCGAAATTCGCAGACTCGACCGGGAGTTTTTTTGTTCTGGATTCCCGTTTTCCTGCCTGTCGGCAGGCATGGCACGGGAATGACAAGCAGAATGATGTAATATTTTATAAAAAAGAATGTATTAGGAATCAACTTAGCACTCGGACTTGACGAGTGCTAAATTATTTAATAGAATATATTTACAAGTACCCCTTCTCCCTAAGGGAGAGGAGGAAAGGAAATATTATGGAAGCGAAACTGAACAAAATTTTATCCGCTGTCATTGAGGAATATACCAATTCCGCTGTTCCGGTTGGATCGAAAGTGGTCGCAGAAAAATATCATTTGGATATGAGCTCGGCCACAGTCAGAAGCCAGATGGCGGAGCTGGAAAAAGAAGGCTATCTTTATCAGCCCCATACCAGCGCCGGGAGAATCCCAACTGACAAGGGCTACCGATATTTTGTCGAAAAAATTATGCCGGAGAAAAAATTGAGCCTGGTTGAACAGAAAAAACTGCAAGCCGAGATGCTGAAACTCAAAGCTCAAAACACCCGGCTTACCAGAACCACAGCCAAACTCCTTTCGTCTTTTTCCGGAAGCCTGGCTATCACCGGACTCAAAAAGGATTTTTATGATTTTGGCATCGGCGAATTGCTTGAAAACCCGGAGTTCCGCGAAGTGGACGAATTTTGCCGGGTAGCCGAAGTTCTGGACTATATCGATGAAAGCATTGATGCGATTCTTTCGAGCGTGAAAGACGGTGAGACAAAAATTTTCATAGGAAAAGAAAACCCGATCAAAGAAATTTCCAACTGTTCAATGGTCGTTTCTCCCTACAAAACTAAATCAGGAGAGCGGGGAGTGCTGGCCATTATCGGTCCGAAAAGAATGCAATATGCCAAAAACAAGTCGCTTTTGGATTATGTGAAGAAATTGATAAGTACGTCGGCAGTTGTAATTTTAATAATAGGATTAAACAACATTTAGTTATGTCATTGCGAGCGAAGCGAAGCAATCTCGAGATCGCCACGCTTCACTTCGTTCCGCTCGCGATGACAATAAAATATGGAAAAAAAAGAAAAAAGATTTGAATTGCCAATAGCCCAAAAAGCAATTATTTATGACAAAACCACGGGGAAATTTTTAATGCTCAAAGCGAACAATCCCACTGATTATTTTAAAAAGCATTATGGCCTATGGGAATTTCCAGGAGGCAGATTAGAAAAAGATGAAAGTTTGCTTCAGGGAATTGAGCGGGAAATTAAAGAAGAAGTTGGAGATATAAACTACGATTACGATTGTGTTTTAAATACGAGAATAGCAGAGTTTTCATTTGGAAAGATGCTAATGATAGATCATTTGGCGTTTTATAAGGAAGGCGAAATTAGGCTAAGTGATGAACACGAGGAATATAAATGGAAAACGGCATCAGATATAGAAAAAAATGACGAATATGGGCAATGGCTTAAGGAGCTGGTCAAAAAAGCTGGCGAACGTATAAGGGAGAAAGATTATTTCGACAGTTGGAAACGCTGCGTGGCTGATTTTGAAAACTACAAAAAACGCCAGAAAGAAAATGCCAAGGACATGATTGCCTTTTCCAACATGAATATGATTTTGCAGATACTGCCAGTTTTGGATAATTTCCATGCTTCTACGGATCATATTCCGGAAGACCAGAAAAAAAGCCCGTGGGTCACTGGAATTATGCATATCCAAAAGCAGCTCGAAAAAGTTTTGGAAGATAACGGAGTTGAAGAAATTGCAGTAAAAATTGGAGATAATTTTGATCCAAGCGTGCACGAAGCCATTAAACAAGAAGAAAGAATTGAGAATAAAGAAGAAAGTGCATGTAAAAATATAGTCAAAAAAATATTGATGAAAGGATATAAAATAAACGGGAAAGTGATAAGGGCTGCAAGGGTAATCGTTGAGTAATTTTGACAATTGTTAAATTAAACCTAGAAAGGGGGTGATATTTATGAGCCGAAATATTATTCGATGGTCTCCCTGGGGAGACATGGAAAAATTTTTTGACGCGGATTTATGGGGCGGAGCCGATTTTACTCCGGCAATTGACATCTATCAAGACAAGGACAATGTCATTGTTGAAACGCCGCTGGCCGGAGTTGATCCAGAAAAAGTAGATGTATCAATCGAGAATGATGTGCTTACCATTTCCGGAAGAACCGAAGAAAAAAAGGAAGTGAAGCGGGAAGATTATTATCGAAAGGAAGTCAGAGAAGGCAGTTTTTCCCGATCAGTCATCCTTCCGATGGCAGTTAAATCTGAAATGGCCGAAGCTCACAGCGAGAAAGGGATATTGAAAATTGTTCTTCCAAAAGCTGAAGAGGCTAAACCCAAGAAGATCGCAATCAAGATAAAACATTAGAAATAGTGAATTCCTATGCTCTCCGAAGAATCGGAGGGCAGACAGAGTTCGTTGAAAATTCACCCCGTGGAGTAATTTTTCCTTCGGAAAAATAATTTTGCGGAGCAAAATTTACTCCATGGGGTAAAAAAAACCGGCCAGTCGGAATTTCCGACTAGCCGGCAAGCGAAGCTACGCCAACTGAAAGAGGATGTTTGAGATCGTTTTGATCTCGGAGTCAGCCTTTTCAATTTCTTCCTGGCGCAAACTTCGGTTTGATGCCATTGCCAGCAAAGCCTCAATGGCCTTAAGGCTGGAGTTGGCATCGTTGATGGCGCCAAGATGTTCTGTGATGCTTCTCATTTTCTTCACCTCCTTTCTCGGGAATTAGGCCGCGCAATGAGATGCGGCGGCAATGGAGTATTTCTTGGACAGGGATTGAATAACCCGAAAAGGAATTCCATTTCTTCTTTTTGGAGAGAATTGGAAGTCCACTTATCCTTGTCATCAAAAAAGTCAAAATCTAACGCGTTATTACTTAGCTTACGAAGAATGCGCAGGTTGACTTCCTCGACCCGATGATTGTTTCCAAAAAGTCCCATCACTGAAGACACATCTGCTGTTAAGATGCACATAGCTCTCTCCTTGGCTAATGAATTTTGTTGGTTTCTTCCAGATGACGATATTTTCCGAATTCTTTCATTGCTGTAATCCTGTCCTTTTCGCCAAGTTCCAGAACTAAGATCTGATATTGCCTGATGATCTGTCTAAGCTCGTTTAAGGTTTTAAGATATTTAACCAAATTTTCCCGATTGAATTCCAGGAAGAAGAATTCCTTTAATGTATCCAGAAGCCTCATTTCCTCCTGAAACTGATCTTCTTTGTTTTTAACGATCATTTTTTCCTCCTTATGTGGACAGACAATGCTGTCAGGATTTTACTCGGTATAGTATAACAATAATATTAATTCGTCAAGATAAAGTCAAATAATAGAATTTTTAATTTTGAATTTTGAAATAAATTATAATGACTAAATTTTGAAACATTAAAAATTAAAACATTCAAAATTGTTTCGAAATTCAAATTTGGAAATTAAAAATTGCATAAGTAATAAATCATTTAATTAGAAGTACCTTGGTAGAAGAAAGGTTTTACCAAAAGTACTAAACTAAAATAATATGGCAAAAATATTAGGCATCGATCTCGGTACCACCAACTCCGCGATGGCGGTGGTGGAGGGAGGATCTCCGAGCATCATTGAGAACAAAGAGGGAGCGAGAACCACTCCTTCCATGGTCGCAATTTCAAAATCCGGCGAAAGGCTAGTCGGGCTTCTCGCCAAGCGACAAGCGGTCACCAATCCGGAAAACACCTTGTTTTCCATTAAGCGCCTTATCGGACGCAAGTTCGAAGACGAAGAAGTACAGCGTGATTTAAAACTAATGCCTTACAAAATTGTTAAGGCAAATGGAGGCGTGAAAATTGTGATGAGCGGAAAAGAATACACTCCTCAGGAAATTTCTGCGATGATTCTTGGAAAACTAAAGGCTGACGCGGAAGAGAAGCTCGGAGAAAAAATTGAAGAGGCGGTTATTACCGTTCCGGCCTATTTCGACGACTCGCAAAGAAAAGCCACCAAAGAAGCAGGAGAAATCGCGGGACTGAAAGTGCGAAGAATCATCAATGAACCGACCGCGGCCGCTTTGGCTTATGGATTCAATAAGAAAAAAGATGAAAAAATCGCTGTCTACGATCTTGGAGGCGGAACTTTTGATATTTCCATCCTTGAAGTCGGCGATGACACTGTTGAAGTGAAATCCACCAACGGCGATACACATTTAGGCGGAGACGACTTTGATCAGGTTTTGATTCATTGGATAATTTCTGAATTTAAGAAATCGGAAGGCATCGATCTTGGAAAAGATGCTCTGGCGTTGCAAAGAATCAAAGAAGCGGCTGAAAAAGCGAAAATTGAACTTTCAACTGCTCAAGACACCGAAATCAACCAGCCTTTCATCACCACTGACGCCAATGGACCGAAGCACTTGGTTATGAAACTGACTCGCGCGAAACTGGAAGAATTGGTTGGCGATCTAGTTCAAAAAACTTTAGGACCAGTCAAAAAAGCTCTGGAAGACGCGAAGCTTTCTGCTTCAGATATGAATGAAATTGTGATGGTTGGAGGAATGACCAGAATGCCTCTTGTCATTCAGGCTGTTGAGAAATTTTTTGGAAAGAAACCAAATGCGACTGTGAACCCGGATGAGGTGGTGGCGCTTGGAGCAGCCATTCAGGGAGGAGTTTTGCAAGGGGACGTGAAAGATGTTTTGCTTCTCGATGTAACGCCTCTGACATTTGGAATCGAAACGATGGGAGGAATCAGAACTCCGCTCATTGAGAGAAACACGACTGTTCCGACTTCTAAATCACAAATATTTTCCACTGCCGCTGACAACCAGCCGTCTGTGGAAATTCATGTGCTTCAGGGAGAAAGGGAAATGGCCGCTGACAACAAAACTCTCGGCCGGTTTATTCTCGATGGCATTCCGCCAGCTCCCAGAGGCATCCCGCAAGTGGAAGTGACTTTTGACATTGATGCCAACGGAATTTTGAGCGTGAAAGCCAAAGACAAAGCCACTGGTAAAGAGCAATCTATCCGCATTGAAGCTTCGTCCGGTCTTTCTAAGGAAGAAATTGAAAAGATGAAAAAAGACGCGCAAGTGCACGCTGAAGAAGATAAGAAAAAGAAGGAATTGATCGAAGTCAAAAACACGGCGGATACCTTAGTCTATACCACCGAAAAAGCTCTTCGCGACGCTGGAGACAAAATCACCGCAGATGAAAAGAAACCAGTTTCCGAAGCAATAGAGAAACTGAAAAAAGCCAAAGATTCTGACAATCTTGAAGATATCAAGAAAGCAACTGAAGAACTATCTCAAACCGCGCAGAAGATAGGCGAGAAGCTCTACAAGGCTGCCCAAGAAGCTCAGCAAGCCTCACAAACTCCGCCTCAAGGCGACCAACCTAAAGAAGGCGACCCCGAAAGTAATGGGACAGGAGTCAAAGATGCGGAGACGAAGGAAGAAGATAAGAAGTAAACTTAGAAAAAATATGCAAAATAAATTCAAAGCCAAATATATAAACGACTTGATTCTGCTTGTTTCCTTTCTGGTAACGGCAGCAACTGGCCTCCTGATCTTTTTCTTTCTCCCGCCCGGAGAAGGAAAGGGGATTCACAGCGAACTTTTGGGTTGGGGGCGGCATGATTGGGGCGCCATTCATGATTGGGCCGGAATAGTGATGATAATCACTACTTTTCTCCATATCGTTTTCCACTGGAAAGTTTTTGCCTGCCAGACAAAAAACTTCTTCAAGGAAGAAAAATGTGAAGTTGAAGAGGCAAAGGTGAAAGAGGATCCTAAAAAAGAATAAAACTTAAAATTGAGCTCCGCCTTGGCGGAGCTCTTTTTGAAAACATTTATTTCATAATTTATCCCCATTCTGGATAGTTGATGCGCATGATTAAGCTGGAAAAAACAAACGGTTCAAGTCAGAAGACTTGAACCTACGGAGGACATCCGGAGCAGGGAATAAAATAAGGATGCTGTTGCGGTGCATCAGCATCCTTATCTGGCGGCGGCTCTTATTGCTCTGATTTTTCGGAGCAGTTCGAACACTTGCCAGTGTCTGTGAATTTGAACGGATTTCCACAATGCGGACAGGGATGTTCTCTGTCGCAAATCCTTTCCCTTTGCCACTTGATCTGATCTTTTTTCATTGCTGACCTCCGAGGGTTAATATTGTGGTATTGGAAAACAAAGAACTAATTTAAAATTAATTAATAATGAAAAAATTGTCAACTATATTTGCAGAAAAT
>Ga0302251_1001573_pt1 | contig 13287 bp, 6 predicted proteins | sample AAG_RA_Gln_MG_FD_193534 | JGI IMG/M metagenome (GOLD analysis project Ga0302251, IMG submission 193534) | Enriched activated sludge microbial communities from anaerobic digester in WTTP, New Holstein, Wisconsin, United States - AAG_RA_Gln | ecosystem: Engineered > Bioreactor > Anaerobic >...
AGTAGCCGCGTGGGAAACAGAACGTAATAGCAAAGGGTGCTCGATGAATTGGCGTTTCACCACTGGCGATGCGCGTATCAAGCTGAAGCGCCTTTACCCATCGATTGAGTCTTGACGAACTACTAGGCTGGTTTGATTCGAAATTCGAATTTCGAATTCTGCAAAGGAACTCTCGGATGAAAACCCTCCGCCTCACCCTCTCCTACTTCCGCCACAACCTCATGTCGGCCATGGCCTACCGGGGCGCCTTTCTCCTCCAGGCGCTCGGCATGGTGCTGAACGACGCCATGCTCCTCTTCTTCTGGGCCATCCTCTTTACGCGCTTCCCCTCGCTGCGCGGCTGGACGATGAACGAGGTGCTGGTCCTCTACGGCACCGTCGCCTTTGCCTTTGGCCTGACCAACGTCGTCTGCGGCAACGCCTTTGGGCTCGCCCGCATCATCACCAGCGGCGACCTGGACTATTACCTGGTCCTGCCGGCCGCGCCCCTGACCCACCTCCTCGTGGCGCGCATGTCCGCCTCGGCCTGGGGCGATATCGGCTTTGGGGTGATCGTCTTTCTCGTCTTTTCGCCGCACCCCTGGATCGGCCTGCCCCTCTTCCTGCTGCTGGGCGCCGCCGCCGCCGTCGTCCTGACCTCCTTTGCCGTGCTCGTCGGGTCGCTCACCTTTTGGGTGGGCAACGCCGACAACCTGGCGACGCAGGCGATCAACGCCGTCGTCACCTTTGGCACCTACCCGATCGACATCTTTCCCGGGCCCGTCCAGCTGCTCCTCTATACCCTCATCCCGGCCGCCTTCGTCGGCTCGCTGCCGGCCGGCCTCCTCAGCGACCTGCGCTGGGAGAGGCTGCTCCTGCTGGCGGCCGTCGCGGCCGGCCTGGCCCTCCTGGCCCGCTGCACCTTTTACCGCGGCCTGCGCCGCTACGAGTCGGGCAACCTGGTGACGGTGCGGGGATAGCGGCGAGACATGCGCTCCTGCCAACCTCGCCCCTCCCCCCGCACCCCAGCGCAAAACACTTGCCTTCCCCATCGATTTGTGCTAAAATACACACGGCCGCAGCACGGCCTCCTCTCAACGGTCCATCTGTGCCGTCGTGTCAACGAGGAGCTACGGCGTGGACTATGCATTGGCGTTCCGCACACCGGCGAACCATCGCGCACAGCGCTGCGCTTCCCTGTACGCACTCGCAGGTGCCGCCCATCCCACGGGCCGGCGCCTGTTTGCTTTCTAGACGCAGCGCCTGCCTACTCTAGCGCCCAGGAGGTAGCCCTATGCACGTCCTCGAATCTGGCACCGGCGAGCTCCTCCAGCCCTATAGCATGGAAGAGTTCCGCGAGTGGAACCGCACGCAAAAGCCGCGCGCCCTGGTCGACAAGCTCATGAGCGAGCAGGAAGCCATCGCCCGCTTCGTCCAGGACGGCGACTATATCGGCAAAGAGCTCTATGGCACCTGCCGCGCGCCGATGTCGCTCTCGCGCGAGCTGGTCCGCCAGGGCAAGAAGCACCTCCGCGCCGTGGGCCAGGGCGTCTTGGAGCTCGACCTGTGGCTGGAGGCCGGCCTGGTCGATGCCATGGACCTGACCTACCACGGGCTAGAGGTCTATGGCATCTCCTACGCCCTGCGCCGCGCCGCGGAGAGCGGCCGGGTCAAGCTGGTGGAGTGGAGCAACGGGGCCATCACCTGGCGGATGAAGGCGACGGCGATGGGCGTGCCCTTTATCCCCGTCAAGTCGATGCTCGGCTCCGACACCTTTCGCTACAGCGCCGCCAAGGTGATCGAGTGCCCCTTTACGGGGGAAAAGGTCTGCCTGCTCCCGGCGCTGGTGATCGACGTGGCCCTCATCCACGCCCACCGCGCCGACCGCTACGGCAACGCCCAGGTCGAGGGCATCAGCGGCTTTGCCCTGGAGATGTCGCGCGCGGCCAAGCGCCTGATCGTCAGCGCCGAAGAGATCGTCGACAGCGAGGCGATCCGCCGCACCCCCGACCGCACCACCATCCCCTACTACCTGGTGGACGCCGTCGTGCACGCCCCCTTTGGCTCGCACCCCGGCGAGATGGTCTATCTCTATGAGCGCGACGAGGAGCACATCCGCGACTATGTCAACGTCTCGCAGACGCCCGCGGGGATGAAGGACTATATGGACCGCTACGTCTATGGCGTCAAGAGCCACCAGGAATACCTGGAGCTCGTCGGCGCGGAACGACTGGACTATTTGAAGCGCACCGTGGTGGGGAGGTAAGCGATGGCCGACTATAACCGCACCGAGCTCCTGATCTGCAGCGCCTGCCGGCTGATGGAGGACAACTCGACCGCCTTTATCGGCACGGGCATCCCGATGCTGGCGGCCTCGCTGGCGCAAAAGCTCTATGCCCCCAACCTGGTGGCCGTCTTCGAGTTCGGCGGCACCGGCGCCCAGCTGGCGCGCCTGCCGCGCGCGGTGGGCGAATCGCGCACCTTTTACCGCGCCGTGGCCGCCTCGGGCATCTGCGACATCATCGAGACGGCGCAGCGCGGCTTTATCGACTATGGCTTTCTCGGCGGGGCGCAGATCGACCCCTACGGCAACCTCAACTCGACCTATATCGGCGGCGACCACGACCACCCCAAGGTGCGCCTGCCGGGGAGCGGCGGCGGCAACGACGTGGGCAGCCACTGCTGGAAGACCATTATCCTGATGCAGCACGAAAAGCGCCGCTTCCTGCCGCGGGTCGAGTTCGTCACCACGCCGGGCTACCTGAGCGGGCCCGGGGCGCGCGAGGCGGCCGGCCTGCCGCGGAACACGGGGCCGTACCGCGTCGTCACCAGCCTGGCGGTGTTGGGCTTTGACCCCGCGAGCCTGCGCATGCAGCTCTTGCAGGTGCAGCCGGGGGTCACGGTGGCCGAGGTGGTAGAGAACACCGGCTTTGAGCTGCTGATGGCCGACGAGATCACGGAGAACGCGCCGCCGACGGCGGACGAGCTGCGCGTGCTGCGGGAAGAGGTGGACCCGGAAAAGATCTATATCTGAACCGCGCCCCTGACAGGGCCGCGGACCAGGATCGTACGGCGGACGCCGGGGTTGCGGGCAGGGGCCCCCCCCGGCGTCCGCCGCGTTTGGGGCCGGCCGGGCGCAGGCTGGTTCACCTACCCCCCTGGCCCCCATAGGCGCTAACTCTGGCGCCAGGCGCTTTTCTCCCCGGCTGCGCGGGAGCAGTTCTTTGCAGGGGCGCTGCCCCTGCACCCCGCCGGGGGACTTGCAGTCCCCCGGCCCCCCTGCATAGAATCCTGCTGGAGAGCTGGCCGGGGTTATTCTGGCGCAGGCCGATTGCCGCCGGGCGGCCGGCCGCCCAAGAGAAGGCCGGCAGCGCCGGGGAGTACGAGGTCGAGGTCAAGGCCCTCTTCAACGGCACGGGCGAGGTCCGCAGCGGCAAGCTGGAGGCGCTGCTGACGGTCGCGTAGCGTTCCGGCGGCGGCAGGCCGCCCTGGCAGCGGAGTTCACCTCGGCATAGTGCATTTCCGCCGATGACCCTTTGAATGTTCTCGTAGGGGCGGGGCTTGCCCCCGCCCCGTCCGCGGGGCGACCGCAAGGGTCGCCCCTACGGCGATTCCAATCATCATCGGCGGAAATGCAATAGGCAGCAGAAGCCCTGGGGGGCGGGCCTCCACCCGCCCCCCAGCGGCATGTCCGGCTCCCCACCCCACCCCATCCCAGGCCAGCGGTGTGTACCAGTTGGACCGGCCGGCCGGAACGTGCGCCTGGCGGCGGAGCCGCCTTGGGGTCGTGCGGCGGCCACCTGCGGAGCGCGCACGATCCAAGGAAAAACGCGGGCCCATCCCAGGAGATTTCGAGGCCAACCCCAAGGAAAGAGGAGCAGAACCCTTGGAAGTTGGGGCGGATTGACTGGAAGTTGGCGCCGATTGACTGGAAGTTGGCGCCGATTGACTGGAAGTTGGCGCCGATTGACTGGAAGTTGGCGCCGATTGACTGGAAGTTGAAGCCGATTGACTGGAAGTTGAAGCCGATTGACTGGAAGTTGAAGCCGATTGACTGGAAGTTGAAGCCGATTGACTGGAAGTTGGCGCCAACTTTCAATCAACTGGCCCCAACTTCCAGTACATGGGCTTCGAATTCCAAGGAACCCGGCTTCAACTTCCAAGGAATCTGGCTCGCACTTCCAAGGAATCTAGCTCGCACTTCCAAGGAATTTGGCACCGATTTCCAGTGGTTTCTTCCCGCTGCCGGCGTCTAGACCTCTATTCTCCTGCTGCGCACCGTCTCCCCGTGGGGCCAGGTGGCCCGCGCCAAGCGGCCCATTCTACAGTGGGAGCAAGACCTCCGGCCACATCCGCGGACGGAAGGCGGCCGGCCGCTCCTACCAGGCCGGCGCATCCCCCTGCCCGGGGTGCGGCGCGGCGGCCCCGCGGCGCGCCCCGGGCGCGGGGCCGGCCGCTTCGCCCCCGGGCACCGTCGTCTGGGCATCGTGCGCCCAGGGCCAAGGCTCGGCGGTGCCGTCGGCGAGCACGGCCCGGCAGCGAAAGAGATAGGTGCGGCCGGCCGTGCCGGTGAAGAGGGCCTGGGTCTGCGGGGTGCGGACGTGCCAATCCTGCCAGGCCCCCAGGGCCGCGTCGCGGAACTGGACGTCATAGAGCACGCCCGGCGTGCCGGCCCAGCGCACGGCAAAGGTAGCGCCGGGCGCGATAGGCGGCAGCTCGGCCACGCGCGAGGTAGGGGGCCAGGCGGCAGTCTGTTCCCCCCGCGGCGGCCATTCCCCCAAGCCGGCCGGGCAGTCCTTGGCCTCGACGTTGCCGGCCCGGTCGACCCCGCGCAGGCAGAGGTGGTAGGTGTGGCCGGCCGTCCCTGTCAGGACGGCCTGCGTCGTCGTCACCCCCAGGAACCAGGGAGCCCACGTCGCGGCGGCCTCGTCGCGGAGGTAGAGGTCGTAGTGATCCAGCCCGGACAGCTCGTCTTGGCCGGCCCAGGCGATGTGGTAGGGCTCGGCGCCGGGGGAGGCCGCGAACCAGGTCTGGGGCGCCAGGCCGTCGAGGATCGTCCAGGCGTCGGGCCCGGCGGGATAGTCCTCGCGGTTCCCCGCGGCGTCATAGGCCCGCGAGCGAAAGGCGGCGGCCTGGCCGTGCGTCCCCGTGTAGAGGCCGGCGGCGGCCGTGGTGCCCACCTGCCAGTCGACCCAGCAGCCGGGCGTGGTGGTGGGCGCGGCGCAGACCTGGACGTCGTAGGCGACGATGCCGGAACCCTCGTCGACCCCGCCCCAGGCTACGGCCGCGGGGATGGGGCTGTAGGGGGCCAGGGCAGCTACCTTGGAGGAGGGCGTAACGGCGTCCACGACGGTGATAGTGTCGGGGTCGGCCGGCCACGGCTCGAGGTGGCCGGCCAGGTCGCGGGCGCGGCTGCGGAAGGAATAGGACTGGGCGTGCTGCCCGTAGGGAAAGGCCGCCGCCGCGGCGGTCGTGTGGGTCAGCCAGCCGGTCCAGGCGCTGTCCGCGCCGGCCGCGGGGTCGTCGCAGTCGCCGGCGCAGTACTGGACGTCATAGTCGACGATGCCCGAGGCGCTGTCCCAGCCGCCCCAGGTGACGGTGAAGGCGGCCTGGCTGTAGGCGGGCAGGGCGTCGACGCGGGTGTCCGGCGGGTACAGATCGACGACCGTGCAGGCATCGGGCTGGCCGTGCTCGGGCTCCTCGTTGCCGGCGCGGTCGCGCGCGCGGCTGCGGAAACAGACCCGCGTCTCTTCGGATTCGAGGACGGCCTGCGTGACCGTCACGCCGGTGAGCCACTCCTCCCACACGGCCATCTTGGGCAGCTCGCAGTCGACGCGGCACGTCTGGAGGTCGTAGGAGGCGATGCCCGAGCCGGCGTCGGCGCCGCTCCAGGTCACGGTGATGGGGCCGCTGCTGTAGGGCGGGAGCGCGGCCACGGCGGATGTGGGCGCCACGGCGTCCACGCGGGTGCCGGCGTCGGGGTCGGCCGGCCAGCCTTCCACGTTGCCGGCGTGGTCGCGCGCCCGGCTGCGAAAGTAATAGGCGCGGCCATCCTGGGCGTTGCGGAAGAGGGCGCCGGTCTGGGTGGTCGCGGTGAGCCAATCGCTCCAGACGCCCGCGGTGGGGAGACAGTTGTCGACGCAGACCTGCACGTCGTAGGAAGCGACGCCGGAAACGCCGTCGTGGCCGTCCCAGGCGACGGGGAAATCGGCGGGGCTGTAGGGGGGCAGGCCGGCCACACCCGAGGCCGGCGGCGTCAGGTCCACGGTGGTCGCGGCGTCATAGTCGGGGCCCTGGGGCCAGGGCTCGACGTTGCCGGCGCCGTCGACGGCGCGGGAGCGCAGGTAGTAGGTATGGCCCTCCTGGGCGCCGGGAAAGTCGGCGTAAAAGGGGATGGGATAGGAGATCCAGCCGGTCCAGGGGCCGGCCGGCCCGTCGCGGTACTGCACGTCGAACCGCTGCACGCCGGAGCGGTCGTCGCGGCCGGACCAGGTGACGGGAAAGGATGGGCTTGCCTGATAAGCCGGCTGCGGCCCCACGGCCGACTGGGGCGGCGTGGTATCGCCGGGGATGGGGGTAGCAGTCGGGGTGGGGGTTGGAGAGGGGTGGGGCGTGGGGGCCGGGTAGTCGGGCAGGCCGGCCGGCCGCGGCAGGGCGCCGCCGGCCGGCGCGGCGGGGAGCCCCGGGAGCGCATGGGCGGGGACGGCGGCCGAGACGAAATTCTTCATCGCGGCGGCGACAAAGTGGCAGTAGCCCGTAGTGCAGGGAAGGTAGTCGTGCGCGAGGGCAAAGGCGTGGATGGCGGCCTCCAATTGCGTGTCGCGGATACCATAGGGGTAGTCGTCGGTGCCGCCGCAGGGGCTGCCCCCGGCGTGCGGCCAGGTATAGGGGCAGACGACCGCCGCGCCGCAGTTGTAGAGGTTCTGGAGCGTCTGGTAGTGGACCTCGTACCCGGGATCGTAGCAGTCCCAATCGATCGGGTTCCACTCGACCAGGCCCCAGCGCCCGCGGCCGGCCTGGCCGTCGGCCAGGGCGGCGACATCCTGAAACAAGGTCGTATAGGGCCGGCCCCAGCCCAACCGGCTGGCGGCCTTGGCGTCATAGGTCGTGAGCCCCACCTGCGCGCCGTCTACCTGGGCCGTCCAGATGGGGCTGCAGAAGTGGTCCTGGGGGAGCGGGTCGGCAGCCTGGTGGGTAAAGACCATATCCCCGGGAAAGCCCGCGGTGCCGGCGGTGCAGCCCTGGTCGGCCAGGGGGCAGGCCCAGAGGTGCCGGCCGTCGTCGCCGGTGTTGGCGCAGGTGACGAAATCGGCCGTCCGCTGGACCCAGGAGCGCACGCTCAGCCGGCGGTAGTCGGTCCAGGTCTCGGCGTAGGGCGTGTCGGGATAGACGCACTCCCAGGCGTTGTGGCCGGGCACGCCATAGGCACAGAGCGGCGGGTTGTTCTGGACCGTAAAGCCGTCGCCCAGGTGGTCGGGGGAATCGAAGCGGTGGTTGGCCCACCACCCGATAAAGGAGGTGCCCATGTCCTGGTTCAGCGCCTCCAGGTCGCCACCGTACAGGTCGTAGACGAAATCGACAAAGTGGTGGCGCATGCCGCCCGTGCAGTACTGCGGCTGCGGGGAGGGGCTCGACCCGCACTCGACAGGGTAGCTGCCGCGGTAGTCGAACTGGTCGGCATAGTCGAAAGCCACCTGCGCATCCCACGGGTTATAGTTGCACGGAACGCCGCCGCAGTCGCCGGCATAGACCTCCAGGTCGGGCCGCGACGCGTAGAGGGAGCTCATCCCGACCTCGGAATCCAGGCTCACGCCGACGAGCAGGCGGCCCTGGGGGCCCTGGCGAAAGTCCTCCAGCCAGCAGATCGCTTCCTTCAGGTTTCGTTCTTTATAGCGCTGCCAGTCCCGCTCCAGGATCCAATCCAGGTCCGGCGAGGTGAGGTCGATGTCCGAGTGGGAGATGTGCTGGGCGGGGCTGCGCGATTCGTCGTACCAGGGCTCGGCCTGGTTGGCGGCGTCGGACAGGTTCGTGTGCATATTGTTCTCGTCCGTCGTCAGCAGGGCGCGGGTCAACTGGCCGTACCCCGGCCAGCCGGCACCGGCCCACTGCTGGCCGTTGAGGTGGATGAGGACCGGCAGGTTGGTTGCGGCGGCGACAGACAGGATGTAGCGCAGGATGTTTTCGTCGAAATGAAAATCGTGGGCGGCATCCTCCACCCAACCCAGGTAGAACACGGCGGCCGAGAAGCCGACCCGCACGGCCGACCCACTGTGGTCCGCGCCGAGACGGTCCTTCATCTCGCGCAGTTGGACAAGATCCGGATTGCCCCCCGGCTCGGCGCACGACGCGGGGCAGTCCCGCGGCCCCTGGCAGCCGCAGCAGAGGGTGTACCAGTCGTCTTCGCCCGCCCCGCAGCCGTTGTTACCCGTCGACAGGACCGGCAGCACGTAGAGCGGGCCGGCGCCGGCCGGCCGCTCGCCCCCGCAGTACGGGTAGGGGGCCGCGGCGTCGGGCGAGCCCGCCGGCAGCGTCCCCACCGCGTTCCAGCCGCCGGCACTATACTCCCAGGTGTCGCCCAGCGGGCCGCCGGTGTCCTGGCGCTGCCCGCCAAAGAGCACCATTGTCCCGCGCGCCGTGTCGTAGGCCATGGCCGCCGCCGTCCGGCCGGCCGGGCCCGGAGCCGCCGCGGCCGGACGCCAGTCGCGGCCGTCATACTCCCAGGTGTCGTCCAGGACGTCGCCGGCGGCCGCCCCGCCGTAGAGCACCGCCACCTGGCGCCGGGCATCGTAGGCCATGGCCGCGCCGGTGCGCGGCGGCGGGCTGTGGGCGGGGAAAACCTGCCGCCAGTCGGACCCGTTGTACTCCCAGGTATCGCCATAGGTTGTCGCCCCGGCCCCCCCGTACCCACCAAAGAGCACGACCACGCCGCGGAGTGGATCGTACGCCAGCGCGTGGCCGGCTCGTGCCGGGGGCGCGTGCGGCGTCACGGCCTCCACCCAGGTGGTGCCGCTGTACTCCCACGTTCGGGCATAGTAGGCGCAGCCCGGCCGCTCGCACCACCGGCCCCCAAAGGCGATCACCCGCCCGCGGGCCGCGTCGTAGGCAGCCCCAGCGGCACTGTACAGCGGGTAGGCCGTGACAAAGCGCCAGCCGGCGCCGTCGTACTCCCACGTCTCGCCGGCATAGTTCTCCCGCAGGCCGGCCAGGACCACCACCCCGCGCCGGCTGTCATAGGCCATCACGCGGCCGGCGTCCAGCTCGGGCGTGACGGGGGTGGCCACCGGCTGCCAGGCCGCCGCCCCATACTCCCAGGTATGGGCGCTGCCGTAGAGCACCATCACGCCGCGCCTGGCGTCATAGGCCAACGAGGGGGACTCCACATACTCCGGCCGGCCTTCCGGCGCCGCGGCCGCCAGGGCGGCGGCAGGGGCCGGCCCGCGAGCGGAATCCCAAAGTGGGTAGGATAGGCTCGCTCCAGGATAGAGCAGTTGTCCCACGATCATGCAGAGAATCGACAGCAGATTGCCGGGCAGAACTCGCTTCCCTTTCATGGCACCCTCCCTTGCTATGGGTCATGTGATTACGGCTTCGGACCCTGCGCTCCTCTCCCCATACGGTCTGGCCTTTTTCCGTTTGCCGTGGGCCACGAAGCGCAGCGGTGTGGCGGTTGCGGCAAAGCGGAACGGCACTCCGCTGCGCTCCGGGCCTTACGACGCCTTCCTGTGCCCAGTGGCACTCAAGGCCAAACTCAGCGGAGAGGGCCAAAAGCGCCGCTCCGACGGTATCCGCTACTCACGGTCCGGCCGGCCCATAACGGCCGTGACGACTCCCTTGAGCAGAGACTGCAGGTAGAAGCGATAGCCCTCCTCCATCTCCAGGATCGCAACCGCATGGTCGCTAGCGGCATAGACGCGCCCCGTGTCGGGGGCCACGGCGATGGCCCGGACCCACGAACCGTCGCCGATCGGGATCGTCTCCACAACGCGCGCTCCCACGCCCGCCGACAGGAGGCTGCCATAGACCGCGTGGCCGGCATAGGCGTAGCTCTGCTCGGGGTGCAAGGCAAGCCCGGAGTAGCGCGTGCCTTCCGGCAGTGTCCAGGCCGCCACGGACCTGGCTCCCTGGTAGACCTCGATCCGATCGCACTGGTCGTACTCGGTGTCCATGCGCTCGTGCACGTAGAGGGCGCCGCCGGCCGGCGCGGCCTGCATCGAGAGCACCTCCCAGGGCCCCACGAGGCCCACCGACGTAACCACCTGGGTCCCGCTGATCAACCACAGGCTTCCGGCGCCCGTCGCCACATAGGCATAGCCGCCGGCCGGCTCGATCGCGACGGCCTCGGGCGAGCCCTCCACGACGACGTCGGTCAGGACGGCCGTGCCCGAGACGACGTGCACCCGGTCGGCCCACGGGTCGGCCGCGTAGACGAGCCCGCTGCCCGGATGGACGGCCACGCCGGCCAGGCCGTATGCGCCCAGCGCCAGGGAGGCCAGCGGCGCCGTGCCGCTGACGACCGTGAGCCGGCCCGCGCCGTCCGCCACGTAGAGCGGGCCGCCCCGCGGATGCACGGCCAGCTGCGTGGGCGGGCCGGCCAGGGGGATCGCCGCCAGCGTCGTCGTCCCGCTCAACACCAGCACCCGCTGCTCGGCCGGCAGGGCCAGATAGACCAGGCCGCTCGTGGGGTGCAGCAGCATCTGGCTCGGGGCCGCCGTCAACGGGACGGAGGCCACCAGCGCCTCGCCCGCGATCCAGGAGAGGGTCGGCGGGTCGGACAGGAGGGCGACCTGCCCGTTCGTGGGGTGCGCCGCCAGCGCCCGGGGGTAGGGCGCCGCCGGGGGGATCGCCCCCAGCGGCCGCGTCCCCGACAGCACGGCGACCGACCTGGCGCCGTCCACCGCATAGACCAGCCCGGAGACGGGGCTGCTCGCGAGCGGCGCGCTGCCGCTCAGCACCGTCACCGTCGTCAGCACCGCCGTGCCGCTGAGCACCGTCAGCTGCCCGGCGCCGGGGTGCCGCAGGTAGACCAACCCGGTGGCAGCGTCGACCTCGATGCGCCCGCCGGGGGCGGGCACGGCCACGTCGGTGAGCACAGCGGTGCCGCTGACGACGGTGAGCGTCGGCGTGTGGGCGTGGCTGACATAGAGGTAGCCCCGGCCGGGGTCCGCCGCCAGCGCGGCGACGCGCCCCCCCGCGGCGAGCCGCCCGAGGACGGCCGTCCCGCTGACGACGGCCAGGTGGTCTTCCTGGCTGACGACATAGGCCAGGCCGGTGCGGGGCTGGAAGGCGATGGCCCCCGCGTCGCTCACCGGTGCCGTCCCCACGACCGCCGTGCCGCTCAACACCAGGACGTTGGTATAGCCCGAGGTCACATAGACCCATCCCCGATCGGGGTCGGCCGCGACGTGGCGGGGAAGGAAGCCGGCGACCTCGACCGTGCCGAGCACCGCCGTCCCGCTCAGGATCGTGGTCGTGCCCCAGGGAGGAAAGAGGTAGAAGGAATAGGTGCGCAGCAGGTAGAGGTAGCCGGTGGCCGGCTGAAAGGCCGCGGCGGTCGCGCCGCAGCCGCCGCGCAGCGTGACGCAGCCGCCCAGGGAGACGGTGGTGATCACCTCCGTGGCGCTGATCAGCTGCAGGTGGAACTCGTCGGCCGGCCCGACGCAGCGCGCGCCGGTCCGCTCGACAGCATAGAGCAGCCCGTTGCCCGGGTGCACGGCGAGGTGCATCTCCGCCGCGTCGTAGAACCCCTCGTTGACAGCCGCGACCATGCCCACCACCGCCGTCCCGCTGAGGACGGTAATGTCGCCGCTCCAGCGGTTGGCCACATAGACGAGGGGACCGCGCGGGTCGGCGGCGATGGCGTCCGGATGGTCGCCGATGCCGGGGGCAAGGGGGATAGTGCCGACGACGTGGTGGCGCGCGATGCCGGCAGCCGGCGGGAGCGCGCGCGGGGCCGGGAGCATCTCACCGGCGGGCCGCGCCTGGGGGAGAATCGGACCGGCCCCGGCCGGCCGGCCGGCGGCCAGCAGCAGCCCGAGGCCAACTCCCAGGAGAGCCGCCCACACCGCGAGCGCACGCAGGGGGCCTGACTCAGCAGGCCGTGACAGTCTTGCCATCGCTTCCTCCTTCTCCGCTGTCTGCAAAGGGGGCCGCTATCCTGCCCCCGGCACAAAAAACCAACCTGTCTGGCAGAGGTAAAGCCGCCAGGAGTGGGGAGACCGCCCGCTCCAACCTAAAGGCGCCTCTGCGGCATAAGCCGCACGGCAAGCGGCCCGGGCTAGCCGTCCCGCGGAGCCGAGGCCGCAGCGGCCCCGCCTTCCGCAGCTCCTGCTCCGACGCGTGCGTACAGACCCGCCTCGCGTCCGCGGTGATAGAGCTCCAGGCATTGGTCGCGCTGGGCCAGGTAGGGGCGCAGGGTGGCTGGGCCCCGAAGCCAGCGCACCGGGGCGACGGCGGCGACGGCCGGCCGCGACGGCGGCCGGCGCGGGCCGGTAGACCCGTCGGCCGGGCCGGCCTCGGTTGCCAGAAATACGCCTTCCCGCTCGCGATGTGCATTCATGCTCCTCTCCTTTCTTGCCGCTCATTGGCCGAGAGCGCGCCGCGGCCGCGGACCCGGCGCAAGCCCCTTTTCCGAGCGCCTGGCCGCCGGCGATCTCCCTCCGCCGGGCCCCCTCCGTCTGCCGGACCGGGCCCGGCAGACGCCCCCACCCGCCGCCGCGGGCGGCCCGTTCGCCGATCCGCAAACGGCCGGCCAGACCCCGGGCAGAAAGGGGCACGGAGAAGGGCGCCGGCGACAGCGCCGGCGACGGCGCCAGTACTGGCGCCAGCGACAGCCAAACCGAGCTCGAGAAAACGACCGCGCACGATGCTCTCCCTATGGGCCTACCTTTCCCAATTGCCGGCCCTGGTGCGGAAGCAGCTGCTCCCCACTGCCGGTATTGTACCACAATCCCGGCAATTTGTCAAGTGTTTTGCGGTATTGTTTGTGTGAGTGTATGGTGGGGAGCTAGAACGGGGCCGCCCGAGGGGCGCGGCATGGCCCTGGTGTATCTCCATCGCAGATGGTTGGCGCCGCCGTAGGGACGGCCCTTGCGGCCGCCCGAGAGGCCTTCAGCCAGGACGGAGCCTCCCTGCGGCCCTCCCCCTACCGCATGGTACCCCCAGGCACAGGTTTCTCCGTTTTTCTGTTTATCCGCTTATCCGCTTACTAGCTACCTGACACTTTAACAACAAAGGGTTGACCGGCACCGCCAAACCTGGTAAAGTTACTGTGGGCAAACACAATAGCTATCCCAGGAGGTGACAGATGAC
>Ga0302251_1001574_pt1 | contig 13278 bp, 12 predicted proteins | sample AAG_RA_Gln_MG_FD_193534 | JGI IMG/M metagenome (GOLD analysis project Ga0302251, IMG submission 193534) | Enriched activated sludge microbial communities from anaerobic digester in WTTP, New Holstein, Wisconsin, United States - AAG_RA_Gln | ecosystem: Engineered > Bioreactor > Anaerobic >...
TGAGGATGCTTACTATCTGACTCTCTGTGAATTTACTCTTTCTCATTATTACTCCTGTTTGTATTTTAACAGAAATTATCAAGTTATATATGGTCTAGTTTATGGGGAGGGGTACAGTATAACCATTCTGTCATACATTTTTCATTGAATGGATAGTCTCGGTTATTTAATTTTATTGTTTTTAAGGTTTCACATATATTATCAGAAGAATGTTGACTCCGTAATGGGGGTTTAGTCTTTTTAGCTACTTGTTTATGCATTATTGCTTTCCAATAAAGTGTCATAAATATCTTTATAACTTGGAGTTTCAGGTAATAACGAAAAAGATATTGATGTTAAGTACTCATTAGTCTGTTTGCAAATAACGTTATAAACATCTAATGGTTCATTACTCAAAAGATTCAAATAACTTAAATCTGTATCTAAAAGGATATGACCAATCCCCTCTGCAATAAATTTAGAACGGTATTCTCTACTTGAACGAGTATTTGCCTGAGAAACACATTTAATAGCATATTCAGAAAATATTTGGATTTCTGTCTCGGGAGCGATTAACCAATCCATAAGGATTAAAAAATATTGGATTTCTAAGAGTTTATTATCCTCTAAAAAAGTCATTGTTTTTATCTTTAAGTTATTGATTACGTAGAATAAAGCAAGAAAATCATTTTTTTGTTTGAATCTCATTTTTTTAATATGAAATTCACTTGATTTCAGGACGGTAAGCTCTAGATATTTGTCAAATAAGGTACTACTAAATAAGTGTCGAATTAAAGCTAAGGTTTCATTAAACCCATCTTTTATAGCTTCTGAGGATATAGTATCTAAACTCTCATATTTTGTATATGCATTTTCTATTGAATCATTTTTATTGCCAAGTTGTTGATCTAACATCGAAGTAACTATGGATGAGATAAATTCTAGATCACCCATACGATCAACTTGTCGTTCGGTGAAAATTCCAGTAGAAGCGAAAAATTCTTGATTATTTTCATCTTCAGCAATCTTCTCTACGAGATTTAAAAAATTTGATTTGTTATAGAATGCATATCTCAATTCTTGTTGATTTAAGTTGACAGTATATTTATTAACCCGTGCATACATATCAATAATATCATCTTCAGTTGCATTTTCTATTATTACGAAGTAAAGGTCATATTCCATAAAATTATTATCTAGATTATCAATCAATGTTCTTTTAAAATCGTTAAAAGTTTTACCATTCAAAAGAGTCGTGTCTAGTCCTGCAAGAGTAAAACTATTATTATGAAATTCAGAAATAGCTCTAAGTCTTTGCTGTCCATCAATTACTTCAAATACACCTTTGTCGTTCAAATTTACTAAAAAGAAGGGGATGGGTTTTTGAGTCATAACCGTTTCAATTAAGGAGGACTTCGCTCCTTTGGTCCATACGGAGCGTCGTTGATATTCTGGACGAAGTATTAATTGTTCATCCTGTATTAATTTAATAATCTCTTTTATTTTTTTTGGCTCTATTTTCCAAGTGAATTTGGATTTCATATCGTACACCTTCTATTTATGATAATGATAAGTGCACATCAGAGTGCACACATGCTGCAAAATTGGTCATTCTCAAATTTATCAAGATCTGCATCGTGACGAGTTAAAAATGCCATTTCTTCCATCATCGTACCATTTTTAACTTTATGATTTTTCTTATACTCTTCATATTTTTTATATGATTCTTTAACGCGTGCAATGTTTTCTATTTTTGCAAATTCTACAAGGGATATGTCTCGGATCCATGTATATCCATCCTTTTCAAAATTGGCTGCTTTCCAATATTCCCCAGGGTGTTTTTCAAGTAGCCATACCCATTCAATTTGGCGCATAAAAAAACAGAAATAACAACCGGAACGTGTGCGGTTGTAAGAAATATCAAACTCAGCATCATATTCAGGCGTATAATACTCAGGTAATCCTACACCGTTTTCATGAAGTATGCGCTTTACGTCATTTAGTGTTATTCCATCTTCCACAAAAGGCATGACTGTGTGAAAATCTTCTCGGTGAGGTATAAGACCAGTACGGTTTTCATCCGCACGGATACCGACATAATTATAGATTACACCTTCTTTAACATAGTCGATTAATGCTTCGAGTTTTAAATTACGAGTGCACCAACGTTCTGTTGGCGATGGTAAAAATCCATTGTATTGTTTTAAAAGATCTTTAAAGCTTTTCTTTGGGTAAATTTTTTTTACTGTAATGCCCAATGCACGTTCAAGTTTTTCAAGGTAAGCATAGGTTTCTGGAAGCTCTTCTTCCGTATCAAAGAAAACATATTCAAAATCTATCTCAGGTCGTGTGTCTCTCAGATGAAATGCTAGTGCAGCGCTATCTTTGCCACCTGATATAGATAGGATATGTCGGATGTTATTCATTATTTTCCTTTGAAGCCTCTTCTGCCAATAATGCTATCAAATATAGTTTCTCTTCTTTTGTTAGATTGCGTGGAAGATTGTATAGTACGTTTTCTGCATACTTGCTGAGTTCAGATATTTTTTTATTATCTACTGAAATTACTATACTATTCTCTCCATTAAGCGTGGAAACTTTGAGTTTTTTAACATCTACAGGACGCTCATTGATTAACTCAATAATATCAAGTTTAGAAAGAACATGTTGCGCAAATGATTTAATATTTCGTTTGAAATCTTGGATGTCTTTATCAAATGCATCATCTATTTTTTTATGATTTAAAACGAGCGATAGCCCATTAAGAAATGAAACTAAATCATTTGCTGTCGTAGACATACGGGAGATGTCATTTACATTTTTATCGTCATTTTCTTTGAGATATTTATCTAAGATCCCTTCAAATTCATTTTCAAATGGGTAGTGTTTGCTTGTAAGGTTGAAAGCACTTGCAATTGTCTGTTCAAGTTCCAAAATCATTGTTTTGTAAGAAAACACAATCTCATTAAACGCTTGTTTGAAAGCACTAATGAAATCATCTACATTTGATACATTAAGTGAGTCAAAGCCTATAGCTTTTGGGAAGAGTTCAAAAAATGACAAATGAGGTTCTTTTGATGAGAGAATGCTCGATCTTAATTGGATAGCATTATTGGATAATTTTCTGGTTTGTTGACAATAGTCTGGGAGCGCTTTTAATTTAGTGAAAAGCTTTTGAAAAACAAATTTAATATTTTTCTTAGTATAACTCGCGTCAAAATATTGATTAAAAATTTGGATATATTTGGTAAAAATCATTTCTTCTTTTTTAGAAAGTTCATACCAACGGACAGTATAAAGTTTGGTGTTTTTCCAAATATCCATTACATCATCGACATCAAAGTCATACTGATATGTATTTTCCCTAAAAAAATGAATTCTTGATTCATTAACAATCAAAAATAAGAAGACAACAAACTTGGCAGCATCTTCATTGAGACCAAAAGGTTTGTCAGTCAGTATCTCTATAAGAGATATTACGGGAAAAGGTTTACCAGTTTTCATACTCTTAGTAAGTATTTGCCAAAGAGGTTCAAATTTGCATTGTACTGGTTCAGAGAAACCCCAGGATTTATTTTTTGGATCAAATGTGTGTAGTCCAGATTTTTTTACAACCGAGAGGTAGATGGCTTTTTCAGGCGGTGTTTTATCAATACTGAGATTCTCTTCTTTCTCATGTTCTATCATATGTTTAAAGAGAGCTTTTAAGCCATTTGGGACAGAAATATCACGATTAATAGTATTAATAAGGTCATTTATGATGATGGGCATATTCGGATATGTTTGTTCAAGCATTGTTGAAATACTTTGCTGAAGATGTTCAGAAGTATAAGCGATGGCTTCTCCAGCAAAGTACATTTGCTCTTTGATGTCTAGAATTTTAACTATTTCATTCTTGTTTGCATTGAACATATTGTTTAGAATCTTACGCACAAGTTGATTTGATTGAACATCTTTACGCTTGAGCATAGACTCAATGGCTATGGATTGCTCAACAATGTTTTTGAGCTGGCGTGTTAATGGCAGTGCGATGTAGATGGAATGGGGATTATTTTTACTTGTGGCAATAAGTTCTTTTTCTGTAATGTTTGAGCTAGTGTAGATAAGTTTAAAATATTGGTCAGCACTTTTGGATAGATCAGCTTCAATGAACTCTTTTGTAAAGAACTTTGCAGTACCTGTATTGATGTAGAAACGTTTTGCTAATACTTTATCGTTAGAAATGAGCTTGTTTATCTCTGCTTCATAATCATTCTTGAGTTGATCTTTCATAATAGCTGCGAGATCAGCATTAATATCGATGCTAGTTTCTTCTATTAATGCATAAGCATTTGTAGCGATTTTATGAATTAGTAGCCCTTTTTCTGTAAGCTCTTTAATCGCACTTTTAACATTTTTTTCATCTGGTAAGGCAAGTTCTAATGCATATTCATCAAGTTGAATGAGATGTTCAAGCTTAAAAGCTGAAATGAGAGCAATTGACTTAATAATTTTTTGCTGAATGCTCGTCAAAATATTTGCGCTGTCAAGATACTCATTAGCTAGTTTCCAAGATTCTCTATCGATCATATTCACATTGTATGCATTGGCAAGGTAATTGATATAATCGAATAACATTGGTAAAGTGTAGAGAGCTTCTCCATTCTGCTCTTCAGTAATAAAGCTTTGGAATGAGTAGGGTTCCTGGGCAGATAAAAATGAAAAAACAGAACGCTGATTTTGAAAGTGTTTTGAAAAGATATGAAATAATGCAAGTGAAGCAAATGGGTGCAGTGGTGCGAGTTGCTTTAGTGATGTTTCATTGACTGGTATATGCTTATGAGATATATGCTTTTTATAGTCGCTAAATAATGTATTTATATATGCTTGAATACTTGACATTGAAGAATTGTCTACTACAGTAATGGCTTCTTCAAAAATGTGCATTAACTCGTAAAAGTCATCTTGAAAAACAATATTTTCAAAGCGACCTTGGATCTTATCCCACTCAGTAAACGAGAGTTGAGAGGTATTTTGTATATAGTCTCTGAAGCTTTTGTGAAAGGCTACTACAAGTCTATAGTTAGCTTGTTTGTTGACGAACTCTGCTAAGTCTTGTAAAGCATGAATATCTGAATCAAGATATTTTTCAGAAGCGTACTCTATAATTTTTCCAAGTTCATCGATAAAAATTGATACACCAGCATACCCAAGTTTTACTACTTCTTCATGAAAGAGTTCAAGTAGGGATAGGAACGATGCTTCTTTGTTGGCAAGCATAAATTTCTTTGTTTCTTTTAGCTCTTTTTTTGAGTTCAAAGCAGATAAAAAGATTTGTTTGAAAGAGAGGTGTTCACCAACTAATTTGATAGTTAGAAAACCTTTTTCCCCTTTTCCTACAAGTTTTTCATAGTTAGCAAAAATTGTTGGTTCTTTGTCCTTAAATTTTTGAATACATACATTATGTTCTGTCTGTTTTGCTAGGAGTGCTTCAAGGAAAAGAAGCAGTGATGACTTTCCAGAGCCAAATGGGCCAGTAATAGCAATGGAATTGGATGTATTATTAACAAAGATACGACGTAAAACCTCTACAGAAGATGTCGAAAGGATATAGGAATCGCAGTTGGTATCGTATAGGATATTGGTAGAGCGACGAAAATTTGGTGCTATGTTAAGAAAGTCAGAATATTTCACGCGGCACCCTTTTCATATACTTTTGTAAGTACATCTATCTCTTTTGGTTTTTCAACAATATATATTTGTTTAATCCCCGCAGCTTCTTGATAGGCAATTTGATTATTAGTGAGACGACTGAGTTTATCCAGCTTTTCTAAAAGCCTTTCCTCTGTCAAACAAAGTGTCTGTTGTAAGCTGTTTTGTCCATATTGTAAGTCTTTAATAGAGATTGTATTTTCTTTATGATTGCGAATAAAGTAAAAGAAGATATACAAAAAGGCTTCATCAGATAGAGCCGCTGGATTTTTGAGATTGACAACAAATTCGTTATCAATTTTGTGGAGAATGTTTAAATCATGAAAAATACTTGCAGAGAATTGATTTTTTTCATCATTTTTAAGGTACATTTTCGTTAGTACAGCTATGTCACTTTCTAATGTATTAGACGACATTTTAATATTATGATCATCGCACCATTGTTGCACTTTATGCAACAAAGAATCTTTGGTAAAACTAGAGAGAAAAAACTGATTAAAGAATAGATAATACAGTGTTGCTTTTTCATGGTTTTGCGTAAGATGGGCATGTAAAATCCATAGCGAGTCTAATTTTTCAAGATAGGGATCTTTTGAAAAAATGAGCTTGGCTGCTTCCGTCAATTCAGTATCTTCAAGTAAAGCGAATTTATTTATCCACTGACGTAACGATTTAACTTTATTGCTACCAATGCCAGTTAATGCTATCGCTGTTTCAATGTCACCTCTAATGATGTCAATATTTTGATAGGCGAGGGGGAGCCAGGAAGCCTTGCACTCAAATTTTTCATGCCCGGAAAAGGATGTTTTTTTAAAATTCATTGTTATTTATCCCTCTTAATTCTTCAATTAGTTTTTTAATATATATTTTATTTTCTTTACTATCAATATGCAAGTTAAGATATGGTTCAACCCATTTAGGGCAATCGCTATACTTACCTTTTCTTTTAGCTGCCCAATTTTTAACTGTTGCAATTGGTATATTGGTAAGCTCTGAAAAGCTTTCTTTTGTTAAACCAGCATTGACTAATTTTTTCTCAAATTCTATACAATTCATAATAAAATAATTATACAATATATTATGTAAATAACATCTTATTTGTTTAAATATATCAATAATTATTGTAAATTACATTTTATTTATGTAATTTACAATATTAATATTATGAGCTCTTGAAGTGGCAAATCGATGAAAAATTTTTATAAACCCTTTGTGAACTGTAAAATGACAACCAACAATTGCAGCCACACTCTCTTGTGTCACTTTTTCTCCTATGCTTTGTAGATATTTTATGGCACCAATAACTTCGCTTTCACTTATTTCTCTACCAGTTTTATTTTGCATAGGCATGACCGCTTCTATCGTTTTGACATACCAAAACGGCAAGTTCTTAAATCCATGCATAAAATCCCGGTAAGTTAGTTTGTTGTCTTCTGCAAATTTTTTGAGATTGTTTGGATAGTTTTGGAAAAGATAGTAAGTCATTGCGGTTAGATAAAAGCTTTTGTGTATAGAAAGGGCTTTTTTGGAGTGGTAATTTTGTTCTCGTTCGCATAGTTTTTTATAATCATCAAGCATTGGAAAGCCATCAAGTATCAATTTTTCTCTTCTGTCAAGCAAGCGTTGCAACCTAATGCAGCTCTCAAATATAAAAACTGAATTTATTTTTTGGTTATCGATCAAAAAATATCCTCTTTTAAGCCCCTTTTTAAGCCATTTAATGGCACTTATCCCATATTTGTGGCTTGACGGAACTTTCAATGATGTTGTTAGTCTCAGGTCTCTTGAGCATTTGCTACAGTAAGTAATTTCATCGAAATATTTAATCTTAGCAAGCTTTATCCTTTCGTAGCAGCTCCAGCATCTGTCTGTTAAAAATACCATATGTTTAGGGCAGGCATTATAAAATAAATACCTCCATTTCTTCCTAAAGTAGGGTGTTTCATCTTCGGATAAACATTGCGGACAAAACATCAAGCCAAAATGAGATCTTTTGTCTACAAGTTTTCTGATCTGATTGGGCGGATAAAGACAGTCATTGCATCTGTAAAGATAACCTTCTTCGCTCCTGAGCGACATGTTTAAAATTTCTTTTTTGTCTAAACCGCTTTTAGCAGCAATAGTATCAAAAAGTTTATCATCGAACATAAAATCTATATCTCTACGGCTTAATGAGCTTCCTTCATGTTTTACAAATAAAGATAAAAATACAGTAAGTGTTCGTCTATGTGCCAGCGCCATTCGTGTTAGCCACGAGCTTAACAATTCATCTTTTTGCAGTTTTGGAATGATTAAAAAGAAATGTTCCTGTATCCAGTTCCTATTTCTCTTTTGTTTTGCCATCGTCAGAGTTTTGGCAAATCAAATATTTCATCGGCTATAATTTTTTCTCTTTCGGATCTTATAGCATTTACCGCAGCTTTTTTTATCAATTTGACAGTTTTGCCTATCAGTCCTTCCGATTTATAAAAAAGAGTATTTATTATTTCAGGATCATTTGCCATATTAGATGCTTCTTTGAGCGGCAGGCACCTTTCGTATGTCGCAACAAATGATCTGAATTTTTTGTCATTATTCCATCTTGGAAGTTCAATAGACGGAAATCTAGAATTCGTTTCACCGCTGATGGAGAGAGCAGAGTGTGCAGCTGTTGTACCTGCCAAAATGATATTCAATGATAATCTATTGCTTAACTGCTTAAGATCGTCTACAAATGTTCTTTGTTTATTGAGAGTGCCGGTGAGTGCACTATGTATTTCGTCAATTAATATCATCTTTGTACCCATTTTGTTTAAATAGTGTTCACAAAGTTTTGCTTTTTGAATTATTTTTTCTCCGGCTTTATGCGGCACCATAAGTTCATTTAAAATCAAACTGTATAGTCTGCTTTCATCAGGCATAGTTGGTGCTTGTATATAAATTATTGGTATTTCATATACTATCTCGTTATCTTTATTTACATAATCCAAATTTGTTTTGTGCAGATCGTACATTCTTTTTAAAATAGCTGTTTTGCCGTTATTGTAATCCCCATAAATCAACAGACCTTCATGTCTTATCTGGGGCGGATCATAAAATTTATCTTCAAGGATTTCAATTAACTTAACAGCAGCACCATATCCAATCCATTGATCTTTTTTGCAATAAAGTATTCTTTCTTCGTCGCTCTTAGCAAGATACTCTTTCGCTTCAGATGTTAAATTTCTAATGTCCATGATAATTCTCTTCACCCGATTGGATAGTATTCATAGCCATCGTCATCTTCTATGGTCATGTTGCTTACTTTTTTCTCTTCCATTTGTGAATTATCTAAAAGCTCCTTTTCCATTTTGAGATTTTTGTTCATGTGCAGCTTTGAGCTTTGTTGACGTCTGACCGATTTTTTTTCAAATTTAGCATTTTTAACATATTGCTGTAATCTGTCATATGCTTCAAATATATCATACGGTTCAAGCTCTCTACCACTTACAGCTTTTCTTGCCTCGGCAATAGATTTTCTTAATTCTGTTAAATTCATCTTAGGTCTTCTTATGTCAGCATAAGGAACAATTATATAGTCTTTTATGTCTTCGTCGTAAACGTAAATTTTGCTTACATCTCTAGGATCTCTTCGGCAAAGCACTTTATTGTTTATATTTGGATTTATTTTTTTATATTGTGACGGAATTATCCATTTTCTTAGTGTCTCCGAAAAATAAGTGATATAGTCTATTGTAATACCGTTTTTTTGAACCGTCCTTTCGATTGCAGGAAGTAAGGCCATTCTTAGCTTCAGTGTATTTGACGGAACGGTAGGCAGAAACGGTATTGTACTCTCTCCAACACCAAGGATTCCTTGATATAATTTTTCTTCGGGTGGCATGCCGATAGAACTGTGAACAGTTTTATGGTATATGTTTACCACAAAATCCAAATACCATTTTTCAAGCTCATCAATAGTCATCGCAGCATAATCTTCTGATTTGTAACTTCCTCTATCGGCAATACCGGATCTTGTCGTTCCTGGCAGCTGATGTACGTTTTGCATACATGTTTTTATAACACGCTCTACATGTCCTCCAAATTCCGGGCGGGCAACCGGTCTATAAACATCGGATATCCTAAATTCCTGGCAAAAATTATGAAGGCTGATACTCCTGAATTCTTTTGCATTGTCCATATGAATTACTCTAGGCAGTCCATAGACTGGCCATTCGCCTTTGATATCATATTGTTTTAATGTATCGTCTTTTGGCAAAATGGCATTTAGTAAACATTGTCCTACGCTAAAAAAGCTTGGAGCTTCTAGTGTTATATAAAAACCATATATCATTCTGCTAAATACATCAATCGCAACAGTAATATATGGTCTTCCTATGCTTTCCCTAGTTTTTTCATCAACTATTATGACATCCATTTTGGTGTGGTCAATTTGTATTACATCCAAAGGCATTTTAACCTCTGGAAAGTTACTTGGCATACCCCTCGTTTCTCTTATGGACATACCCTTTCTGTGTTTTGCAACCAATTTCGGCTGGATATTATTTATTCTGTTTCTAATTGTGTTTATATTAGGACAATCAGCGCCTATATTTTTGCATTTCTCTGCAATTTTTATATAGATGATACTTAATGGATATTGTTGTTTATTCAGATAGAATTCATCTATGACAGAATTAATTATTGCATCTACAGAGTTGTCAAGACGGCTTTTGCCTTTTTGTCCACAGTTTTCCCTTTTGGTCGCTAGAGAGCTGACGGTGTTATATTGTTCAAAAGTGCTAAGCCATCTATATATGGTTGCTGTACCTTTATTGCTTTGTTTTGCAATTTTTTCAACATCTTCGGCTTTTCTGTTCGGGATATTTAACAATGGCTCTATTATTAGATACCTTTCTAAAGCTTGTTGAAATTTCTCATCATTAACCTCAACTAAAGACTTTGTCGGCTCATTGGCATTTCTAGATTCCTTGATGATCTCACTAACTTTTAGTATTTTTTCATTATAAGGGGTTGTTGTTAGTTTGGCAAGCACTTCGTCCAAAGAAGGAAAAGATTTTATCACATATTCTTTGTCATCAAATATTATTTTTGAACCGATATCCAATTTAACTAGTCCCATTATTAAGCTCCACTAATGAATTCATTGTTAATTTAAAGTCATTTAAGTCTGTTTTGAACACTTGATGCGCAACCAGACTCCAAAGCGCATTTGAGATAGCGGAATATTCGGTTATCGAATCGGCAATGTTGGATACCAAATTATTAGCAGCGATTTTTTTATTTACTATTTTTGTTTTTAAAATATCATTGTATTTGTTTTCTATAGGATACAGTTTGTATCTATATAAAAAATCAATATTTGATATATAAATTTCACTATCAGTTTTTTCTGTATAGACTATAAATTCTAAGCCGAGCTTAGATGTAGTTTCTTCTATGGCTCTAAATTTCTCTATATAATAATCTTTTTCTTTTTCTATATCACCTGTGTACTTGACTTCAACTATAGCATCTTTGTTGTTTGAATTTTTAGTTCTTTTTACAAAGCAGTCTCCGCTGTAAGTTTTCTTTTTGCCATTCAAAATTATTTCTATTTGTGGCTGCTCCTGATATGAATCGACTGTATCATCAAACTCCAATGATAGAAATAATGTTTTTTCCAGTTTTGATTCGAATCCAACAGATCTGTTATTTTTGACACTTGGAAAATGCCCAGTTATTGATCGATAATTTTTTTTGATTTTTCTTTGGCTGAATTCTAAATGATTTGTCATGGCATAATCCGCAAATAATATATTTGAATTATATGACTCTAAAGCTTAAAATAAAATGCTTCTCCGCATTATCAATTTTTAATAAATATGACAATGAAATGATCGATATTATTAATCGCTTTTTCGTAAAGCATCTTAGAACGGTTTAAGAAAGTTCTTTTTGCGTATATGCAACTGAAGGATATGAGTGTAATCATAAGCGTATTTATCTCACTTATAGATAATTTAGGGCCAAATATCAGAAGAAAAATAATGAAAAGGCTTCCTGAATGTATAAAAACACCGTTAGATTTTTTACTTCATTAATACAAAAACGAATTTACTCAAAATTAACCGTATACCCCCCCCTAAAATATTTTAAATAAAACTTTTATGAAATATTTATAAAAAATACTAATTTTTAATAAAGATTTAAAAAAATTAAATATAAACTACATATAAATTAAATATTATATTTTGATTAATATAAATGAATAATAGAAATCAAAAATAAGAAATTGAGGCAGTGTAAATGGGAATGATATTAATATTTTTTTGGGGCTTATATATAGCTGTTGCTGTGGGGATATATTTTTTAGTTAAACGTTTTATTTTAAACAAATGGATAGATCGTATAGTTTTAGTATTTTTGATATTGCTTCCAACTTACGACATCATCATTACTAATGTTCTTGGAGCTTATTATTGCAATGCCGACCCTAATCCAAAGACATTTATCAAAAAGAAAGTGGAATATCCTGAAAGTATCTATTGGGAAGATAATATCTATCCTGGATTTAGTAGCGAAGATAGAAAACTAATGATTATGAACTATCTTGACGGTAAACATCTCCAAAAGATGGCACTCAACGGTGATGATGGGAAAATTTATGTGTATGAAGTTAACTCTTCTGCGGTATGGCAACCTCTCAAAGCCCTTAAGTATGATAGTGGGAAAGAGTATTTCGATACAGTAAATAAGATCGCTGAAAATATCATGCAAACTTCTCAAAAAGTCTACACCAAACAGACCATGCCGAAAATGAACTTCACCGTCACATTTGATGAAGTAAAACTTAATCCATTTTCGCGAAAGTTTCTCTACTCTGATGAGACAAAAATCATAGATAATAAAACCAATGAAATTATCGCCTACAATAGACGATATATGAAGTTTTTTTACAATATCATGCCTGATTTGTCACTTGGAAACATTTATTATAATCCGTGGGATGGAGAAGTGTGTGGTAGTAGAGACCTATATTATGATGGGGATAACTTTAAATATATTGCAGCTTACGGTTCAGCAAAACATGTAGATGGATTAAACAGCAAACTTTACAATAGATACATCAAAGGAGAATAAGATGGCTTGGTATAATGAAACAATAACAACTATGGGGATAATTTCAAAAGAAGTTTATGATGATGGAGGACGTAATTATTTCATTGATGAGTTTAATGTTGATGGCACTAAAAAAATAAAGACTATCGAGGGTACAACCTACAAAGTTATAGCTCATACAGATACAACGACCGATATGCAAGCACTCTTGCTCGAAAGTGGAGGTCAATATGTCATTGCCTTTCGTGGTACAGCGAGTTGGGTGGATGTATTAGTGGATGGTGTTATAGGACTTGACAATATCAATGCCCAATATGATGATGCTGTTGCTTTTGTCCAACAAGCGTTGGATAGACCTGAGATTGACGAAAATAATCTTATTCTCACGGGTCACTCACTCGGCGGTATCCTCACACAACAAGTCGGTGCAACCTTTCATCTTGAAGGGTATGCTTTTAATCCATATGGTGTAGATAGACTTTTGAGCATGATGCCAAATAGCCCTCTGGACCCATTGCTGGAAGTAGC
>Ga0302251_1001575_pt1 | contig 13276 bp, 13 predicted proteins | sample AAG_RA_Gln_MG_FD_193534 | JGI IMG/M metagenome (GOLD analysis project Ga0302251, IMG submission 193534) | Enriched activated sludge microbial communities from anaerobic digester in WTTP, New Holstein, Wisconsin, United States - AAG_RA_Gln | ecosystem: Engineered > Bioreactor > Anaerobic >...
CATCCTTCCTGCGTCATCATGGGTATACGTGGTAGTATCCCCTCCATGAGTCACAGTGGCAAGCTGGTTTGCATCATTATACGTATAAGTCGTGGCTTCACTGTTGATGTCTGTGAGAGTAGTCAATCTCCCTCCATCATCGTAATCAATTTCAGCCTTTTTCACGGGAGTATGTTTAGTTCTTGATTTTATCATGATAGATCTGACTTATTGTCATAGTGAATATTTTCGATCCAACTTAAACTCCCTCATTTTTCTGTCTTAATTTACGGATCCATTATACATTCATTGATAGATTCATATCGAGGAGAGACCGGATTTTAGCGCATAGAGCACCATCTCCACCCGGTCACGCAGATTCAATTTTCCCATCAGGTTTGCCACATGTGTCTTTACTGTGGCTTCGCTGATGAAGAGCGCGGAGGCGATCTCCCTGTTGTTGAGGCCCTGCGCTACTTTTAACAGCACTTCTTTTTCCCGATCGGTCAGAGTTGAAAGGGTATCGAGCTTGTCTTTTTCAGGAGCTGAGTCCTGCTTTTCGGTGAGCTTGCAGAATTCATGAAGAATTTTGTTCATAATCCGCGGCTGGATGAGCGATTCTCCTGAGTAAGCAGATCTGATGGCTCTGATCACCTCCTGGGCGTGAGTGTCCTTCATCAGATAACCTGTAGCGCCTTCCCTGATGAATCTGAATATATATGAGTCCTCTTCCAGCGCAGTCAGGATCACAACTTTGCTTTCAGGACAGTCCTGCCGGATTGCCTTTATTGCCTCAAGACCGTTAAGACGGGGCATGTTGATATCCAGAAGAATTATATCAGGCCTGAGCTCCCTGGCCTTTTCAATGGCTTCGACGCCATTTGAAGCCTCTCCGGCAACTTCAATATCTTCCTCCTCCTCAAGGGTGTGGAAGAGCATCTCTCTGAAGAGATGGTGATCATCTGCAATCAATACGCGGATTTTATCTTTCATAGTTGTACCATTGAATAAAGAGCTTACAAAGCTTCTACTCCTGTAATGCCTTTCCCTCTTTCGGGAGTGTAAATGTAAATACGCTTCCCTTTCCTTTTTCACTTTCCACTCTGATCTCCTGATTGTGGCCTTCCAGAACCTTTTTAACTATATACAGCCCGAGACCGAGACTGCCTGATGGTTTTTCCCCTTCAGGAAACTGTGTAAAGCGATCAAATATGGAGATCAGATTCTCCTTCGAGATGCCAGGTCCGGAGTCAGAAAGGGAGATCTCCACGCTGTCTCCGCAGTCTCTGGCTGATAGAATCAGGCTGTCCCTGTCACGGGAGACAGTTATGGCATTGGAGATGAGGTTGGTAAGGACCTGACCTATCTTCATCCTGTCTCCGTATATCTGCTCACAGGAGGAAGGTATGGTGATTTTAAGAACAATCTCCCGTTCTTCCAGGAAGTGATGGAGGTTGCTTCTGACCTCATCAACCAGTACAGGAAGGCTGAACTGTTCGAAGTAATAGTTTATCTTTCCTGAGTCGTATTTGACTGAATCAAGCATGTTTCTGACAAGATGGAGCAGGTGGCTGTGGGCCATTGATATGCATGTAATGAACTTGCGCTGTTTTTCGTTGAGCTCTCCTGTCTTTGGCTTGAGAAGAAGCTCTGTGTAACCCTGGGAAGCGGCCAGCGGTACTTTCAGATCGTGTGTTATAAGTGAGAAGAACTCGCGGAGCTCGTCTGTCTTCTCCTTGACTTCCTGCTCCAGACGTTCATTGAGTCTCCTGTATTGTTCATTCAGCTCGGCAAGGCGTATATTCTTGCGCTCCAGCTCTTCTCTGGAGCTTTTAAGATCGTCGGCCATTCTGTTGAATGAGCCGTATGCCCTGGCCAGCTCATTCGTGTGCACGAGACCTAGATCGATACGGACATCAAAATCACCTTTGCCAAGCTTCTCCTGTGCCATGAATATGAAATCAAGCGGCCGTTTAACTGCATTATCGCTCCAGATCGATATGGCAATAAACGTGGAGAGAAGGAATATAAGAACAAGGGATATATTTCCAAGTGCAATGAGCTTCAGAAGGGTAGTCACCTTTCTAACGTGGAAGGATAGATAGATCACCCCTTGCAGCGTTCCATTCTTCACAACAGGCTCAAAATATTCGAAGCTGAGTATCTTGTTGCCCAGAAAGCCCGCCCTGGTAACAGGTTCCCCTTTCAGATCTTCTGCATCCCTGTAGGCCCAGAGATGGGATGTGGGAACATGGCTTTTGAATGTCTCCATGAACAGCGAGTTTTTCAATGTCATTTCATCGTCGCTCTGGCCGAACGAATACACTACCGCGCCCTGGTTATTTATCAGCTTGAAGCTCCTGAGCTCTTCAAAATGCGTAAGATACTTCGATATAGCCTGAGACTGGTTCTCCCCGAGCTTCGAGAAATATCTCTTCCCATCTTCTTCTGTGGGAATTATCCTTTTCACCCATTCAGTGATGTATCTGACAGATGATGCCGTAGACTGGGTGGAGTTGAGTATCAGGGTGTTCTCGAGAATGGTAATGTTAAAGTAGCTCAGCACGATGATGACGAGCGACATAGGACCGAAAAGTATCCACATGATCTGTGATTTCAGCTTTAAACCCACGAATCACCAGCTTTTTCTGCAGTTGCCCCTGATATGCACCTCTGCTCCACAGAATGTGCAGCGGTTGCCTTCATTGAGGTTCATCTCTGAAACTCCCATCCCTTCACGTTTTATCACTGTCTTCCTGCATTCAGGGCAGAGAGTGTTGCTCCAGGCGTTGCTCATCACATTTCCCACATATACATATTTTAGCTTCTTTGATGCAATCTCAAAAGCCCGTTCGAGCGCAGAGCCTGGCGTGGCAGGGATGTCCATCTTGAAATCAGGGTGGTATCTGGAGAAATGGAGAGGCACATCACTTCCCAGCTTCTGTTCTATCCATTCGGAGAGCCTTCTGAAGTCATCATCAGAGTCGTTCAGAGTCGGAATGACAAGGTTGGTTATCTCTACAAGTGCGCTCTCTCTTGCCACTTCACAGTATCGAAGCACAGGCTCCAGCGTGGCTCTGCAGTATTTCTTATAGAAATCGGGGTTGATGGATTTTATATCCACATTTACTGCATCTATAAAGGGGAGCAGATTTCTCAGCGGCTCTTCATTAAGGTAGCCGTTGGTAACGAGTACATTGACGAGGCCTTCCTCCTTCAGCAGCTTCGAAGTTTCCAGTACGTATTCATACCAGATGGAAGGCTCGTTATAGGTGTAGGCAATGCCGATATTTCCCTTGTCGGATGTTTTCAGTGCATATTCTAGAGCATTGCGGGGAGTAATATGCTTCGCCGCACGGGATATCCCTTCCGGTGTAAGATGATGATCGTCGGCGTGGCTCAGAGACCAGTTCTGGCAGAAGAGACACGACAGGTTGCATCCAAAAGTCCCCAGCGATAGTATCCACGAGCCTGGATAAAAGTGATAGAGCGGCTTTTTCTCGATCGGATCAATGTTGAGTGAGCAGCAGTAATCTGCTATGGTGCTGTAAAGAATCCCATCTCTCACAATCCTTGTCCTGCAGACTCCTGTGGCGCCTTCCCTTATCATACACTTATGAGGGCAGAGCAGACATCGCACTGCACCGCTTTTCTCGTCTTTCTGTGAATAAAGGGCTTCCTTCATGTTGTGCACTCCTTTTAATACTGAATAGCTTCAGGGCAGCACTTTTAGAGGCTTCAGATGGCCGATGCCGCCTCTTTGGATCTCGGCGACCGCTATCAGCGCCCCGCTCTCTGATCGGACCAGCACCGTTGTTTTTTCAGATTCGAGATGTAATCCGAAATCACCTGAGATCGTGACGCCGTTAAGAATCATCTTCTCTTCTCCAGATCCAACTGTCAATGAAGGAAGGTGGTTGAGAGCCTCTGCCGGTGAAATGAGTGCGCAGGAGATGATGCCTTTCCTGCTCACTGATTCAATCTCGTTGAGCGGGATGGCATTCCTGAGGTGAAAAGGACCGCTCATAGTTCTCACAAGGAAGGACATGCAGGCCCCACAGCCAAGCATATCTCCAATATCAGCAGCAAGGCTTCTTATATATGTTCCACCTCCACAGACGATGTCCAGCATGAGACGATCATCACTCATATTCACTACGGTCAATGAGTCTACCCTGACAGATCTGACTGGAATCTCGACCTGCTCACCTTGACGATGGTACTGATAGAGCCTCTTCCCTCTCACTTTTATTGCAGATGCAGCAGGTGGCTTCTGAGTTATGAACCCGATAAAGGAGCGAAGGACTCTATCCACTTCTTCTTCAGTATAGCTCCGGACCGGCCTGACCGATAGAATCCGGCCAAAAGCATCACCGGTATCAGTGGCAACGCCCAGATGAAGCTCAGCCCTGTATGCTTTTATGTCGTGCGGTACATATTCTATCATTCTTGTGGCTCGTCCCAGAGCTACAGGAAGAACGCCGGCAGCTCCCGGATCAAGAGTTCCACAATGACCGGCCTTTTTCTGTGAAAGGATCCTCCTCAGAAAACCTACCACATCGTGCGACGTCATTCCCGGTGGCTTCATGATATTGAGAAAGCCTTCAACAGGCCGGATGTTCTTTACTTCCTCCATAACTGTTACGCTTTGTTCTTTGGCATATCGTCATAGTCGATCTTGCCGGGTTTATAGATGGCTATGATCTCTATCGTACCGCTGTCACTGACTTTAACCATTACGCCCTTCTTAAAGTAGTTGGCGTAGCCGGCTTCTTTCTTATCGGGCTCCCCCCACGCTTTCTTCACATTGTCATAGCTTTCGCCCACATCAAATGGGATGCCTTTCATCTTCAGTCCAGATTTTCTTATCAGAATGGCTTTCAGGAGATTATCATCGTTGGTGATATCGAGTGTCAAACCGTGATCAACATAGTCGAACTTTATATAATCGGTTTTTTTATCGGATTTGCCTCTCATGGCCCACATCTGTTCAGGGAAGCCAAGGTTGCTGAATGCAAATACGGCTTTCTGACCAGGCTGCAGCAGCGTTTCTCCGACAATCACACCGCAAAGCGGCTCTTCCTCTGCAGATACTGCCGTATCCTGAAGGAATGCGGTGAGAACTAAAGCCAGAAACAGTGTCAGATAGATAGCGTGTTTCATGATAAGCCTCCTCTCAAGTTTTCGTATCAATAACGATGTCGTCAATTAAGATCTTATTTTTAAGAGAGCACCTCTCCTCCTCTTTTTCTCCATCGGCAGAGACGAGATGTACACCTGCCTCCAGACCCAGTATGTAGCTGAAATATCCGAAGCCGCTTATAGAACCCCGGCAGACCGGAGCTATCACCGAGATATGCCTGAAATCCTCACGGGCAGCCGTATGCGACAGATGCACCTCGATCACAGGCGTGGAGATCGAGGCTACGGCATCTCTCAGTGCAATGCTGTAATGTGTGAATGCTCCTGCATTCATTACTATGAAATCATATCTGCCGTCAGCACATTGAAGAGCATCTATCATGGCGCCTTCATGGTTGGAATGTACGTGATCTATTTCAACATCTGAGGAAGCGCCCCACACCCTGAGACGCTCTATAATCCTGTCCAGAGTCATGGTGCCATATACTGCAGGCTCCCTGCTGCCCAGAAGGTTCAGATTAGGACCGTTTATTACCAGAGCTTTCATGAGGTGAATCCTCCTCTCCGCTTATGATGATGTATTGATCGTGAATCTGATCCAGCTTTGTCTTCAGTATCTTGAGAAGATTGACAATTTTGACTGCAGCCTCCTTAGGCGACAGGTTTGTCGTGTTAACCCTGAAAGGGATCTTGTCATAAAGCTCCTTCCGTTCTTCAAGAAGCGTCTCGACTCTTTTCTCAATGGACTCACCTTTCAGAAGCGGCCGCTTGTCTGTTCTCTGAAGGCGGGAGATGAGGTTGTTCTTTTCTGCGAAGAGGCAGATAAGGAGACCACTTCTCTTGAAGGCTGCCTTTATGTCCTCATTTGCTATGGTGCCTCCGCCGGTTGAGATGACCTGATTGCCTGCCTGAACCAGTTCGAAGGCCAGCTTCTTTTCTTCTTCCCTGAAAAACTCCTGGCCTCTCTTTTCAAAGATCTCACTGACTGTCATTCCGAGTCGTCTCTCAATTACCAGATCCATGTCCAGGAACTTCCGTCCTAGAAGGCGGGCCAGCTCCTTCCCGATCGTGCTTTTGCCTGTGCCCATGAATCCAACGAGATAAATATTCTGCTTTTTCATCTGCCACCATTACATAAATAAATGTAGTTTTCTTCCTGCCGGTCTTTTCAGGTTAAGGAGACTTTCTCTCCTGTTCACGATAAGTCTCCGGAGCAGAACAACGCTGATTGCTCAGAGCGTTTTAATATATTCGCGATAGCGACAAAGTGCGCTCATAACCTCTTCTACAGTGTCGCCTCCGAACTTTTCCAGAAACGCATCGAGAAGGCACAGAGCTGTCATCGATTCTGCCACTACACTTGCTGCTGGTACAGCGCAGACATCAGAGCGCACATATTCAGAAATGACAGATTTCCTGCTTTTTACATCTACCGAAACAATCCCTTTTTTCAGAGTTGGAATCGGTTTCATTGCAGCCCGCAGGACTATCGGCTCACCATTCGTGACTCCACCTTCAATGCCTCCGGCTCGGTTTGAAGAGCGTATATATCCTCCATCCCAGGAGATGCTGTCGTGAACCTGGGAGCCCTTCCTTCCTGCATCCAGGAAGCCTCTGCCGATCTCGAAGCCTTTGATGGCAGGTATGCTCATTATCGCCGATGCCAGTCTGGCGTCAAGCCTCCTGTCCCATTGAACATAGCTCCCCAGGCCGGGAGGCGCTCCTTCTGCCATCACTGTGATGATGCCGCCAAGTGAATCGCCGCTTTCTCGGCAATCATCTATCAGCACAGTCATCGCAGGCTCGACCTCCATATCAGGGCATCTCAGAGGAGAATTGATGACTGCACTCTCAATCTCATCGAGAGTATTATCTTTCTCTCTTGAAGCAATCTCTCCGATCTGAGACACCCATCCCAGGACCTGGATGCCAAAATGCCGCAGCATCTGCAGGGCAACAGAGCCCAGTGCCACGATAACAGCAGTCGTTCTGGCACTTGCGCGCTCTGCAGGGATCTTCATGTCGGAGAGCCCGTATTTGATACAGCCAGGCAGATCGGCGTGCCCCGGCCTGGGTATCATACAAGGCTCGCCGGAGCTCTCATCTAGCCTTCTGTTGTCTCTGTTCTGAACTGAGAGACAGACAGGGGCGCCACAGGTTTTCCCATCTATGATTCCGGCCAGTATCAGCACAGTGTCCTTCTCCAGTGACATTCTGGAGCTGCGTCCATATCCGGATTGCCGCTGAAAGAGCATTGTGTTGATATGATTGATATCGAGGAAAAAACCGGAGGGAAGACCGTCAAGAATCCCCACCAGACTGTGACCGTGTGATTCGCCTGCAGTAATAAATCTCATAGTGCCCCTCTCACAGGAGGAGAGTCGTTCTTAGTCTTTTCGCTCTTTATTAATTTTTTCCTGGAGGTACTTCCGGACTTCATCCATGGGAAACTGCCGGCCGGTCCAGGCACTGAAGGCTCTGGCTCCCTGGTGAAGAAGCATGCCCAGACCGTTGAATACAGGAAGACCCATAACCCTTCCTTCTTTCATAAACTGAGTCTCCAGAGGGTTGTATACAAGGTCGAAGAGAATGCAGGACCGGTCCAGCGTGGGAGGCAGCTTCAGAGGCAATTCCTGAACTCCAGACTTCATACCGAGAGGAGTACAGTTGATGATTGCCCGGCACCCTGAAAGTCTCTCTTGAACCGTTCTATCCTTTGAGATCACGACTGTGGCCTGCTCAATTGAAGCATTCACTGCGGAAAAAGAGTGGTGCAGCGTTTCGGCGCATTCCTGTCTGCGGCTTATCAGCGTGATCCGCCTCACCTTCTTTCGGCACAAGCAGCAGTATACTGCCCTTGCACTTCCACCGGTGCCGATGATGGCAGCGTGGGCTCCTTCCAGAGACTCCTGCACTTCCTCATCCCAGGCGTCCATAAAGCCATCCACATCTGTATTCATGCCTTTCATGTAATCATCTTCGCAGAGGATTGTGTTTACCGCTCCAACTGCCAGAGCAGAATCATCCAGGCAATCGAGGCAGGGGATTACCGCTTCCTTGTGAGGCACTGTAACATTGGCTCCGCGTATTCCGAGTGCTTTTAATCCTCCAATTGCCTGCACTATTTTTCCGGGCTGAACTAGAAATGGAAGATAACACATGTCGAGACCGCAGTACCGGAAGGCAAAGTTGTGAATCAGCGGAGAAAAGGTATGGTGTAACGGATACCCGATTATCCCGACAATCTGTGTTGTTCCCCTTATCTCCATAACAGGTCTGTCCTTCTTATTCAAAGCTTCCGGAATTGAGCAGTGTGAAAAACATCGGGAATGAGATCTCCACACAGTCAGAATCTTCTATCAGTGTATAGCCGCTGGCTAATAGCGCTGCCACTGCAAGGCTCATGGCAATTCTGTGATCCCCGTGGCTTTGCACGGAAGCCCCTTTAAGGGGAGTCGGACCCTTCACCTCAAATCCATCATCTCTCTCTTCGATTTCAGCGCCCATTTTCCGAAGCTCGGTGACAATTGCTGCAATTCTGTCTGTTTCTTTTACTCTGAGCTCCTTTGCATCACAGACTCTGGTTGTGCCTACAGCCTGTGTGGCAAGAACAGCCAGGAGAGGAAGCTCATCTATACAGCGCGGTATCAGGGCTCCATCGACTGTGGTGGAAACGAGTCCCCGGCTCTCCGCGATGAGATCCGCGACAGGCTCTCCCTTTATCTCATCGTGCTGCTCTTCAGTGATTATCCTGGCACCCATTGAGTTCATTACATCGAGAAAACCTGTCCGTGTGGCGTTGACACCTACTGATTTCAGCTTTATCCATCCATCCTTCAGTGCCGCCGATGCAGCAAGGAAGTAAGCCGCAGAAGAAAAATCTCCTGGCACTGTGATATTGAGCGGCTTCAGTCTCTGCCTTCCTGACAGTACGATTTCATCGCCCGACAGGCAGATCTCACCTCCCATGGCCAGGATCATGTTTTCAGTATGGTCTCTCGTTTTCAAAGGTTCTGTAAGCCGGGTCTCGCCTTCAGCCTGCAGGCCTGCCAGAATAAGGGCAGACTTGACCTGTGCGCTTGCCACAGGCATTGTATATGTTATCCCCTTTAATGATGAGCCTTTGAAAGCAATTGGTGCATATTGGTCACCGCCTCTGGCCCATATTGCCGCTCCCATCTTCTTTAGAGGCTCAATGACACGCTTCATAGGTCTCTTCTTGAGACTGCTGTCACCGGTAATGCAGGAAAAGAATGGCAGGCCTGCGAGGATTCCTGACATCAGTCGGATGGTGGTACCAGAATTCCCTGCATCCAGAATATCAGTTGGCTCGGTAAATCCCTCAATGCCATTTCCTTTTACCAGATAGCTGTCACTGCTGATTCTATCAAAGGCCACTCCCATCTGCTCGAGGCATCGCATTGTAGAGAGGCAGTCTTCGCCGGTCAACAGGTTGTTCACCCTGGAAGTGCCTTTGGCGAGGGCTCCGAATAGAAGAGAGCGGTGAGAGAGAGACTTGTCACCAGGTATGTCGATGCTGGCGCTCCAGCGCTGCCGGGGATAAACACGCTCATCCATCATGCACCTCTCTATATCTCAAGAATAAGAGGCACAATGAGGGGACGCCTCTTTATGCGGGAAGTGAACAGTTTTCTGAGGGCCAGTCTTGCTCTGGCGCAGATCTCTTCATTATCAGAGCAGGGCAGCGATTCAACAAGAGCTTTTCGCACCACATCCTGAGCCTCATCGAGAAGCTCCTGCGACTCTCTCGCGTAGATCAGACCTCGAGTCTCAATATGAGGGCCTGTAACTATCTCTGAATGCGAGCTGTCGATCACCGCCACGATGAAGCAGATGCCGTCATCTGACATGGTCTGTCGATCTTTCAGCACCGACCGGCCGACATCACCGATACCCAGCCCGTCTACGTATACATTTTCCAGATGGATTCTTCCGATAACACGCAGTTCTTCTTCTGAGAGCTCCAGCACAGTGCCGTCGTCAATCTGGAAGATCCGCTCCTGTGTGATGCCCATCTCCTGCGCAAGCCTTCCGTGATGGACCAGATGCCGGAATTCACCGTGGATGGGGACGAAAAACTCAGGATTCGTATCCTGAATCAGGAGCTTCAGCTCTTCCCTGCTTCCGTGACCGGACACATGGATGTGAAAATCATCCTTCTTGGAGTTTTCAGATTTGAAGGCCACCTCATAGATTACCTCGGCACCGAGACGGAAGAGAGAGTTGATTGTGTTATGCACCAGTGTCTCATTCCCAGGCACAGGTGTAGCTGAGATGATTACAGTATCGCCATCCTTTATCTTGATCCATTTATGATTGTTGGTGGCCATAAGGGTAAGGGCCGACAGAGGCTCGCCCTGTGAGCCGGTTGCAAGAATAAGCACCTCATTATCTTTCAGTTTTTTAACGTCTTCGATCTTTACCATTTTATCAGTGGATAGGTTGAAATATCCCAGATCCCTTGCGATTGCAAGTATTGACTCGAGGCCGCGGCCGTGTACACAGAGCTTTCTGCCGTGCTTTTCAGCCAGAGAGGCAATCTGCTCGATTCTGGGTATAGACGAGGCAAAGGTGGAGATGATGATCCGGCCCTCGCACTGCCCGAAAACTCTGTCAAGTGTTTTCCCAACCAGCTCTTCCGGCCGGGAAAAGCCGGGCCTGTCTGCATAAGTACTGTCGGACATGAGAAGCCGTACTTGTCTATTGCCGTTTTCAAGGAAATTTGAGAGTCCGTCTTTCATATTCCTGGAGCCCTTCTGCATCTTGAAGTCTCCACTGTGCACTATACATCCGGCTGGAGTTGTTATGATGAGGCCCACACTTTCCGATATGCTGTGTATCACATCAAAGAAAGACACGGAAAAAGCACCGTGTGTTATTTCATAGCCTGCATTGACGGGACACAGGCTGTACGAGCCGTGCAGCTCGAACTCCTTCAGCTTGGCTCTCAGGATCTCGAGGGTGAGCTTTGTGCCGTAAATCGGGAGACTGTCAAAGTTACCTATGAAGTAAGGAATAGCGCCTATGTGGTCTTCATGGCCGTGTGTGACAACTATTGCACGAAGCTTCTCCTTCTTGAGGAGAAGATATCTGATATCAGGTATGACGTAGTCAATACCCAGCATCTCCTCGGAGGGGAACATGATCCCTGAATCTACTACCAGAATGTCATCCTTTGATTCGAGAAGCATCATGTTCTTGCCGATCTCGCCCAGTCCTCCAAGCGGGATTATCCATATCGAGCCTTCCGGAGGACTCTCGTTGCTGAAAGGCTCGGCAAAAGTTATATCTTCCGTGTTATTAAGAGTGAAGAATCTGTTCATGCTTTTTTATATACTCTCCAAGATGCAGAAAATCCTCGAGGAGCGTTGCTCTGAGGCTTTGATTATAAAGTGCGGCTGCAGGGTGGTAGAGAGCGGTGAAAGTAAAGCGCCCTTTGACATAACGCTTCCCATGCACTTGCGAGATAAAGAGATCCTTATCAATGAGGGTCCGCATCGCATGATTCCCAAGTGTACATATCAGCAGAGGGCTTATGAGCGCCACCTGCTTTCTGAGATAGGGCAGGCACAATGTCTTTTCCTCATCGTTGGGGTCTCTGTTTCCAGGAGGCCTGCACTTCACCACATTTGTGATGAACACATCGCCTCTGGACAGGCTGATACTTGACAGAAGCTCATTTAGAAACTTCCCTGCCGCTCCGACAAAGGGTCTTCCTTCCCGATCCTCCTGCGCTCCAGGCCCCTCACCGACAAACATGATCCTGGCGTGAACGGATCCATCTCCGGGAACGGTCTGAGTCCTGCTTCGTGAGAGAGGGCAAAGCTTGCATTCCTTTATTGTGTTGTGAAGTGCAGTAATCTTTTCTTCAAGCTCCGGCACGGCAGTCTCCTTACAGCATCTTCATATCAGTCATTATCCTGATGAGCTTTTCCTTCTGCTCCTGTGTTGCTTTGACAAGGGGTGGACGAAGTCCACCTGCATTGAATCCTTTAATATTGAGAGCTTCCTTAATCATAATCGGGTTTGATGTGATGAAGAGGGTTTTAAAAAGATGGAAGAGCTCCCACTGAATCTTTCTGGCCTCTTCGACGCGGCCCTCAAAAAAGCTTACTATCATCTTCTTCATCTGCTGGCCTGCAATATGTGAGGTTACACTTATTACCCCGGTGCCTCCACACGCCAGGATGGGAAGTGTAAGTGAGTCATCGCCGCTGTAAAGCCTGAACTGCCTGTCTGCGCACAGCCCTCCCGGAGATGCGGCAGAGCCTGCTGTTATCGCCACTTTATCACCCACGCCGGATACGGCGCAGGTGCGGAGCGCGACTTCTGTCACCTGATCCATGTTTCCTGTTGAATCCTTCATGCCCACTATATTGGGGAAGTCCCTGTAAAGGCGCTCAACAGTTTCAGGGTTGATATTGATACCTGTTCTGCCAGGTATGTTATACAGCAGCACCGGTATCTTCACAGCCTCAGCAATACGGCCAAAATGCTCGTAAAGTCCATCCTGAGGTGGTTTATTATAATACGGTGCGACGACGAGAAGGCCATCTGCGCCGGCATCTTCCGCCGCTTTTGACAGCTCTATGGTACTCTTTGTATTATTTGAGCCTGTCCCTGCCACGACAGTTCCCCTTGTTCCTGTTGCCTCCTTTACCTTCCTGAGCAGTGAAAGCTTCTCTTCATCTGTAAGAGTAGGGGATTCTCCGGTTGTTCCTGCTACAACTATCCCATCGCTACCTTCCTCTATGAGCTTTTCTGCAAGCCTGGCAGCAGAATGGTAATTAACAGACAGATCCTCATTAAAAGGCGTTACCATTGCCGTTAAAACTACTCCAAGGTGTTTCATGGCTCAAATCCCTCCGGGTAAGATATGTTATGCCTGTCTGTCTTTATGTATGGTTTAGAAAATAGATCTGTTCTGCCTAATCTGACAGGCCACTTAAAGTTCCATTTTTCATGTTTTATTTCCTGCACAGCAGAGCTTTCAATGGTGCCTGCAGAAGCGCTCATGCAGTGCCGAGATGGCTGGCAGGAGCTGAGATTCTTCGATGAGACAGGAAATGTTGATATAAGAATCAACACTCCTCAGGATTCTGATCCCTGATTCTGCGAACACTTCACATATCCT
>Ga0302251_1001577_pt1 | contig 13247 bp, 17 predicted proteins | sample AAG_RA_Gln_MG_FD_193534 | JGI IMG/M metagenome (GOLD analysis project Ga0302251, IMG submission 193534) | Enriched activated sludge microbial communities from anaerobic digester in WTTP, New Holstein, Wisconsin, United States - AAG_RA_Gln | ecosystem: Engineered > Bioreactor > Anaerobic >...
CCCTGTATTTCCTCGCAAACGCACTGCTGCTGATCCCGTCGCTTTAAAATAGGTGTCGCTGGTATTTGCAGAAGTCAGCGGTCAGTCCTCACAGCGCGGACGGGGCCGCTGTGGCGCATGAGATGGCGGTGAGATTGGTGGCTGAATGCTTGACCCTTCACTTCGACGGGCTCTGCGAGCCAAAGAACCCCGGAGGCGTTGCCACATACGGCTATGCGATATACCGTGGCTCAAGGAAGCTCTGCGACGGGTTCGGCACGGTCGGCGCCGGAATGTTTGGCGACGACGTTTCCAACAACGTCGCCGAGTACACCGCGATGATCAGGGGCATGGAACGGCTTCTCTCGGCGGGATATTCCGGCTGCCTCACAGTAAGGGGGGACAGTCAGCTGACGATAAGGCAGATGCAGGGACGATACGCCGTTAGGGCTAAGAGGCTGGCGCCGCTGCATGAGGAGGCCGTGCGCCTTGCACGGATCTTCGAGCGGATCGAGTTCGAATGGGTCCCCAGAGAGCAGAACGAGGAGGCCGACGCGCTCAGCAGGCGGGGCTTCGAAGCATTCCTCTCCGACCATGGCGCGGAGTACAGGTCATACTACCTGTGAGCGCGATCCCAAGCAGGCTTGCGCCTTCGCGCATCCTCCTCTGGAAAAGATTAAAGCCACATTATCATAATATGAGACCGTGGTCTTGAATAATGCGCTCCATCTGGATCATATTCACTTTGTTTATGCTAACCTCCTCCTTTGCTTCTGCCGCTGCGTCACCCTCCGTCTCCCTCTTCTACCCACTGCAGGCACAATCTGTTCCCGGCGCAGTTGTAGTTGCGGAGAGCACCGATGGGTATGGCACGGCTACCGCCTCTTCTGATGGCTCATTCGTCATCTCTGAGGGGCTGCCTGACGGCATCTATTCGATCGAAGTATTTTCCATTGGATATCTCAGCGCATTGCTAGAGAACATAGCAGTGTCGAACGGGAACGTCACTGACATAGGCGACCTCTTCCTGAACGCCTCTGCAGTGCTGAAAGGCACCGTGATAGGGCCTTCCGGGGAGCCCGTGGCAAACACGCTAGTCGCCCTGGTGAGCCTGGAGACCAACTTGACCGTCGCCGAGACCCTCTCTGACGCAAGCGGCGCCTTCACGTTCAACACTGACATACGCAACGGCACTTACAACATAAGCGCAATCCCGTTCAGGCATCCATACACGTTCTCGACCGGGTACGCGGGGAACACCACCAGCGGAATACTTGCAGTCGAGGGGCTGACGTCTTCCGGCATAATCGTGCAGATGGGGCTATCCTGCAGCGTATCCGGCACAGTGACAGAGAGCTCCTCCGGAGACCCCTTGGAGGGCATCTCGATTGTCGCTGTGAAAGCTGGCACCGTAGTCGGATACGCCAAGACGGGGCAGGACGGTAAGTACAACATCTCCTCCAACCTGCCTGAGGGCACCTACAACGTTACGATCACTTCTCCCGTCGGCTTCATATACCGCACATCCACCGGCATGCGGACCCTGGCCCTCACCCTACAACAGGGGGCGACTGTCGACTACTCCCTCTCCCGGTCGGCCACCCTCTCCGGATATGTGACCTACAGCAACGGCATACCCGCGCCCCAGATCCCCGTATTCTGCTTCTCCAACGACTACAGCTATGCTGGCAGCGCTTACACAAACGGATCGGGCTACTACCAGATCAATTCTGGGCTCGGAACAGGCACTTATGGCGTGGTTGCCAACAACGACATCTCCAACCGCAAGGAGATCAACCTCGTTCAGAACCACGAATCGTCGATGAACTTCACGCTAGCCACGTCGGGCGCCACGAAGGGATACGTGGCGGGCGTCGTCTCGAGCGCTTCCGGTAGCCCGATAGCGGGGGCCAACGTAAGCCACAGCTCAGGATGGGTGACATCCGATATCAACGGCAGCTACCTCGTTGAGGTGACGCTGCCTGAGGGCCAAACCAACACTACGCTCGGCTTGACATGCTCAGCGAAGGGCTACGTCGCAGCATCCGTTGATGTTCCGGTCTATGCGGGGCTCTCCTCATACGCCGACTTCTCCCTCCAGGTGAGCCCCAGCGGAGCAATAGCCGGCCGTGTGCTCTCCGCGGGCACATCGCCAATAAAGGAGAATGCATCACTGACGCTGGAGGTCGAGCCTGCCACGGTCAACCTGGGCGCCAGTTTGGATATCAGCGGAGCTCTCTCCGTGCCCGTGGCTGGTACGATCACCGTTTGGTGGTCCATCAACGGCTCGGGATTCGAAGACTCGATGACCTGCCAGATGGTCGGTGGCGCATATTCCTGCCAGCTCATTCCGTCGGCGACTGGGGAGTACTCGTTCAAGGCCGAATGGGCCGGGGACGCCTCATACAACCCTGCCGAATCGCCTGAGGCGCACGCGAGCGTTCTAGCGCCTGCTGCAAAGCAGAACTCGTCGCTATCCATCGCCGCTGCGCCAAGCAGCGTCACCGTGGGATCGAACGCCACAATTAGCGGCTCGATCTCCCCCGCCGTCGCCGCCACTGTCAGCATCTACATGTCGATCAACGGATCGGCAATGGCGCATCTCCAAGACGCCGATGCCACCGACGGGGCCTTCTCCATCCAGGTCAACCTGACGCAGGTCGGCACCTATGCGTTCAAGGCATCGTGGCTAGGCAACGATGATTACGAGGGGGCAGAGTCCGGGACCGCTGAAGTCTCCTCCGTTCAGGTGCCGCAGAAGGTGACGCCGGAGGTCGTCATAGGCTCATCGAAGTATGCCGTGACTATCGCCTCCGGAGGCTCGGCAACAGTTACCATCAACGGCACGGTTCTGCCATTCGAGCAGACTGCGGTTCTCCTGTGGGTGAGCGACCCTCAGAACTCGTCGACTGCCATTACCATAAGCGCGACCTCATACAGCTTCGGCGCGACTGTCTCGCTTGACAAGGCTGGCACATGGGTCCTGCATGCCGAGGTCCCCGAGGGCGATTACTACGCCAGGACCATGTCCGACAACATAACAATAAGCGTCACGGTCCAGCCGGCGGCCGGCGACTCAACTACACTCATCGTGATAGCCGCAGCGGTCGCTGCCGGCGCCGTCCTCCTCTTCGCCTACATGCGCAGGAAGAGGTAGCGGCGCTCCCGCCCCCTCCTACTTTTTATCATCCTTTCTTCCGTATACCCTCCGGTAGAATCCTTCCGAGCCGTATATCGCCGCTACCGGGTTGTGGCCCAGCACCCTGTCCTTCACGACGAGCGTCGTCGCGGGCGCCCTTGACCTCTGCGAGAATATGATATCATGCCCCATGCATAGCCCCATGATGACGTTCAGGTCGGTGCCCGCGGCGTTCAGCAGCCTTGCTTGGGCAACCGGGTTGCACATCGCCTCGAAGCCCTCCTTCCTCAGCATCTTGTCCCTGCTCAGCCCTATCCTCTCCTTGTGGACTCCTCCGACCTTGCAGAAGACGCCTTCGACCTCGAATCCCCTTGACTCTAGGATGCGCGCCAGCGATATCGACTCCTTCTTCAGCCCAATGCAGCTGGCGATCCCGATCCTCTTGAAGCCCATCCTCCTTGAGAACTCCATGAGCTCCTCCAGCCTCGTCCACCTCATGTACCCCTCTGCCTCGACCTCGGCCGCCACCTGCGCCATCCTTAGGCAGTCGCCCTCGTACTCCTTCATCACGTCGTCCGAGGATGCCGATACGCTCGGGCAGTCTTTCGGCCTATCCTCTGTTTTGCCCGAGAAGCATCCATAAATTCCGCACTTCACACAGCGAATAGTTTACACCCTCTTGGAAAGGTTTAAAATGTTTTAAGGACTATTTCGATTCGTATATTTAAAGGCGAAGGTGCCATTATGAAGCTTGTAACTTTTGAACAAAACGGTAACATATTCCCCGGTGTCATGAAAGGGGATTACATCATTAAGCTTGCTTCGTTCGTCTCGCTGCGGGACCTGAACTTCAGCTGCCACAAGTGCCTGCTTCCTCTGATCGAAGCCTCCGACGAGAGGCGGTTGGGGCTGCTGAGGGACGAGCTGGGGTCGATATCCGACGAGACGCTCAAGAAGCTCGCGGGCGACGGCCAGGCATTCCCAGCTGGCAGCGTCAGGCTCAGGGCGCCGATACTGCGCCCTCCGGCAGTCTTCTGCCTTGGGTTCAACTTCAGGTCCCATGCGCCTGAGCTGAAGCGCCCGGTGCCCGAGGTCCCAGTCATATTCATGAAGCCTTCCAAGGCGGTCGTGGGTCCCGACGACAACATTGTGCTCCCGAAGGTCGCAACTAGGGTGGACTACGAGGTCGAGCTTACGGTGGTCGTAGGGAAGGGCGGCAAGAGGATCCCGAAGGCGGATGCATACTCGCACGTCTTCGGCTACACGGTGCTCAACGACATCACCGCTCGGGACATCCAGCAGAGGGACTTTGCCCTCATGCGCCCGTGGCTCAGGTCCAAGGGCTTTGACTCCTTTGCCCCCATAGGCCCATGCATAACTACCTCCGACGAGCTCACAAACCCTATGGACCTTGAGTTGAAGCTGACCGTGAACGGGGAGCAGAGGCAGAAATCAAGGACTACCGACATGGTCTTCGACGTGCCGTCCGTCATCGAGTACATCTCGTCGTTCACTACGCTAGAGCCGGGGGCAATTATCGCACTGGGGACCCCTGAGAAGATCGGCCAGCTGCACGATGGCGATATCGTCGAGGCGACCGTCGAGGGGATCGGCACCCTGAGGAACCGGGCTGTCCTCGAGTAGCCTTCCTGCGCCATGTCCTCCCACTGCAAAGAGGTTGTCCCATTTGAGGCTGAACGCCGAGGACGTCATCAGGATCTTGGGGCTGGATCCCCACCCCTCTGAGGGCGGATACTACCGCGAGACCTACCGCTCCGACGAAGTTATGGGCGCAGGTTGCCTGCCGTCGAGGTATCCGGGAGAACGGTCCGCATGCACCGCGATATACTACCTGGTCACTCCGTCCAGCTGCTCCCGGCTGCACCGCCTCCGGACCGACGAGATATTCCACTTCTACATGGGCGATCCAGTGCTGATGCTCCAGCTGGATCCGGACGGAGGCGGCAAAACTGTTCTCATGGGGAGCGACCTGCGGTCCGGTCAGGTCCCTCAGGTCGTCGTCCCTAGGGGGCACTGGCAGGGGATGCTCCTTGCCGACGGCGGCTCCTTTGCGCTCCTCGGAACGACCGTCGCCCCGGGATTCAGCTTCGACGACTACGAGGAGGGGGACGCAACGGCGCTCTCCGCCAAGTACCCTTCGTTCAGGGACCTCATAGGGCGGCTTGCGCATGGCGGGCCATCTGCCCATGGCATCCCGATTGGGGTCAACAGGAAGCGGCAAAAAAAGGATATATGACCCGCTGAATCAAGATAGTGAGATGCTGGCGCGAAATAGCCGCCGGCTATAACGATCAACTGAGATGAACCACAATGGCAGCGAGATATGACGCAGTCGTGGTGGGCGCGGGCCCCGCCGGGCTCATGGCCGCCCGCAAGATCGCAAAGAGGGGCTTCACCGTACTGATGCTGGAGAAGGACCGCGACTTCGGGGTGAGGACATGCGCCGAGGCCGTCTCCGAGACAGCGTTCAAGACCGCCGAAATCCCGGTCACGCAGTCGCTGATATCGAACACCGTTGAGGGGGCGCTCGTCTTCCCTCCAAACGAGTCGAAGGGAGTGCGGATTGCAGGCGAGCATTACCGGGGCTACATCCTGAACAAGCCGCTCTTCCTAAGCGCCCTTGCGAAGGAGGCTGTCGCGGCCGGCGCCGACCTCCAGATGCGGAGCGAGGTCAAGACCATAACGATGGACGGGGGGAAGGCCACAAAGATCACATACGAGCAGAAGGGCGAGCTGAAGGACGCCGAGTTCAAGGTCCTGGTGGGCGCCGACGGCGTGGGCTCCATCGTGGCGAAGAGCTGCGGCTTCGACCTCTCCGGATATGCGCTCATACCGACTATGCAGTATGTCATGGTGAACTGCAACGTGCCCGAGGGGCACATGATCAGGATCTATATGGGCAGGGAGGTCGCCCCGCTTGGATACGCCTGGGTATTCTCGAAGAACGAGTTCATGGCCAATGTGGGCATAGGCGTCAGGGGGAGGCCCGCGAAGCCATACCTCGACAAGTTCATCGCCTCGCACCCGGAGTTCTTCGGCAAGGCGAAGGCTGTCAAGGAGGGGGGCGGAGGCGTCCCGTGCGGCGGGCAGATAAGGGAGGTCGTGAGGTCAAACGTAGTCCTATGCGGCGACTCTGCCGGTCAGGTCATCCCCATAACAGGGGGCGGGATACGGACGAGCATGGCCGCTGGCAGCATATCCGGCGACTTCGTCGCCAAGGCTTTAGAGGCGGGCGACATGTCCGCGATGAGCGGCTACCCTTCAAGCTACTCCGACTACTGGGGGTCGAGGATATCTAAGAGCCTGAAGGTGCTCCGGGCGATCGAGGAGATGAGCGACGACGACCTGAACGCGCTGGGCTCGGTCCTATCCGGGGAGGATGTCGTTGACCTTGCAAACGGGCTGGACTTCAAGAGGGTCGCCTCAAAACTTATGATGCACCCTGTTCTTGCAATGAAGCTAGCCTCGAAGCTTCTCTGAGCAATGGGCTCTTCCCCTGCCTTTTTCCTTTCCTTGCCCGCCTCACATCCCATTCCGAGCCAAAGTAAAGGTATTATAGCACTGCATGAGTATCTCAAGTTAGAAGATTTGGTGGTGTGTCTGGTTGCCCCTCTTCAAAATCTTCTCCGCGCCTAAGGCTACAGTTACGATCACGCCCTCCAAGGGCAGCTACGTGATGGGCGAGACGATAGGTGGCACGATAAGCATCTCTCCCCAGGAGGCATTCGACTGCGACGAGGTACGCGCCGAGCTGATCGGGGTCGAGCGCATAAGGGGGCGCCTGCAGGACTTCGGAGGATCCGCAGAGACTAGGATATACGGACAGGTAAGCTCCGGAACCGCGGGGCCCAATCAGTCGCAGACCGAGCTGGTCATGGTCAACAAACCCGTGAAGGTGTCCGGTGCCGTCAGAATGGAGAGCGGGCAGCGTAAAGACATGCAGTTCACCATACCCGTCCCCTCGAACCTTGGTCCCTCCTACCAGGGCGCAAGGGAGGATGGCTCGTGGATGCAACGCCTCTGGACCCTCAGGGCGGTAGTGGCCGTTGCGGGTAGGCCTGACCTCGAGTCGAGGACAGACGTGAGCGTTGCGGTGCTCCCCCCTCCGCCGAGCGAATCCAACTCGATGCAGGGCGCAGCGTCTGCGGGCGCGGCGGCTGCCGGTGCGACGGCAGAGAGTGCCGTACCGACTCAGTGCCCCAAGTGCGGTGCGCCCATCACAATCACCCAGGAGGACCTCTTCTTCACGTGCAAGTACTGCGGCAACTCGATCACCCTCGGCTCTCGGTCACAGATAAAGAAGCACAGCATGCTCCTAAACAGGCTATTCACCCAGCAGATCGTGGAGGCTGCGAGGAAGTACATGGACAAGGGCATCTTTCGCATGAACGTGGCCCGGGACGCCGTAATCACGGACGTCAAGCTCAGGTACCTCCCCTTCTGGGTCTTCCCGGTCGACGTGACGACCTCGTTCAGGGGAACAACCGGCGGCTCCGGCGCGCCTGCTGGCATCGGCGGAGGAAGCGGCTCCTCGGCAGAGACGATAGGGAAGCTGATCCTCGTAGGCGCCGACATGTACATGCGCTCTCAGGGGAGGGGCCGCAGAGGGATGGGATACCAGTCGGGTTACACGCCTCCAAGGACAGTCGCCCAGACCTTCTCCAACCACTATGTCTGGCCCATGATGGCCAGGGAGTCAATGATAAAGGAGATCAAATCCTTCGACGTGCCTGTGGACCAGAAGGTGCCGTTCGACCAGGGCAAAATTCCCCAAGAGGCCGAGTACCTCGGCTCGGAGTATAAAGAGGATGATGCCAGGTCCCGCGTGAGGGCGGAGGTGGATGCCAAGCAGAGGCAGGTTGCTGCCTCCCGCGTGCAGGTGCTCGAGACGGTAACTTCGAACATGACCGTCGGAGACGGGGAGCTGATACATGCGCCGGTCTGGTTCGTCTACTATACCCTGAAGGGCGAGAGCTACGTGATAGCGGTAGACGGGAGCGTGGGAAAGATTCTAGGCGGAGGGCGCCCGTTGATAAAGCTGAGGTGATCACCGTGCAGGGCAACGGCAAAGGCGACAGCGAGAACGCGGCAACCGCCAGCGCCTCAGCGGCGGCGAAGGAGATGCTGACGCGGGGCAGGATCCACTTGGAGCTGGGCAAGACACAGGACGCGCTCACTTATCTGGACAGGGCAATCGAGCTGGACCCGAAGAGCGCCATCGCATGGGCCGCAAAGGGGGTTGCAATGGTGAACCTAGGCAGATACGACGAGGCGATCGAGTTCTTCGACAAGGCCATAAAGATGGATGCCGAGATCCCATTTGCATGGGAAGGGAAGGCCATTGCACTGCACAAGCAGGGGAGGCCCGAAGCAGCCGTGTCGTTCTTCGAGATGGCGCTCAACCTGAACCCGCAGTTCGCCCGTGCCTGGAGCGGTCTGGCCGACGCATTCGAGGCGGCCGGCAGGGCGGACGCTGCAAAGCTCTGCCGTGAGCGGGCGCAGAATCTAGAGAAGCGCGAGTGAACGCGCGACCGCAACGCCGCTAGGCATTCATCCCTCGGCGGGCTATTCGGTCAAACCTTGGATGCCGCCTCGGACACCTGCCTCTGCACGTCCGAGAAGTCCGTCTCCCCCGGTTTCACGCCCTTCTTTGCTACGCTGAGCACCGTTTGGAATCCCTTCTTCGAGAGTTCCTGCTCCAGCACCTTCAGCGTGCTCCCCTTGAACATCGCATAGGTGCAGAAGACTACCGACTTCTTCCCGGGGCACTGCGGGATGGTCGCTATGTAGGGCATGGCCTCAGCAGCTGGCCGAGCCCCATTGACTGGTGTGCCGAGGACGAGCAGGTCGTAGCTGCCGACCGCCGCGATGTCCGCCGTAGTCAGATCCATCGCCGGAGCGCTTAGCGCGCTGGCAATGGCCTCTGCCATGAGCCTGGTCTTCCCGGTCTTCGAGTAGTACAAGACAACGGGTTTCATGATTTCTGATGCATCTTGGCGGCTTTTATGATTTTTCACTCCGATTGCATCCTGTATCATGTCTTATTGAAGACGGTCTTGACTATCTGCTCTATCTTTGCCGCCAGAAGGGGGTCCTGCACAGGCTTGCTGAAGATGGCGATCCTAGCCGACAGGTCGCAGTTCAACTCCAACTCGACATGCGTTCGCTCCTCCTTCGACCTGAAGAACATATCACCTACGACCTCGTATACCCTGTAACGGTGCCTGAGCGGGACGCTGCTCTTCGTGCCATCAGCAAAGCATAGGCAGTCCGTACCTGTCAACTCTAGGCGGATCCCTGACGGCAATGCCTTTGCAATCTCGATCTCTATCTCCTTTACTGCCTCGGCGAACCTCCTACGCCTCTTATCTGCTTCCTGCTTGATCGATATGTAATCCTCTGGTGTTATCCCCAATGTCATGCCCCCTTAGAGGTATTAAGCGAGTCTATGCTCTGGACCATGATCCTGCCTCGATTCTCGTCACTGTCCCCCCCATCATCCCGCATGCCCCTGATCATGCGCGCTGCGATGAAGAATCCCGCTATTATCGCCAGCCTCGTTGCTAGGTTGATGCCCATCATCGCGGAAGTCATCTGGAACTCCATGAACGGCAGCTCCACGGTCCAGGAGAACGCATCGTTGGAGCCGAAACCCGACAGCCAGCCCCACCATTCCCAGATGCTGCCGTCGTACGACCGTGCTATATACTTGGCATAGAGGGGGTATGCGAAGTCGTTGCCAAGGCTTGCGATCCTGCCGAGCACGTAGATGAACGATAGGGAGAGCGGCCCCCTGAACATCAATATCCCGAGGAACGGAATGACGTAGAGCACCTCCAGCCAGAGGTGGTACATGGACGGCACAACCGCATCCGCCGGCAGTATGGCGAATACGCCGTACTCTATGTAGTTAACAAAGAGCGCCCCGAATACTAGCGCGCCGAGCGCGAGGAGTGCCGTCTGCTTTACGCTCACGGGGGTGAGGACGCGCCGCCAGAATTCTGCATTGAAAGTGATCGCCAACGCATCTCCCCTTCAACCGTTCCTACACAAGCACTCTACCCACGCATTCACTATTCTGCAATCCCCTGAATGCATGACCTGGTTGACCACCGCTGCGATCGTTCCGCGGTCGGTCGTATGGTACCTCCAGGTCCTGTCGCCGGGAACCCATCTGAAATTAAACGATTCTAGCTGCGATCTGATGGGGCATGTGTTACCGAAGACGATTATCTCAGGGATTATGTAGTCTATCCTTGCTTCGTCGGCCGACCCGATGACGCGGACGTCGATCGCCTTCCGGTTTCTGCCCCTGATCAACCAGTCACTCCCCTATGTCGGGGGTTCGCGTTGATAACGGATGTGGCCACATGATCCATGTCTGTGCTGGAAGTGATGAATTGGACACAACGGCAGTGCGCGTGCCCTCTTACGAATGGCGTCCCTGTCTCCGTCTGCAGATCTGTTTTCATGGCTTCCCATCATGCGGCAGTTATTAAATGGGTTTTTCAGAATCCATGCCTATTTCATACACATTCTTTGATGTGGGGCAGCTCCTCCGATGTTGGAATCATCAGGTGCGAGGAGGCAGGGCGATTCTGGCATCGATGCCGCAATAAAAGTAAGAAAAAAAAAGAAAAAAAAGGGATTGGCTTAAAACAGCGCAAAGAGCCCGAATCCGACGAGTGCAAGCACAACGGCGATAATTACGAAGATTATCACCGTGACTATCGCAATTGCCAGCGCCTTGAGCCAGCCACAGTCAAAGAAGTGCTTGATCAGCGCCAGCCAAACGATGAGCATGGCTATCGACGCTATCCATCCTAAGTTGAAGTAGCCGAGTATCGTTCCTATGACCACGCCGATGACAACGATCATGATGGCGTCCGTGAACTTTGCCTTCTGACCGCCAACGAGTAGCCTGCCGGAGAGCCATAGTACCGGCGATAGGATGATTATGCTAACCACTAGACTTATTATGGCTGCTAAAATGTCCACTATTTTCATCTCCTGACAATTGTTATCATCTCGTGGTTATTCTCCTTTTCTATTTACCATGAAGATGAAGGTGTAGACTGGTAAGAACGGTCTGCGCGAGATGATCGATGAAACGATATCCGCGCCCTAAGGCCGTAAGATCCGAATGGCACCGCCTTGCAGTACCGCACTGATCGATCGCCCTCTCAAAACACCAACATTGCGAGCGCCAGGGACTCCAGAAAGAGAATGCCGCCGGCTATGAGAAATGCCGCCCCCCTGCCCGTCTTCTTCTCCTCCACCTCGTCGTTCGGATCCCTCGTCCTGACGCGGGGGTCCTGCCGTGAGCCATAAACGAGGGTCTGCGAGAAGAGCGTTCCAAATATCCCCCCTGCGATTAGCATTATGGCGCTCACCGCGAAGAGCGCGACGCTGAAAGACGCCATGAATGTGGAGCCTAAAGTTACGAAATATGGGATTGCAAAAGATACGATGTGAGCAATAATTATCGCCAATATCACGTTTACAATCAGCATCGTTATCGATAATTGCTATTCATCTGAAACATATAATCGCTTGGGATTTCATGCATCCCTGCCCCTCATGAGAACGAATATGCGGCTCATTATCGAAGCAGCGGAAAAGGCCAAGATGCCTGACGTAACCGAGCCGCAAAAGAGCTCTCCGGAAATGAAGAACCTCAGGCAGGTCACCCCGTAAAGCATGCTGCCATAGTATTTCCCAACCGGGTCGTACGTACTTCCGAAAGCGATGCTCGTCAGGACAAATAAGGCGAAGATCCCTGCGACCAAGACCGGGATCCACTCTGCATAGAATCCCTCTGAACCGAATGCCAGTAGCAGCGAGAAGGTCAATATGAAATCCGTCGCGGCGTCGAAATATGCCCCACGCTTTGAGGCCGCGCTGTACCTCTTGGCCAAATATCCATCCAAGAAATCCGTAAAGACCAGCAACAGGAACAATGCTGCGCCATGAAGTAGCATCCCCTCCATTACCAGCATGATTAGCAGCGGGGTCATTCCAAGGCGTAAAGCAGTAATTGCTGATGGAATGCGCTTATCCACTCTTATGACCCCTGAATGCCGAGTACAGCGTCCTGATAACAGCCGTCGCGCTAAAATTATTCTTTATGGTCCCATTCTCTTCTTGAGGTCGCTCCCGAACACCTTTGCCTCCTCAAGGTCCTTCTCGTCGGGATGACCCCTGTTGGACAAGAGGAAATGGCCGCGGCAGCTGAAGCTGGATACGACCTGATACCCCTTCCCCTCGAGGATGTCTTTGATTTTTTGGATGGACTTTGGAGAGGGTCCGGCAGATGTTGCGAAGATTGCCGCATTCCCTGCACCTGCAGGGATCCCGTTGAGAAAATCCACAATCTTTGGGCCCGGCATTCCGCCGTATGTACCGCTCCCGACGACCAGCAGGTCCAACCCCGTTGCATCACATGCATCCCTGTCCACGTCAAGCGCCCCGCATTCGAGCCCTTTGCTGATCGCCTCGGCGACCTTCCTCGTCTTCCCTCCTTTGGAATAGTATACAACCAACGCTTTCATAGTTTCCACTTAGTGTAGCATGCTGTATAAGGGTTACATCCTTTCACTATCAGGTTGCAGTTAACGGTCATAGCAGTAGGCCGCAAAGAGCCAGACCGCGAAAGGAAACGTCAGCCCGGGCCACTCCGGCCTTCGGTGACCCTGTGTTGGGCGATAGCTTTAATCCTCTCCCGACACCCTTTGACCGATGTGGTAAGCTTGCCTCAGACTGTCTTCCTGTTGGCCCTCCTCGCCGTTGCCAACTCCGCCTCTATGATCGCCTTCGGCATGGACAAGCTCATGAGCATCAAGGGCGGCTGGAGGGTCCCCGAGTCGACGCTCCTCGCGATCGGTTTCTTCGGGCCATTCGGGGCATATGCTGGCATGCTGCTCTTCAGGCACAAGACCCGCAAGCCCAAGTTTCTGCTGGTGCCAATGTTCCTGGTCGCCCAGCTCTGCCTGCTGGCGTATGCATTCCTCGCATGACCGCGCGTGCGCCGCATCAGGGCGCATCAACGCCAAAGTTATTAAATTAAAAAAGAGGGAAGCTTATTGCGGCGCGATCGGCCAGAATAGCT
>Ga0302251_1001580_pt1 | contig 13234 bp, 9 predicted proteins | sample AAG_RA_Gln_MG_FD_193534 | JGI IMG/M metagenome (GOLD analysis project Ga0302251, IMG submission 193534) | Enriched activated sludge microbial communities from anaerobic digester in WTTP, New Holstein, Wisconsin, United States - AAG_RA_Gln | ecosystem: Engineered > Bioreactor > Anaerobic >...
TGTCATACCATTAAAAAGTATTCGCAGATAAGCAGTATGTTCGCTTTTTTCAAAGGTCTCAGCACATAAAAGCTGTTGCACAATGACAAACACCCATTGTGCAACAGCTTCTTCACATCACTACTGTATCATCATTTCTTACTAAGCTTACTAATCCTAATAGTCTTTGTTCTCGTCGTAGCGGAACCATACAGAGGAAGTGTGGCCGAATTGCCATAATACAAAGCGTTTAAATTCACACTGGCTGTCTTTTCACCTCCTGACGTCGGGGCAAAAATAACCTGGAAACTGCAGTTATCCGAGGCAGCAACAGTTTCCCCTGTACAATAGTCAGTTGCAGCAGGTATGGTAAACTGATTCGCATTCGTTCCTGACAGGCTGATGGCGTTGATAGTAACTGATGCTGCACCGGTGTTACTGAGTTGGATCGTCTGAGGAGAAGACAATGTACCGGCAAACACACTAGAAAAAGATATAGATGTTGGAGAAAAAGATACAGATAAATCTTCTGCAACGTATTCATGAGCCCCCATATCGGGTGCGGAATCATAAAGGACCTGAGTTCCATCTGATTTTCTATACAACCAGATTGGTGCGTCCTTTGCCCATGTCATCGGGGTTTTCAGTGTTATCGTATTAGTCGAATAGTTAATAGACTGTATCTCAGCAATATTGTCCACTCTGCCTATAGCTATCCAGTCGGCGTAGAAATTACCTGCTGAGCCTCTGGCCAAATCAGATCCCCATGTACCGTCTTGAAAATAACTGGCATCACCGACAACAAGCGTAGTTGAACTTGAGCCTACGCCATTCGCTTGAGTAAGATAAGTTCCTTTGTCTATAGCTGGCGACCCAGATAGTAATGAAAGGTCCGGTTTTTCCGATAAAGGTGTTGAAAGATCCGGGTCGACAAAGAGCGGATCAGTACCAATACCAATAAGAGTACTACTTCTTAGAAAATTAGTTACATTAAAATTATTCGTAATAGTGTTGCAAGTTAAATTTTCTGCCGACACTGCATCAATAGCTGGATAGTAACCTTGTGATGTCCGTAAATTTTGCTCCGACCAATGATCATAGAACAGATTGTTTTTTATAACACTACCAGAAATTTTATCACAACTACCATAATAAAGAGTAATACCATTTCTATATGCATCACTGGCATAGGGATCATCATCAGCGCCATACCCATTATGATAAAAGGTATTGTTATAAATTTTGTTGTTATTACCGGCAGTAGAAATCGATGCTCCCAGACGTAATCCATACAAGGCATTATTTACATGATCATTATTCCTGTAGATATTTGCAGGAGTAGACAAGGTTATTCCGCTGCCGCTAGCTCCGATTGTTAAATGAGGTCCGCCATAAGCAGCGCCATGCCCAATTCTATTACCCTCCCATAATGAATGTCCACCATATGCGACCGATGGAACTGTAGCAGATACTACTCTGTAGCCGCAGACACCATTTTCCATATTGCTACAGCCAAAACCGGAGTACCAACTTTCATTATGGAAATAATTATTGCGAATTACACTGTATCTGGAGGCGTTCATTCCAAAAACATGATGACCTGCCGCATATATATGGTTGTTCTCAATAGTATTGTAGTCGCAATTTACATCTGCCACCGACGAACCAACACCAACTTCAAGGGCAACGCCTACGTCATTTGCCACCGTATAGCCACCATAGTGGTGAAAGATATTATGATGTATCCAGTTATGTGATACCGCTAAATTAGTACTACCTTCGTATATATATGAACCAGCCCAATTAGTAATATAGGTACACTTGTATTGATCTCCGGTGCTCCAATAATTATTCTTACCACCTTGCAATGCACGAGTTGTAACAGTCGTTTCAGTTGCAGAGTCAGACGGTAGATAATACGATCCATCTGTCACATTAAATATACCTCTATTATTACATACAGCCATTCCACCTTGTGAATCCATTAATGCTGTTGATGAACCCGTAGGTCCTGTGTGTGTTCCTGTCTTAATAACATCAATATTATATGTATCTCTCATATCTTTAAAAGTGCAATAAGATATCTCGTTGTGATGACTACCATCAGTAATCCAAAGATATGTCGCCAAATTAGTAAAAACAATGTTTGTCAGTTTAATATAACTTTTACCGGCAAGATTGATACCTCGCGAGGAATGGCCGGATACATCATTGACTCCATAAATTATTGCGGTTTCCGAACCATAACCGCTGAAAGTAATCATATTGCCGGTGGAAGTTCCACTATTCTTCGGGGTAATGCCCGTTTCTTTGATATAATATGTACCACCCCTGAGGTAGATCGTATCGCCTGCTGTGGCGTTGGCATTGGCAGTTGACAGAGAACAGGCAGCTGTCCCGCTCAATGGCGTTGTTCCACTGCAGTTACTCCACGAGGCCGTGCCAGAACTGGATACCCAATAAGTTCCAGCATATGAATACGGCGCTAACAGTAAAATCATAACAAACATTATAATATTGATTATGTGTCTCATTCTGACCCCCCTTAATTTGGATTGAATCTATAACTTTCGGTATAGATCATATATATCTCTCGGCATATATCAATCCAGGCTTTAATTTAAGTTAAGGGAGATATTAATCTGATTTTCTAGTTTATTGCAAGATACGATTGTTTTCAAGAAACTTTAATATTATCTCTTTATTCTCTTTTATTTGATTATAAATAAGAATGTTGACAGAACACCCTCTATAGCTGGTACTTAACGAGCGATGCCTTTGCACAACTTCCCTATTCGTCATTCCGGGCTTGCTCCGGAATCTCAGAATTATTTAAGAATACTGGATTCCTGCTTTCGCAGGAATGACAAAGAAGTAATAAACACACCCTTGACTTAATTGCATTTAAGTTAAAGCAGGAAACGTGCCATAAACAACCTTATGCTTATAAGGTGCTAATATAAATAAAAATTATTGATTTATTGATTTTAAATATTAACAGAAAGGAGCAAAGCAATATGTATAGATTATCATACAGTGAAAAATTTCGATGTGCGAAAATACCGCTAATACTGCAAATTACATGAATGGTTTTTCCTTCAATCATTCCGGCAATCCAAGGGATTAAAGTTGTTTTTCTGGAGCATATCATTAATAGATCGGACTTATTCAAAGTCGTCTAATAAACTTTGATAGAGTGAAAGTTTGTGAAACCCTAACGGGACATTAATTTTTCCTGTAATTGTTGTAAGGGCCTATAACCTATAAAAATAATACCGAGTTTCTCAGCCAATTCCCTGGTCTCAACAGAAGTCCAGACCTCATAGTCGATCTGTCGGATGGATGAAAAATGTGTACCCATAATATTTTGTAATTCTTCCGTATTGAAAGCTGTGTGAATTTTTATATTATGTACCCCCGGTTTCAACGATCGAAGAAAATCATAATACTTTGCTTTGCGAAAGTCATATGAGTGATTACTTCCTCCCATGTAATAGATCCCCTTTTGACTGTCAGGAAATACAAAGCCGCTTCTGCGCAAAGAAATCAGATTATTTTTAAAAATTGGATACTTGTATCTTCTTCTCTTCCAAACGCGCATAGGAAGATTATATTTACGGGATAATTGCATTATTATGGAAAACAACCCCAAGTGATTGTGGAGATCCATATGGTCGTCTATATGAGTTGGTTTTAATCCCATCTCAAAAATTTTATTTATCTGCGCTTCTAATTCCATCTTAATATCTTGTACTTTCGAATGTTGCAAAAGCGCTGGTATGTCCGGCCACATTATACCTTCAGGATTATAAAGACTAGGCACGCTGGTTTTGCCTAAAACGGGTGTCCACGGAAACTTATTTCCCCATTCACATGTCAGCGTAAGATGGATGCCCAGATCAATTTGGGGATTTTCCTCCCACAATTTCATGACCCGACTAAAATTAGGACATGGGACCATTATACTTCCACTTTTAACTAACCCAAAATTTAGAGTCTTGAAACTAGCTTCAGTTTCGTCCTTATGTATCCCGACATCATCGATATTCACAATGATGATAATGGCCTTATCGGAATAGCCCAGTTGTTGTGCGAGTGTCGGAAAATATTTTCGCTTGATATAATGCACAAAAGGCATGGTATTCATTCCATATGTTAATGTTTAATGCTTTTGCTCCAAGGAAGCAGACGTTATCAACACGAGATAAATTATACCAGTTTTTTGATTATCATGCAGATAATCCGTGTTGTTCTATATTTATCAAGTTTGCGGTAATATCTTTTCCCAGAAATTCTTTTGCCCATTTTGAAAATTCCGGATACATATCACTGAGAAAAACATCTGTCGAGCCGGGCTCTTTTCTTGTTGAAAGGGTGTTTTGAATTTTCAGTGTATTAAGAACAAGGAGCGCTATCTCCTGGCTTGAATCAACCAAGGCTATTTTGTCTGTAATTGCTTGGATTTTATCCTTTAATAAAGGATAATGCGTACAACCGAGAATAAGGGTATCAATGTTGTTTTCAAGTAAAGGTGACAAATACTCTTCCAGGATCGCTTTCGTGATAGTCTTTTCAATCCAGTTTTCCTCAACGAGGTGAACAAGCAAAGGCGTAGGCACTTCGAAGACTTTTATCTCCGGATCAAGATTATTGATTGATTTGGTGTAAGCGCCGCTGCTAATGGTGCTTTTTGTTCCGATTACACCAACGCGTTTATTCCTGGTGAGCCTGACTGCCCCCAAGGCGCCACATTCAATAACACCTATAACAGGAAGCTTCAGGAAGCCTCGCAGATAATCCGCGCTTGCCGCCGAGGCAGTATTACATGCAATCACGATCATCTTGACATTTTTTGAATTAAGAAAAATGGAATTTTCCACGGAATACCGGATGATTAATCTATTGGATTTCGAACCGTAAGGCAAACGCGCGGTATCACCAAAATAAACAATATCTTCAAAAGGCACTATTTTAAACAGCTCTTTGACAACTGTTAATCCGCCTATCCCGGAATCAAAAACACCTATTGGACAATTTCTTAATGCTTCATCCATTATATAGTTTCTCCCGATTGTAATTATTTAAACCTTTTGTACAACATGATATGAAGAAGCTTGATGGGGTCATATAGATTGGTCCGGAAAAGGAAATCTTCCATTCCTTTTACCAACCGGTTATTTTCCGGATTAATGTCAAAATCTAAAGCTTCCGGCCAGTTGGCGGCAATGATTTCATGGTGTAATTTATATTCCGGATTTGTTCTATATTTAAAGGGCACGCGCAGCATATATTCAATATAGGAGCGGCAACTATATGGACAAATAGATTCATGCACCATATCGTATTCGGAAAATGTCATTGCCCCCCAATTGCCAACCCGTTGTTCCCAGTGCATCAAATCCAGAATATCCACATTCAATTTAGTCAGTTCCTTAACCGGGGTCAGCCATTTAGCGAACTCCCGCACGGCAATTTCACTTTGGCTCATTAAAGCCATTCCAGCCAGCACTGTGCCACTGATGAGTGGCTTGGGGGTTTTGGGAAAACGGAAACGGTCACGTTTCGTAATTTCGCTGCAATTACCGAATAAGACAACAACTTCCTTGCTCTCGCTTTTAAAACGATTGTGTAGTGAAATAGCATTTAATCCTTTATTAATGCGTGCAGTAAAAACATTTTTCTGTAATATGGCATTAAAGTCTTCATCCAGTTTTTCCGGAAGTACAAGAATACTGTGTTCCAATTCGAGTTTTTTGAGCATAGCGGTTGGAATAAGTACGTCGAGATCTCTATCCGCTGCATTTTTTGTGGTCAGGCTGAAATAATGGATTTTCTTTGCCGCTTTTCTGCTGGTCGCAAAAAGTGTTCTGCTGTCTAAACCGCAGGAGATGGCAAAAGCAAGATTATATCGATTAAGCGCGCCTTCAATAATGCCGCTTAACAATTCTGAGACTTTTGGTATGCATTCCGACATGGCAATCGGATTTAAACGCTCTTTGGGCCAGTACCGAATAAACCTGCCGGAGTTCCCGTCAAGATAATGATTCGGTGTCAGGTGGAATATTTCATCAAAAAGTGTGATGATGCCGGGATACCAATGTTCCTCCGATTTAAAAAGAGATGTCTTCTGCAGATCGCTTTTAACCATGTCATTAACTTTGATTCCGAGCTGCTGTGCAATAATATGCGGTTGTGATGCGCACCAAACAGACTTGTTTTTGTCGCTATGATAGAACACTTGTCTGAGGCCGCAAGCATCACTGAATATCCTGAAATCATTCTCTGTTTTTACAATAATCACAAATCTTCCGCATTTGTCTGCAATATTGACAAACACATCATCGGCTGTTTTTGATTTAGTAACGATCTCCTGCATGATCTGCGAATCATCAAAATCCGGTTTATATGGATCAATAATATAGCCAAGCAAATAAATTGATTTGTTTGGGCAATGAACACTTGTTACCGGGAGATCAGGATGCGTGGCTAAGAAATAATCTTTGGAAATCTGAATTTGTTTCCAATTATTAAAACAGTCAATGCGGCAGGGGGCCAACAAATATTGACGCCGGTAAAGATATTTTTCTGTCTGTTCTTTAAACATTTATTATATTTTCCTTCCCATTCTCATTCAATAAACACTTTCCGTGAATTTTTTATTTCAAGAAGTTTGTTTTCTGCTTTTCAATGCCGACATGGGGTAAGATATAAATTCTATAATATTTTTATAACCACCGGGGAAAAGTACCCAGATGATAAGATAAATCATGCTTCCAAGAATTACGGATAATGATATTTGTACTGCCACATGAAAAGATGATAACCATGTATAAGTCATCACAAGTACAGCACCCATAACAATACTGGCAATCGCCGGCTTGGATATGCTTTTAATTGTTGACGCTTTATCGACGGGAGCATCTTTAAGTACAAAAAAAAAGGAAAAGATTAGATTTAACGCCATTGAGGCTGACCACGATGCCGCAATGCCAATCGCACCCCATCTAATACCTATCACAAAAGCTAAAATAGTGGACAAGTTTGTAAAAAGCCCCCAGAAAAAATAGCGCTTTGTCTGTCCTGAAGATATCATAATCATCCCGAGCAACACGACAATCGGGGCTGCAAACATGGAGATTGCGAGTATGCGGAAAATCGGTACGGTACCCATCCACTTGGAGCCTAAAGCCAAATAGACTATAGGATGCGAATAAATACCGATATATACAATTAACGGCATATATAAAAAGGAAATGAATGCCAACATTGTTTCAAAATATTTCCGATAATTAACCGGATCGTTTTGGAAAGTGCTAAGCGCCGGCAGAGAGATATATCTGATCGGTTCAAGTAACTGAGTTATGGGAATTGCAGTTAACTGTTTTGCGCGTGTATAGAGACCGACTGGTACTGCTCCATAAAATTTACCAAGAAGAATCGAATCCAGATTATTGGTTAAATAATAAAGTATATTATAACCGGTGACATTAACACCGAATTGGAGTAGTGGTTTTATCTCTTTATTGAGCATAGGTAAGCCGGGCCGCCACGGACAGAATGACCACGCCAATACGGTGCTCAGAATACTTCTGGCAAGCTCCTTCCATACTAACGCCCAATAACCATATCCATACCAAGCCAATGCAATTCCAACAGCAAGGCCAAAGAATGCCGAAAATATTTTTATTAATGCAAAATGATCGAAACGCATCCGACGCCTGATCAGCGCCTGATGTTGGATAGATAATCCCGAGAAGACAAAGTTTAAAGCAAAGGCAACTGTTATCCAAATTAAGCGCTCATCGTTGTAAAACCAGGCCACGCCTTTTGCACAAAGGGCTACTACAATGGACAAGCACAAACAAATGGCGAGGTTTATCCAGAAAAGTGTGCTCACCTGCTCATGGGTAATCTCTTCTTTTTGTACAATCGCGTCACCAAGGCCGATATCCTGAAAGCGTTCGATAAGAACTGTAAGCGCGGTCACCATACCTATCAGACCGAAATGCTCGGGAATAAGCATGCGTGCCAGGACCATAGTGGAGGCTATACCCAAGAGAAAAAGTATTCCCTGGCTCGTCGAGGTGATCATGCCACCCCGGATCGCCCGTTGTTTCATATCCTCTTTGAGTTCTGCTGTGTCGAAAAAAGATGAGTATTTATTACTTGTCACTTTTACCAGTAGTCCGACAATGCCGTAAATCACTAAACTGCATAGATATTATTTATTTTTTATTGTCTCTCCATTTGCTTTGAGATGTATGACGAAAGCGATATCATCATACATACCAGGATGGCCGACAAAACTTCCGTAGTGGACATGACGGCAGATTCAGATATGTTACGAGCCACGGCTCCCAGAAGAAGAGAAAACCAAAATGCCCCCCAATCAAAGTCACTGCTCATTAACTTTTGTGCTTTAAGGCAATTGGCAAGCAGAAATATTGATAAAAAAATAACCCCTACGAAACCTGTAGCAAGAATCGTTTCGAGATATCCATTATGCGCCGGATATGCATAGCAGGCTTCGCGAATGGCGTCCGTCCAGAAGCCGCCGTAACCATGACCCAAAACGGGTCTTTGCATGGCATAGGGAATAAGATCTTCCCAAATTCTGTTTCTTCCTGTTAGTTGCGAATCCCGGTTAAGAGCGGCGGAAGGATCGATTAAAGTTAAGCCACCAAGAAATGGTGTAACCGTGCCATAAATAATGATTGCTATGATGATGACCGTCAATAACTTGGCACTTATGATGATATTATGTTTTTTAAGCCATGACATTCCTCCAAAAGACGTTATAAAAATTACCAACACGGTAAACGCCGTCGCCGAGTAGGTGAGCGTACGGCCCGGTCCCATAAAGAGATAGGCTGATAAACAAACAAGAAAAATTTCAATGTATTTCTGATACCAGACAACACTTTTATCATGGCCTTTCCGTCTTCTAACATATGTCCAGACAAAATAAAAAATAGCAAACATACATAGAGTGGTCAGGCCATTCTTTTGAGTAGAAACACCTATCCACATTAATGCACCCGACCAACGTCCATATAATCGACCTAAATAAGGATAGTAGTTAATCAGCAAATATGAAAGGGGTATTTGTATATAGATCATTCTTCTGAAAAGAGATTGCAGTGCCTGCCGTGGGTCGCTTTCCGAAGCTATTATCAAAGCCATGACAATAGGGACAAGGTCCCTTATCCATCTCTTGAAAGAGATGAAAGGCATATTGCTCCATGATATGCTGATAAGCATGAAGCCGATTAGTAGAACTATTGATGCATTTTCGCGGAGTACACCGGTAATATTGACATTTCTTTTTTTGATAACTAGAAATCCAATACATAAAAGCAAGATTTGGAAGTTCCGGTCCAGGGAACTGCCTTCATCCAAACTTCCACCAGTCCCAAACCATATAGCCAGAGGTTTGCCCGTAGCAATTATCAACCAGAGGGTAGGCAGCCACAATGCATAAGATGCTGAAGGGTTCTGCTTCCGATCAAGTCCAAGGAGAAAGATAATAAAGATAATGGTAATTATTAAAGCTATAACAGAAGGCACAGCATCACCTGACTTCTCTTTCAATTCTGGATATTAAAGTGACTACGTTATTTCGCATAATACCAGTAACGGAAGAATTTGAATCGTTCAAGAAACAGCCAATTCAACAGCAAAGGGCCGCAAATACCGGCCACAAGTGCAGGTAGAAATGCAATGGCAGTTGTGCCGTTAGGCAGCAATGCAGTAATGGTGTAGAATGTCTTGCTCTGAATAGGATGTAAAATAAAGATAAACATTGAATAAAATCCAATGTATTGCATTGCGCTTGCGAATTTGCTCTTATTTGCGGCTATTATTTTAGCAGCATAAGTACATAGATAGATTCCTGCGCAGGACAATATAGTAGAGATTGTAATATTATCGTACCGGCGCAGATTCAAATCAATGGTGTAGTTATAAAAAAAATGAAGCAAGGCAAATAACGTAACCATGAGCAAGGCGATACCATGTTTATGAAAAATTAATTCAAGATTGTTTTTCCTTATAAAATAACCGCTGACAAAAAATGCCGCAGCTACTAAAATGACATCGAAGCTCCAAGGTAAACCCTTTAGAATAAATTGCTTTTCACCGATTAGTTGTTCTTGGTAATATGCCGGATTATTAAGCATACCATTTACTAAAAATTGATTGCCATCTACCATGAAGAAGCTTGTTATATATGATGGTATTTTAATGTTCCAAAAGATGTGTATGCCTAAAAACCCAATAACCAATAAGACTATTATTATTAGTAATTGAAAAACCATGGATATTTTTAAAAATCTAAAATATCTGAACAAGAACCAGGATAATAAAGTGACAAGGAATAAGTTGGGCAAGAACCATAAATGAAGAACTAACTTGGGCAGGTTCGGGCCGTTGCCGTATAACATCCAGAATACATACCATAATGGTGATGGATTTCTTTTGATTAGTACATAGGCCAGGCTGAGAACACCAACTGTAAAGATATAAGGCCTGATTAATGAATTAAATCGTTTCTTAAAAAGATAGACACCTGCAGTGTCGGGATTAAACAAATAGCCGGAAACGAAAAAAAACAATGGGATGTGAAAAGAAAAAATAATATTAAATACTTTTGGATATGCTTTTATTAGTGGATTATGCCCTAAAACAACAAATATTATTGCTATACCCTTCAATACATCAATCCATGCCTCTCGCTGTTTTATCTCACTCATATGCGATTGTATTTTTTGATTAATTCATTAAGTAGTTGTTCTGTGTAATTATTTATTCGTTTGTTAAGTCAAAATACAAACGGATGCCGGGATAACGTTTGTGAAGATTTAAGGAATTCTTTTTCTCACGATATGCGCTAACCTGTTGACTATAGCAGCTGAGATGAATGTTAGAGCTAGAAATATAACCATGTTCAGTGGAAAAGATAAATTCAATTTCGTTAAAGGATAAACAAATGTTACTTGTATGATATAAAGTTCTAATGAATGATCGGCAATAAAATTAATAGGAATTGAAACGCCTTTATATTTATTTATTAATGATGATACAAGTGGTGATCTGCTGATTTTAAGCATGTAAAACAGAAAGGGATACATAGCCACCTGTTGTATGAACTGAACTTCAGGATAAAACCCTTTTGTCATGAGAAATTTGTGCCCATAAACAACCGCAACAAGAAATATAACAATGAAATAGTTATGAACACCGGTATATACGATAGATTTGTTCTTTGATGCCAGGTAAAAGCCAAATACAAAAATCATGAAATAATGAATCAATTTAATGGAAGTATCTTCGACCGTCCATTTGGACAAGTCTACACAGGTAAAGTATACTACAAAATATAAAACGCCTGATAAACCAAATACACTGAATAATTTTGTCCTTTGCTCATCTCCTAACAGGAAAAAAGAAAGGAGATAATAGACTAAAAGCGCCCGAATAAACCAATAAGGAGGATTAAAAAATTTTCCAATGAAAGCCATTATCGACTCATCATTCACTTGTCCAAGTATGAACATAATGGGCAATGCCAGAAAAAGAAGAACGATCCACATTGATGGATAAATGCGGCTTATTCTGCCTTTAAACCACTCGCTGAAAGGTTTATGTTTTTTTTGTTGGCTTAAATATATGCCAAATGCGGAGAGGCAAAAAAATATGGAATTACCCAACGCACCTCCGGTTCCTATATAAGGGATTGGATAGTAAGGATCAAGGTGAGAATTGATAATTAAAAGCATCCCAAGGGCGCGAATAAATTGTGTATCAGGATAATACATTTTAACAGTTACCAAATCCAGCTATTCAAACTTCCTTTAAGGTTCGCAACATAGTTCTTATTTTTTTTCTAATATTATCATAAAATCCAGTCTTTTTAAGCATTTTCCTTATTAAATTTGTTATTGCGTTGAAAAAAGCGATATTCATCATAAAGAGTATGTTTGAAATCTTGGGAATAAATAATCTAATGCGAATATCTTCGTTAAGCAATGAAGAAAATCTTTTTTTATAAGAGTCAGACCCGTAGCTATAATCAAGCGTGACGGCACATCTGTTCGATGCTATATCTTCTATTACTTTTAGCAGCAGATATGAACCAATGCTTAGTCGCTCATATTGAACATCAAATCCAATATGTTCTGTAAAAAAACTTTTTTTGTATAAGATACCACATATAAATGCTGACGGCTTACCATCTAAATAAAGAATATATGACCGGAAAAAGCCAATATTCGCTAATATTTTCTTTTTTTTAATTTCAGTTGGTGTTGATCTAAAGCCTACGTTTAAAGGTCGTAGGTGGCTTTTTTGAGCAATATTTTCTGCATGCTCACAAAAAACATCAACATCTTTTTCTTCTGTAAACATCCTGATATTAACATTATTTGGATAGGTGTTTTCTAATTGTTTCATTATGCGTTTAAGATTGTAACGACTTTTTGCGTCTTTAGTTTTTAAATAACTTTCAAGACTTTCAGGAATTTCGAGTAAAAAATGTTCTTCTGGTAATGACGCCGGATCTCTTTTTAAAGGATTCTTAAGGTTTGATAAATATTTTGTAAATAATGATTCTTTTGATAAAAGAGTAAAATAAACATAGTCAATATCGTTTTCACGGCAATATCTGCTTAAGGCTGCCTCAATATCATTTGCTGTCGTATAATCACTTATTTCTCCCAAGATTGAATAAGGACCAACAAGAAAACACTTCTTCTTGAGTCTTATCAATTTTAAGGTGAAATAGGCGATTTTAGGAGAATACTCAACATGTTTAATGATTCCGTTTATAATGAAGTTTTTCCCATTAGAACAAATTAATAGTATTGTTAAAAGTTGCCCATCACCAATGTTTTCTTTATACAACGCAGATAAATATTCAAAATCTGTCTCGTAATAACGAATATCAAATTCTGGCCACTGTTCTTTCAAGTTCACGAAATCTTCGTAATTAGTGTATGTTCTGCATCTAATGCTCATTATTGCTCCATTAATCTATATTGCCTTGACGTAGTAGTATCGGACCTTTATGTTATAGTCGTGATAACAAGTTTGCTAATGCCTTATAAGTAGTGGCTTGAGCCCAATGCAACATTGGTGTTTTGACCTTGATGAGTGGGTATTGCCTATAATAAAAGTGGCCATCCTTATCCTGCATATTATCAATAGCCCATTTTGCAACTTTCAGTGCCAATGGCAAAGCGGATTCTTCAACATCAGA
>Ga0302251_1001583_pt1 | contig 13213 bp, 14 predicted proteins | sample AAG_RA_Gln_MG_FD_193534 | JGI IMG/M metagenome (GOLD analysis project Ga0302251, IMG submission 193534) | Enriched activated sludge microbial communities from anaerobic digester in WTTP, New Holstein, Wisconsin, United States - AAG_RA_Gln | ecosystem: Engineered > Bioreactor > Anaerobic >...
GCGCTGGAGGAGGGCGTAAGCGGACATCAGCATCCCGGGGGTGCAAAAGCCGCACTGCACCGCCCCTGCGGCCACAAAGGACTCTTGCAGCGGATGCAGCGCTCCCGGATCCCCTGGTCTCCCGCCCAGCCCCTCCACCGTGACCACCTCGGCCCCGTCCGCCTCCGCCGCCAATACCATGCACGCGTTTACCGGTTCGCCGTTCAGCAGCACGGTGCAGGCCCCGCACTCGCCGGCCGAGCAGCCGTTCTTGGTCCCGGTCAGGGCCAGCTTCTCCCGCAGCATTTCCAGCAGGGTCATGTTGGCGGGCACCGTGGCGGATTCAGGGGAGCCATTGATAGTGACAGTGATCGGGTGAGTAGACATCTAGTTCTCCTTCGTTGGGGGCACGTTCGAAATTCGAAATTCGAAATTCGAAATTCGAATTCCCATATATCCTGCCTCTAACCTCCAACCTCCATCCTGCCCCACACCTCGCGCAGCGCCCGCAGCGTCAGATTGCGCACCATCGCCCGGCGGTAGTCGGCGCTGGCGCGGACGTCCGAGATGGGCTGGCAGGCGCGCATCGCCTCCTCCGCGGCGCGGACCAGGGTGTCGTCGTCGGGCGGCGCCGCGGCCAGCACCTGCTCCGCCGCCGGGACGCGCAGGGGGACCGGCGCGACCGAGGAGAGCGCGATGCGGAAGCGGAATCCGGAGGGCGCGGTCGGGTCGGGGAATCCGAGCACGGCGGCCCCGGCGATGGCCAGGTCGCCGGCCTGGTTGCGGCCAAGTTTGACATAAACTCCCGCCGCCCCTGCCGGGAGGGTCGGGAAGCGGATCGCGGTGAGAAACTCGCCGGGCTGCAGACAGCTCTTGCCGGGGCCGAGGAAAAAGGCGCCGGCCGGCACGGTGCGCTCGCCGGCCGGGCCGAAGAGGACCAGCTGCCCTTCCAGCGCCAGCACGGCCGGCGCGGTGTCGGCGGCGGGCGAGGCGTTGCACAGGTTGCCGCCCAAGGTGGCCCGGTTGCGCAGCTGGTAGGAGGCCACGCTCGCGGCCGCCTGGGCCAGCAGTCCCCAGCCTTCCTGCACGGCAGGATGGCGGGCCACCTCGTTCATGGTCACCGCCGCGCCGACGGTGAGCCCTTGCTCGCGGCGAACCTCCCGCATCCCCGGCAGGTGCTTGACGTCCACTACCACCTGGGGACGCACCTTGCCGTCGCGCATCCGCACCAGGAGGTCGGTGCCGCCCATCAGGAGGCGCGCCTCCGTGCCGTGCGCCAGGAGCAGGGGCGGGACGTCGGCCGGCCGCGCCGGCCGGACGTAGTCGAAAGAAGGGAGCCCCGGATGGGGGAGCCAATTTGCCTCGTGCATCGCTTCTCTCCTCTAGAGCGCCTTGCGAAAATGGATCAGCCGTTCGGCCTCCGCATACCCCAGCGCCAGGTGGGCACGGAAGCTGAGGTCGTTGTCCAGGAGACAGTCCGAGGCCATCTCGGTGCAGCCCTGGGCGCGGGCCCACGCCTCGCCCGCGCGCACGAGCGCCGCCCCCAGCCCCTGCTGCCGCAGGTCGGGCTCCACGTACCAGCCCTCGATGTAGCCCACGGGGCTGGTGTCGCAGCCGTCGGCGTATTTGCGCAGCCCGACCTCGATGAATCCACCCAGCGTCCCATCGCCGCGTTCGGCGACAAAGGCCGCCGGGCCCTCTCCCGGCGCCCCGGCCGGGGAAGCGAGGGCCAGGGCCATCTCCCGCTCCTGTTCCGCCGCCGGGCAGTCCGGCCAGAGCGCGGCGCGCATCCGCAGCCACGCGGCCCAATCGCCCGGCTCAACCGCGCGGATCTTGACCATCGAGCTAGTCCGGTATGTTGTGTGGGCGCGGGGGCGGAGCGGCCGCCTTGACGGCAGCGGGCTTTTCGGCGGCCGGCCGCTTAAAGGCCCCCCAGAGCATGCCACGCTCGGCAAAGACCTGGACGAGCTCCCAGCCCGCCTGCCCCAGCTCCTGCACCTTGGCTACCGTCGCCTGGTAGCGCCGGTCGGTGGGGATCGTGATCGCGCTGATCTCTTCGAAACGGTGTTCCCATGTCGCCATGGTTGGGCCTCCTTCTTGGCCAGACGGCCGCACGGGTCCTACGTCCCGACCGGCGCGGCGCCCACGCCCATCGGGCGGGGGCCTATCGTTCTCCGTGGACCTCGCTCAGCCGGTTCAGCCGCTCGACGTGCTCGGGCGCGTAGCAGTCCCCGAAGCGTGTCTGGCGCATCGTCGCCTTGCGTGCCATGAGCTCGGCATACTCCGCGTCGTCGACCAGCGCCACGCACCGGCCGATGCACGATTCGCCGTCCACAAAACGCCAGGGGAAGAATCCGATCGTCGCCCGCCGGTTGGCCAACAGGTCGATGTCCCCACCCAGGCATTCGGCGTGGATGATGTGGTGGGGAAACATCTCGATGTGCATGAGCTGATACTTGTCGGCGGTGAAGCGCTCTTCCAGCGACTGCCCATACATCCGGCGAAAGACGGCGTCGGCCTCGGCGGCCTGGCGGGGCATCCAGGTACGGATGATGGTGTTCATCGGGTGGTCGGCGCTGCCGCAGTCCACGCCGATCCAGCGCAGCTTCTTGGCCTTGGCCCACTCGGCAAAGTCGCGGTCGGGGCCGGGGTGCTTGACCATGTAGCGGATCTCGTCGGCATAGGGCTGATCCCAGCCAAAGTGGTGGTAGCCGGTGTGGATGATGAGGATGTCGCCCTCGCGCACGTCGGCGCGCGCCTCGACCATCTGCGGCGTATAGACCTGGTAGTCGCCGGCCGCGTCGGAGAGATCGACGACCACGCCCGGCCCGACGAGAAAGTCGTTCAGGTCGAGGGCGGCAATGTCCTTGCCGGCCGTGAAAAAGTGGATCTCGCCGTCCAGGTGGGTGCCCAGGTGGTTCGAGTGCGTGATGAGCTGGCCGTTGGCTCCGTTGGGGGCCAGCCGCTTGAAATACTTGACCTGCAGCGGCTCGTAGGTGGGCCAGGGGGGCGTGGCGACGCCGAGGGGGATGGTGAGGTCGAGGAGTTTCATGGGCAACCCTCCTTGTGTGTCAGATAAATGGGTCTCAGACAGTGGCCTTGCGGTACGGTACAATAACCTGGGCAAGCATGGGGAAATGTTTCTTGTTCAGCGTCACCAGCGTAGCCCGCTGAACCTGGGCCGTTGCCGCGATGAGCGCATCCGCCAGACTTGTGCCGTGTCCCTTGCAATAGTCTCGCCGGTAAAGTCCTCCCACTTGGGCGATTGCCTCGTCTACAGGGACAATCTCGAACGCACCCAGAAACGCGCTCAGTCTGGCACGCTCGGCCCCGTCGCGCACTCCGCTGTAAAGCTCAGCAATAGTGAGCACCGAGATGCACAGTCTCTCGGATAGATTTTCCAGGTAAACAACAGCTTCGGGAGTGTCGCGCAGATAATCAATCAGCACGTCAGTATCCACGAGAAGTCGTTCGGCCATGGTACTCTCCTCATGGGGTGGCGTAGCGCTCCAGTTCAGCCCTGAGTTCGGCAATGTCGGGCAGGTCATTGCGCTCTTTCCACATTCCTCGGGCTTGTTGGAGCAGGTCACGGCGGTTCGCAGGCTGAAGCTGGGAGAAGTATTTCTCCAGGGCCTCCCGGATCAGTTCCTCCTGCGTCTTGCCCATCTTGTGGCCAAGTGTTTCGAGAACAGCTTGTTCCTGCTCGGTGAGTGTGATGTGGGCAGTTGTTTCCATTTTCGACCTCCCGGTTTGAGCTGCCAGGGTCGATCACCAGGCAACACAGGTCGTGCGGGTACATTATAGCATTTCCCTCCACTTTTCTCAAGTTTCCGATCACCCCGAGATGGCGACGACCATCACCACCGGCAGCCCCCACATGGTCCCCTGCTCGCACGCGGCGATCTGGAACCTGGCCTCCTGCAGCGCCGCCGCCGCGCGGATCGGCCGGCAGTCCACGGCCCGCGGGAAGCGCCGGTGCGCCCACTCGTACAGCCGCACGGCCAGGTTGTCCGCCTGGGCCAGCGCGACCACCCCCAGCCGGCCGCCGGGACACAGGACGCGCCGGCACTCGGCCAGTACGGCGGGAATCTCGGGGGTGTCGAACAGCTCGAGGACAAAGCTCATGAACACGGCATCCAGGGAGGACGGCGCGTAGGGCAGGCAAGCGCCGTCGCCCTGCACCAGGTGGACAGGGTCGGCCGGCCCCGCGGCGACACGCCGGCGGGCCACCGCCAGCATTCCCCCCGACAGGTCGAGGCCATGGGCGCGGCCGGCCGCCCGCGCGATCTGGAGCAGCGCGTGCCCCGTCCCGCAGCCGATCTCCAGGACCGCCTCGCCCGCCCGTACGCCCAGCATCCGCAGCCCCCGCGCCGTGAACGGCCACTCCGAGGCGTGGGCCAACGCGTCGTACCAGCGGCTCAGGCGGTCGTAGCCGGCGCGGGCTTCTTCCCGGGAGCGGGTGATGCGGCTGATCTCTGGGGACATTGGTTTTCCCTGCTCTTTTGTAACGGCAAGCCGGCCTGGACCAGGCCTACCTGCGCCTGCCTTCCCGTGAGGCGTCTTGTTCCGTTCGGGGCCGCGCCTGGTCCGCCGGCGCCGCGCGCTCAAACTTTTTGGCCAGCATCTTTTTGTAGCGCACGAGGAAGCGGTCCAGCGCCTCGGCGTCGGTGGGGTCGATCCCCGCGCGGACCGCGGCCATCGCCAGGGTCTTGGCCGGCCCCCAGCAGGCGGGGTTCAGCGCATTGTCCACCAGGCGCCGGCCGATCTGCTGGACGCGCTGCGCCAGCGCGGCCCCGCGCTCGAGGTACTCGGCCTCGGCGGCGAAGCGCAGAAAGAGGGCCAGGACGGGCGCGATCGCGCGCAAGTACGCCTCTTCCGCGGCGAGCTTCTGCGGGATGGTCTCCAGGCAGCACAGCTCGACCTGCCGCTCGTCCCAGGCCTCCGGCCGCTGCCCGTGGTAGGTGAGCATGTACTCGGTAAAGAGCAGCAGGATGTGCTCGGCGACGTCCTGTTGGGCCGGCCCCAGCCGGCCAAAGTAGTCGCTCTCGATCAGCTCGCAGATCCAATCGTAGATGTTGTCGAGGACCTCGTCCAGCTCGCTGTGCGCTTGGCTCACAAGCGGCTTCTCCTGGTGGCTCTGTGCCGCCGGGCCATGGGCGCCAGGCGGCCAGGAAACCTGCTCTCGTTGGCGGCTACTCGGCCAACCCTCGATTCTGCAGCCGAACCCGTTCCCACGCCGTAAAGTTGTCCGGCGGCCGGACGATCGCGTCCGCGGGCTTGCGCTCCATGCGCGGCACGCCGTCGGGGCAGCCGCTCACGCACAGCCCGCAGCCGATACACCGCTCCAGGTCCACGACGGCCACGCCGTCGACCAGGGCGATGGCGTGCATCTGGCACCGCTCCACGCACGTCCCGCAGCCCTGGCAGGCGGCCGCGTCGATCACGGCATAGTAGTTGGCCGCGGCCACCGAGTTCTTGAGCCCATAGACGGTGACGCCGCGCAGGATGCCGCAGCAGCAGGAGCAGCAGTTGCAGATGTAGCTGTGCCCCTCCAGCACATTGCTGACGGTGTGGACCAGGCCCTCTTTCTCCGTCTGTTCCAGGATGGCCAGGGCCTCTTCCTGGGTGATCTCCCCCGGCCGGCCGGAGGAGGAAAAGCTCAGGCAGACGTGGGTGCTAAAGCTGCACGGGTGCCCCATGTGTTTCTGCTGCTCCCGGCAGATGCAGTCGCGCACCCAAAAGCTCTTGGCCTCCAGCAGCAGGGCGCGCACGTCGTCGTAGGGCAGGATCCACTCGCTCTTGACGGTGCCCTGGGTGGGCATGACGCGGTGCAGGGCCGGCTCCGGGCCCATAATGCCGGCGGCCCCGCCGTCGAGCATATAGTGTTCGACCAGGTGCGCCAGCTCGTGGTCCATGCGCTCCAGCTGCCCCTCGTAGAGGCCCACGATAAAAGGGGCCAGGCGGAAACGCAGCTTGCCGCCCTCCTTGTCGAGCCAGGCCGCGCCGCGGCGGACCAGGTCCAGCAGTTCCGTCCGCACCTCGCCGGCCGGCCGGCCCAGCCGCGCGGCGATCTCGTCTGCCGGCTCCAGGGTGCCGCTCAGCTGGCCGGCCAGGGTGGCTTCCTCCGGGGAGAGGAGCTTTTTCAGGATCAGGATCTCGGTGCCGGCCGGCGTGCGGGGAAAGCCGTTCGGAAGCCGATCCAGGGCGGCGGCCAGGTGTTCGTACGCTGCGGTGGTCATGATTCTACCTCCTGGGTATGGGACGGTGGCATGGGTGCGTCCTCACTCACACTTGCGACATCGGCGGACCGCTCTCCTGGTCGCCTCCGGTTGAACTGCGAATCAGCTGCCGATAGAACGCGACGCCCCGCCGGCAGTCCTCCACCGCCACCCGCTCGTCGGTGCCGTGGGCCCGCTTCAGGTCGGCGCGGGTGGCCAGCATGGGGGCGAAGCGGTAGACGTTGGGCGTCAGCCGGCCGTAGTAGCGGGAATCTGTCCCCCCCATCACCATAAAGGGGACGACGATGACGTCGGCAAAGGTCTGGCGGATCGTCCGCTGCAAGAGCGCATAGCTCGCCGCGCACACGTCGGCCACCGGCGATGGCCCCCAGCCCGCCTTGCCTTCGTGCGCGTCGACCCGCACCGGCAGCCGGCCCAGGACGCGGCGGACGTGCGCGACGACGTCGTCCACCGTCTCGCCGGGGCGGATGCGGAAGTTGACCACCGCCTGGGCCTTGAGCGGCAGGATGTTGTCCTTGATGCCGGCCCGCAAGATCGTCGGCGCGGTGGTCGTGCGCAGCAGCGCGTCGATCTCGGGCGACCGCCCGACCAGGCGCTCGATCAGCGGGGCAAAGAGCCACAGGTTGGCCAGGACAAGGCGCAGCGGTAAGCCCAGCTCCCGACCCAACGTCTCGAAAAACAGCTGTGCCGGGCCGGTCAGCTGGGCCCGCGGGCGGCGTCGCTCCAGCCGGTTGATAGCCGTCCCGAGAACCCCGATGGCCGTCTGCCGCGGCGGGGTCGAGGAATGTCCGCCCTCGGTCTCTACCGTCAGCTGTAGGCTCAGGTACCCCTTTTCGGCGACGGCCACCATGGCGATGGGGCGGTTCAGAAACGACACCATGCCCTGGATCACGGCCCCGCCCTCGTCCAGGACGTATTCCGGCACAACGCCCCGCGCCTCCAACAGGGCCGCGATCTGCTGCGCCCCCACGGAGCCAAAGACCTCTTCGTCGCAGCCAAAGGCCAGGTGGACCGAGCGCTGCGGTCGGAACCCCTCGGCCAGGAGCGACTCGACCGCTTCCAACGTCCCGATGACGCCGAATTTGCTGTCCATCGCGCCCCGCCCCCAGACGTACCCTGCGGCGATCTGCCCGGAGAAGGGCGGGTAGGACCAGGTCCCCTCGCTACCGGGCTCCACCGGCACGACGTCCAGGTGGGCCATCAGCACGATGGGCTGGAGCTGCGGATCCTGGCCCGGCCAGGTGAACAGCAGGCTGTAGTCCCCCACAACCTCGCGGGTCAGTGCGGCGTGCACCCGGGGGTAGGACTGGGCCAGGTAGTCGTGCAGCCCGAGGAACGCCTGGCGGTCGTACTTTTCCAGGTCGGAGTACGAAATGGTGGGGAAGCGGACCGCCCCGGCCAGGTGCTCGGCCGCCGCTTCCCCGGCCGGGCCGCCGGCGGGCAGGGGCGTGACCGCGTCCTGGCGGGAGCGAAAGCGCAGCGCGCGGACGAGCAGAACGGCGAACAGGAGCAGCAGGGCCGCGAGGAGCAGGAGTAGGACAAGAGCCGTGATGTTCACTGGGTCCCCCTGAGAAGCTCAACGAGTGTTCACAGTCCTTTGACCGGCTGCGGAGAACGCTGAGGACGCAGCGCCGTCACGGCCAGGGCGATCCGCACCACGCCTTTGCCCAGCGCTACCACCGCTATCCCGATCCCCCAGTAGGTCAGGTCGGGCTGAAAGTACCCCATGACCCGCCACAGCGGGAAGCCGGCTCCCTGTGGCACCAGGACGAGCAGCACCAGGGGCCAGGTGATATCCCAAGAGATGGGCAGAAAGACACGCCCGAGAAAGCCCAGGGCGCGCGGCCGGCGTTCGATCAGCCGCTGGCGCCAGCGCGGGAGCAGGACGACCGAGAGGACCAGGCCGGCCGTCAGCAAGACTACGGCCGCGTCCACCAGCGCGTAAAAGGCGGCAAAGGGCGGGCTCGCGGACGGGATCGGCTGCCCCAGCCGCATCGCCATGACCCCGCGGGCGATGCGCGCCGCCTGGCCGGCGAACATACTGGTGCAGTTCGTCAGCACGATCACGCCCCGGCCCTGCTCCGGCGCCATGATCGCGGTCGCGTAAAAGTTGGGAGTAGAGCCCTCGTGGAAGATAACCGGTGTGTCCCCCAACGCGGAGACGATCCAGCCCATGCCGTACGACTCGTTGCCCCCGGTGGCGACGGCCGACCGCCGCATTTCCGCGAGGCCGGCCGGGGAGAGGACGGCGCTGCCTTCATCCAGGTGGGCCGCCAGAAAGCGGGTCATGTCCTCCGCGCTGGAAATGAGATAGCCGGCCGGCATAGCGGAGGCCGGATAGGGCAGGTCGGCGGCGATGGGGAAGCCGAACCACCAGCGGTAGCCGGCCGCCATCCCGTGCTGGCGCGCTTCGTCCTGGGAGGTGTAGCTGTGGCGCATCTCCAGCGGGGCGAAAATATGCTCCTGGATGTATTCCGCGTACGGTTGCCCGGAAGCGGTCTGGACGATTAGCCCCAGCACGATATAGTTGGCGTTCGAGTACTCAAAGGCGCTCCCGACCGGGCGAGCGAGCCGCACAGTGGAGAGCGCCCGCACCTGTTCTTCCAGCGAGGTCTGCTCATCCCCCAGCAGCGGCGCCAGGCCGGCCGCGTTGGGGATGCCGCTCGTGTGGTTCAGGAGGTGGCGCACGGTGATCTGGGCGGAGGCCGTTTCGTCGGCGACGCAGAACCAGGGGATGTAGGACTGGACCGGCGTGTCGAGGTTGACCTGGCCCGCTTCCACGAGCTGCATAACGGCCAGGGCCGTGAACGATTTAGAAAGCGAACCAATCAGAAAGGGCGTCTGTGGCGTCACGGCTTGCCCGGAAGGGCCGGCCGCGCCGAACCCCTGCAGGTGCACGACCTGGCCGCCTTCGACGATGCCCAGGGCGAGGCCGGGGATGCGCGCGCCGTTCCGCTGGGCGTCGACGTAGGCGTCGATGGCGGCCCAATCAGACGGCTGCGCGATGGCCAGGGCTCGGGGAGAGATGCCCAGCAGCAGGAGGAGCAGGCTGAGGGCCAGCAGCGGGAGTTGACGCGGTCGTGATCGGGTTGGCATCATGGTCTCCGGGGTTTCAAGAGAAAGGGGCAAGGGGCAGGGGGCAGGGTTCCTGCCGTCCCTGGCTGTGGGCCCAGCCCCACTCGATGACGACCGGGTCGCGCGCGGCAGGGGTGCAGAGGCGGGTGGGCTCGGGCCGGATGCCGATGCGCCCCAGGTCCAGGCGGTCGGCGTCCCAACAGGTCTGCACCGTCACGTCGGCCTCGATCAGGCCGCGGGTGTGGTAGGCACAGGCATAGGCCAACAGCTCCAGGTCCACGGCGGGCAGGTGGATGAGCGCGCCGTGGAGCGACCGGACCAGCGCCGCCGCCCGGGGGCCGTGGTCGTGGTCGCGGCCGTCGCTCTGCCGGCAGGCGTCGTGCAGGTAGGCAAAGAGCTCCACGATCTGGAGATTCGCCCCGGTCGCGGCAGCCAGCCGCGTGCCGTTCTCGCGCACCCGTTCCCAGTGGGCCGGGCCGTGGATGCCGGTAGGGCTGAGGGCGTATTGGGAGTGGATGTGCCGGAATAGCGCTTGGGAGATCAAGGAAGCCTCGCTTGTAGGAGAGGGTTGCAAGTTGCAGGTTGAGATGGTTACAAGTTGGCAGGTTGAAAGTTGAAGGTTACACTCCTTTGAGGCCGTGCTTTATCTGACGCTCATAACCTGCAACCTGCAACCTGGACCCGGCAACCTCTTCAACCCGCTACCACGCCTGGATGGCCTCAAAGGCTGCCTGGAAACACTCCTCCGGCGCCCGCAGCACGCCGGCCCCGACCATGCCGATGCCCGGCTCGCGGTGGGCGATGCCGGTGTTTAGCCGCGGCAGGATGCCTGTCTCCAGCACCTTGCGCACGTCGATGCCCACGGGCGTCCCGCGGAAGTCAAGCGCGGGGATGGACAGCTGCTCGTGTTCGGCGAAGCAGATCTCGTACATCTCCAGCGTGGCCTCCAGGGCGTCCTGGGCTGTCCCTCCGACGAAGCGGGCGATCGCGGGGGCGGCGGCCATCGCAAAGCCCCCGTAGCCGGCGGTCTCCGTGACGGTGCTGTCGCCGATGTCGGGGTTGGCGTCGGCGGCGGTGTAGCCGGGGAAGTAGAGCCCCTGGACCGCGCCGGCCGGCGCCGTGAACCAGCGCTGCGGCTCTCCGGCCATGCGGATGCCAAAGTCGGTCCCGTTGCGGGCCATCACCGTCAGGATGGTGGCGCCGGGGATGCCCTCGGCCGGCTCCACCATCGCCTTGCCGGCGGCCATCGAGAGGTTCAGGAAAAAGTGGTCGTTCTGCTCGATAAAGCCAAAGACCGCGGCGGCCCGCTCGCGGTCCGGACAGGTGCGCATGATGGCCGGGGTAACGGCCCGCAGCAAGAGCGAGGTGCCGGCGCGGTTGCGGTTATGCCCCTCGTCGCCCATGTGCAGCGCCTGGGCGAGCAGGGCGCGCAGGTCGATGCCGCCGTCGAGGGAGGCGATCGCGGCCTGTAAGGTGGGGTAGAGCACGTCGGCCATCCAATGCAGCCGCTGGTAGACATCGGGGCCAAAGGCGCCGTAGCGCAGCACCCGGCCCAGCCCCTCGTTCTGCGTGGCATAGGCCAGGTTGCCGAACGTCTCGTTCTTCATGACAAAGACAGGCATGGAGGGGGAGATCACCCCGGCCATCGGCCCCACGGCGTGATAGTGATGGCAGGGGGCGAACTCAACCGCGCCGCCGGCCGCCAATGCGGCGGCCTCCTGCTCATCCCGCGCCAGCCCTTCGTAGACGAGCGCGCCCATCACCGCCCCACGCTGCGGGCCGCACATGCGTTCCCAGCCGATGGGCGGCCCGGCGTGCAGCACGAGCCGGTCGTGAAAGCCCGGGATGACCTCGCGGGCGAGCCCCATTCCCACCAGCACCGGCCGGCCCTGCACGATCCGCCGCACCGCCTCGGCGTTGGCTGCCTCGATGTCTACACCCGCGCCGGTGCGGTGCAGCCGCGGCACGCGCGGGGGCTGCCAGTCCACGTGGGTGACGGGGATGTCCTGGGCCGCGAGGCTGGCGGCGAAGGATTGCAGGCCGACGTTGATCGCCTGTAAGGGGGCTTGGAGCAACAGATGGGTCTCGGACATGCTGCCTCCGGTTCGTGAAAGGTGAGAACCAATCCCACCCCTCACGTCTTGACGCTTCACGTCTCTAACTCTTGACGATCTCTGCCGCCAATGCCGCCGCCGCCGCGTTGCACGACGCCACCACGGTCCCGGCCTCCTCCAGCGCCCGCACCTGCCGGCTGTAGCCCTGGGGGTCTTGGTCCGTACCGGTCACCGAGGCGACGACGACGATGTCACGGCCGGCCTGGGCGGCCTCGGTGCGGGCCCGCTCCACGGCCGGCCCCAGCTCTGCGGCGGGGTCGGGGTGCGCGCCGTACCCCAGCACGACGTCGAGGAGGAGCACGGCAGCGGCGGGGTCCGCGGCCTCTTGCCGCAGGCGGCGGATGCGCAGGTCGTGGTCGATCATCGGGTGCGGCCGGCCGACGGTGAACTCTTCCTCGCCCAGGTCCAGCGCGCAGTGTCCCCGGCTGCGCGCCGTGTCGGCCAGCCGGAGGGACTGGTCGAGCGGCGCGTTCGAATGCACCGCCAGGCCCATCTCCCGCCAGATCACCTGGGCCTCGGCCAGAAGGGTCCCCCCGCTGTAGAGGGCGCGGAGGTCACGCTGGCCCGGGCGCAGCCGGGAGGCCAGCTCCCCGGCCCCCACGGCGCCTTGGGGCTCCGCGGCGCTCTCCACCCCACCGCAGCGCTCCGCCGCCCGGCGGGCCGCCTCGGCCAGCGTCCGCGCCGGGACGGCGCCGGCGGCGGCGATCGGCGCCGGGTCGCCGCCCAGGAAGCAGACGACGGCCGGCTTGGGGCTGCGCCGAATCTCCGTCAGGACCTGCGCCGCAATGGCCGGCGCCGGCGGCTTGGAGACGAGCACGAGCACCTGCGTCTGGGGATCGTCCTGCAGCAGGCGGATGCCCTGCCGCATCGTGATCCCGCCGATAGCCGCGCTCAGATCCCGTCCGCCGGTGCCGATCCCCTGGCTCACGCCGACGCCCATGCGGGCCAACAGGGTGCTCACCTCCTGCAGCCCCGTGCCGGCGGCGGCGACGATGCCTGCCGGGCCGCGCGGCACGACGTTGGCAAAGCCCAGGGCGACGCCGTCGAGGAGCGCGGTGCCGCAGCCCGGGCCCATCAGCAGCAGGTCGTGCGCCGCGGCGTACTGCTTCAGGGCGAGTTCGTCTTCCAGGGAGACGTTGTCGCTAAAGAGAAAGACGTGCAGGCCGCTGTGCAGCGCTTCCCAGGCCTCGGCGGCGGCGAACTCGCCGGCCACCGAGATCACGGCCAGGTTCGCCCCCGGCCGGGACCGCAGGGCGGCGCGGAGCGTGCGCGGCGCGCGGTCCGCGCCGCGGGCGCCGGCCGCGGCCTTGCGCTCCAGGTGCTGGCGGGCCTGCTCCAGGGCGGCCGCGGCGGCGGCCTCGCTCGCGGCGCGGACGACGATCACCAGGTCGTTTGGTCCGGCCGCGGCGATCTCGGGCAGCAGCAGGCCGGCCTCGTGCAGGATAGCCTGGTTCGCCGGCGTGGCCATCACCACGGCGGCGTCGGCCACACCGGTCAGCTGGGTCAACTCGCGCGCGACCGCCATCAGGGTGACCGAGTCGCGATAGGTGCTGGGGTGGATGGTGCATTGGACAGGCAAGGGCATTTCCTTTCGGCGGCGCCTCTGTTCAGGCAGGAGCTGCCGCCGAGAATGCGGAGGATCCCCGGACGGAGGACAGGCGGCCTGCACGGCGCCCGGAAAATCCCCGCCTTCTCGGCGGTTCCGGCGGCGGCAACGGGACCCGGCAGACGGCTACTCGTCGCGCTCGTACTTGAACGAGACCTTGATCTTGGTGCGGTAGGTGACGATCTTGCCGTCCTCGATGT
>Ga0302251_1001585_pt1 | contig 13195 bp, 15 predicted proteins | sample AAG_RA_Gln_MG_FD_193534 | JGI IMG/M metagenome (GOLD analysis project Ga0302251, IMG submission 193534) | Enriched activated sludge microbial communities from anaerobic digester in WTTP, New Holstein, Wisconsin, United States - AAG_RA_Gln | ecosystem: Engineered > Bioreactor > Anaerobic >...
TATATCATAAACAGAAGAGGGTAAAATGCTCCAAAAAACACTTGTATTAATCAAACCGGACGGCCTGCAAAAGTCGCTCACCGGCAATGTTCTTACACGCCTTTCCGAAACAAAGCTCGATATAGTCGCGGCAAAGATGGTGACCGTTTCACGAGAATTGGCAGAGCAGCATTATATTTTTTTAAAGGACAAACCGTTTTTCAACGATCTCATAAAATATATTATGGGGGAGTACCATAAAAAGAAGGTTATGGCGCTTGTCTATTGGGGTGAAGACGCAATAACAAAGGTGAGAAATATCTGCGGAGCGACAAATCCGGAAGAAGCGGATTCAGTTTCAATACGCGGAGCTTACGGCCGCATCACCACAAAAGGCGTCTATGAAAATGTAATACATGCGTCAACAAATGAAGTAGAATCAGAGCGTGAAATAAAGCTATGGTTCGAGCCGGATGATATAATAGTTGATCTTTATCCGACAAAAGTGGTTACGGATACGATAGAACACCGCATTTGGGCGTAAAAAGGAGAATGCCTTGGTTAAATCGATGACAGGTTTTGGAAGCGGAGCGGTACGTCTGAAAAAAGGGAAGATAATCATCGAGATAAAGACGGTTAATCATAAATTTTTCGACGCGTCCCTGAAGCTTCCTCCCAGCATGTCCATATTCGATGACAGGATAAAAGAGGTCCTACAGAAAAAGATACATAGAGGCAAGGTCAACCTGAACCTTATCCACGATGGGGAATTATTAAAGCCCGATAATGTCAGGATAGATCATAAAATAGCTGCCAACTATTATCGGGAACTCACGAAGCTTGGAAAATATCTCGGATTAAAGCAGGAATTGAGCGCTAAAGATATAATGCTTCTACCCGGTGTATTTAATTACGAGGCGGCAGGAGCCGATATCGTAAAAATATGGCCAAAAGTAAAGGATGCTCTCGACAAAGCTATCAGTATGCTCCTCAGTAACAGGGAAAAAGAGGGTAAGGCCCTTTTCGCAGACCTTGATAAGCGAGCGAGGATTATAGAGAAGCTTCTGGCGACTATAAAATCACGCGCCCATCTTAATATCGCAGAATACCGGAAAAAATTTTCCGACAGAATAAGAGACCTTACCGATGGGCGGAGTATAGATGCGGGCAGGCTCGAAATGGAGGTTGCAATATTTGCCAAAAATAGCGACATTGCCGAAGAGATCACAAGGCTTTCAAGCCACCTTTCCAATTTCCGCAAGACGATAGCCGGCTCCGGGGAAGTAGGGAAAAAACTCGACTTCATAGCTCAAGAGCTGCACCGCGAAATAAACACTATAGGGTCAAAGGCAAGTGATTTTCAGATCGCCAAATGCGTTATAGAGATAAAAGGCGAAATCGAAAAGATCCGGGAACAGTCAAAAAATCTGGAATAGATGGACAATAATAAAAAAGGGGGCAGGGTATTTGTTATTTCCGCACCGTCGGGTAGCGGCAAGACAACGCTGTGTAAAAGACTTTTATCCGATGCCCTGGGCCTTGTCCATTCGGTATCCGTAACAACAAGGCGTCCGCGTCCGGGAGAAAAAGACGGCGCAGATTATCATTTTGTATCCCAAAAAAAATTTAAATACCTCATACGAAACAAAGCCTTTTTGGAATATGAGGAAAATTTCGGGCAGCTTTACGGGACCCCAAAAAGATATATAGATGCCATGCTTAAGGAAGGCCGGTCGGTCATCTTAAGTATAGATGTTAAAGGGGCCATGAAGGTAAGAAAAGCTTTTGGCAAAAAGAGCATACTTATCTTCGTGCTGCCGCCTTCGATGAAGGTGCTGAAGAAGCGCCTGGAGATGCGCAAGTCCGACGGGGCAGACGATATAAGAAGGAGGCTTGCGTTTGCGAAAAAAGAGATATCGTACAAAGGGCGTTACGATTATACCGTAATAAACGACCGCCTTGATACGGCGCATAGAAAGATACGTGACATAATAGCCAAGGAATTAACAAAACCTGGAGGAAAGAATGAAGGATATGCCGATAGATGTTCTCATAAATAAAACAGGAAGCGCTTATAAGCTGGTAATACTCGCGGCAAGACGAGCTATAGAACTGGGGGAAGGCGCCGCTAAACTTGTTGATGCCCCGCTGACAATGAAATCCGCCAATATAGCCTTGAAAGAGATACTCGAAGGCAAGGTGGAGATGAAGATAAGAGCCGAAAAATAAACAGGCAGGCTTAAAATGGCTGTGAAAAGGAAAACGATACTTATAGGCGTGACGGGCGGGATAGCTGCATACAAAGCATGTGACGTCATATCATGCTTACGGAAAGAAGGCTTTGACACCCAGGTGATCTTGACGGAAGAAGGGAGGCATTTCATAACGCCTCTTACCCTGCAAACCATATCATGCAACAAGGTAATGACGGATATGTTTGAACTCCCGGAAGAATGGGATGTAGTGCATACATCTTTGGCAGAAAAATGCGACGCCGCGCTGGTGGTGCCGGCAACGGCAAATATCATAGGAAAGCTGGCATCCGGTATATGCGATTCGCTTCTTACGTGTGTTTTATACGCGACAAAAGCCCCTGTACTTATTGCGCCGGCTATGAATGACAATATGTACGCACACAAAATAGTCCGGGAAAATATAGAAAAGTTGAAAAAGATAGGATATTCCTTCGTCGGCCCAGCCAAGGGCCGATTGGCCTGTGGCCGAGAAGGCATGGGCCATATTGCCGATACGGAAACCATAGTGAATGCGGTCAAAAGGCTTGTAAAGTGAAGAAGGCCTATTCGGGAGCCCATAAAAATAAGAGCCGCATTTTAGTAACAGCAGGCCCTACCAGGGAGCGTATCGACCCCGTCAGGTTTATCTCAAACTATTCCACCGGCGTATTCGGATATGAAATAGCGCGTGAGGCGCATAGAAGGGGAGTGGAGACCGTTTTGGTGAGTGGCCCCACGAGCCTAAAAGCCCCTGCCGGAGTGAAGGTTATCCAGCTAGAGAGCGCCGAAGAAATGTACAAAGCTGTATTGAAAGAATTCAAAAAATCCGACTACGTGGTAATGGCTGCCGCGGTATCGGATTGGAGAGTAAGTTCTGTCTCAGATAAAAAAATAAAAAAGGGCGGCCGTATAAGATCAATAACGCTTGTGGAGAACCCCGACATACTCGCTGAATTAGGAAAAAGGAAGGGCAGCCGAGTGATAGCAGGATTTGCCCTGGAAACGGAGCATCTTTCGAAGAATGCGTATAATAAATTGAAATCGAAGAACTTGGATCTGATCATTGCCAATAAAACCAAAAAAAATAAGACAGCTTTCGGAAATGCGAAGACCAATATAGTTATAATAGATAAGCATGGAGGAAAGCGGTTTATATATAATAAATCTAAAAAAGAACACGCCAAGATTATTCTTGACAACATATTTAACTTTAATATATAGTTTAATTTTTAAGATATAATATTATGCAAATATATAGAAAAATAGGACATAAGAAGGCTTTTACGATAGCAGAAGTCCTTTTTGTAGCGGCTGTTTTTGCGATCGCAGTCCTGATACTAACACCTTTTGTGCGCATGGCAAAGAGCAGAGCACATAAAGTCACATGTGCGAACAACTTACGTAAAATTAGCCTAGGCCTTCATATGTATGCTTCGGATAATAAAGATACATTTCCTCCGACTCTAAGCGCCCTTTATCCAAAATACGTATCCGAGGACAGTGTTTTTGATTGCCCGGCTTCCAAGAACAGAGGAACCGTGCAAGATCCTGATTATAAATACATCGCCGGTTTTACGGAATCTTCTTCTCCGGAAGAGATAATAGTGGAAGATTTTCACGCTAATCATAAGCGCGCAGGGAAAAACACCGTTAATATAAACGGCTCCGTAAAATGGGTGCGTGGAAACTTGTAATAATTTTACGGCGCGGTAGCCAAGCGGTAAGGTCCCGCAAAATGGCCGCATCTCAATAGCGTAGGAATAGAGGTATTTTGCGGGATCCCGACAGATACCTTTTATACCCAAAGCTAGTGAATAAAGCTATCTGTCGGGACAGGAAAACTTTTATAGCGGCGCGGTAGCCAAGCGGTAAGGCAGGAGTCTGCAAAACTCCTATACAGCGGTTCAATTCCGCTCCGCGCCTCCAATGTTCCCCTTTCAAAAGGGGAATGGCAATGTTTGGCATGTATTACGGACGCGTAGCTCAGTTGGTTGGAGCACTACCTTGACATGGTAGGGGTCACAGGTTCGAGTCCTGTCGCGTCCACCATATTACTTATTGTTTGACATAAGAAGGATACATTAAGGGCGAGTGGTGGAATGGCATACACGAAGGACTTAAAATCCTTTGGCCGTAAGGCCTTAAGGGTTCAACTCCCTTCTCGCCCACCATTTATAGAAAGATTATGGATAAATTAGAGCTTAACACACTAAGACACAGCACATCACACGTCATGGCGCAGGCCGTAAAAAGCCTATGGCCCGATGTGAAGCTTGGTATAGGGCCGTCGATAGAAGACGGGTTCTATTACGACTTCGACCGTGCTGAGCCGTTCGTGCCCGATGATTTTGAAAAGATAGAATCGAAGATGCGGGAGATAATAAAAAAGAACCTCAAGTTCGAACGCGAGGAATTAAAAAAAGAAGATGCGATAAAACTTTTTGAAAAGATGGGCGAACCGTATAAGGTGGAGCTCATACAGGGCATTCCCGACGAGAAAGTCACTATATATAAAAACGGGGACTTCGCGGATCTTTGCCGCGGCCCGCACATAGAATCGACCGGGAAAATAAAAGCCTTCAAGCTACTTTCGATAGCAGGCGCGTACTGGCACGGCATAGAGACAAACCCCATGCTTCAGCGGATATACGGAACGGCGTTCGAGACCGAAAAAGACCTCAGGAATTATTTAAATCTTATAGAAGAAGCCAAGAAGAGGGACCACAGGATCCTCGGCAAACAGCTCGAATATTTCAGCCTTAACGAAGAGGTGGGGCCGGGCCTTGTACTTTACCATCCGAAGGGCGCCATGTTCCGTTCGATTATAGAGGAGTACATAAAGAAGGAACACTTAAAGCGCGGCTATGAATTTGTCGTCGGGCCGCACATCATGAAGAGCGATATATGGATGACCTCCGGCCATTACGGATACTATAAAGAGAACATGTATATATTCGATATCGATAAGCAGGAATATGCGATAAAACCTATGAATTGCCCCGGGCATATCCTCGTTTACAAATCGAAGACAAGAAGCTATAAAGAATTGCCGTTAAGATTTTTTGAACTCGGAACAGTATACCGTAACGAAAAATCCGGCGTTCTCCACGGCCTTTTACGCGTAAGGGGATTTACCCAGGACGACGCGCATATATTCTGCACGAGAGAACAGGTCGAAGAAGAGATAATAAAGGTGATAAATTTTGTAATAGATACGCTCAATGTCTTTGGCTTCGAAGATTTCGCCGTTGAAATATCGACGCGCCCGGCCAAATATATAGGGACGGATGCCGATTGGGAATCGGCCGAGAAGGCCTTAATAGGCGCGCTCGAAAAAAGATACCTTACTTATGAGATAAACGAGGGAGAGGGCGCTTTCTACGGCCCCAAGATAGATATAAAACTTAAAGATGCGCTGGGCAGGGAATGGCAATGCGCGACGATACAATGCGACTTCGCTCTTCCTGAGAGGTTCAATCTCACTTATATAGGACAGGACGGGAAAGAGTATAGGCCCATAATGCTTCACAGGGTCATACTCGGAAGCCTTGAACGTTTCATAGGCGCCCTTATAGAACATTTCGGAGGCGCCATGCCTATTTGGCTTTCGCCGATTCAGTGCACCGTTATACCTATCTCGGATATGGTGATTGAGTATGCGGAAAAGATAAAAAACCTTCTTTTGGATTCCGACATACGTGTTACGATCGACCCAAGAAATGAAAGGCTGCAGAAAAAGATACGGGATGCGGAAGTAGAGAAGGTGCCTTATATGCTGATTGTCGGAGAAAAAGAAGAGATGTCAAAAACGGTCTCCGTGCGTTCAAAATCGCAAGGGGATACCGGCAAGATGAAGATAGAAGATTTTATAACTATGGTAAAAAGAGAGATACAAGAAAAGGTAAGATGAAAGGAAGGTGATTTAACATCGCAAAAAAAGAATTGAGAATAAATTTAAGGATCAGGGCAAAAGAGATAAGGGTTATAGGCGAAAACGGTGAACAGCTGGGAGTCTTGACGGTTCCGGAAGCTTTGCAAAAAGCCGAGGAGGCAGGTTTAGACCTGGTGGAAGTTGCTCCTACGGCGGCACCTCCCGTATGCAGGATCATAGATTATTCTAAATACAAATACGAGCAGGAGAAGAAAGAGAAAGAGGCAAAGAAGAAACAGAAGGTTGTTCATATAAAAGAAATACGCCTGGGGCCCAAGATCGGAGAGCATGATTACCAGTTCAAGCTTAGAAATCTTGAAGATTTTTTGAAGAGAGGGGACAAGGTTAAGGTCACCATGATGTTCAGGGGGCGCGAGATGGCCCACATGGACCTCGGCAGAAAATTGCTGGACAGGTTGGCGAGCGAGATATCATCTATCGGCGAGATAGAAGAAACCCCGAGGCTAGAGGGAAGAATAATCTCGATGGTGGTCAGGGCGAAATAAACGTAAAACGTAAAGCGAAAATAATAAAGTTAAGACTTTACGCTTTTAGCTTACGTTTCACGATAAAATTTCTATAGCGAGGAGAAAACAATGCCTAAATTAAAGACGAACAGAAGTGCCAAGAAGAGGATGCGAGTAACAAAGAAGGGAAAAGTAAAACATTTTAAAGCAGGACGCGGCCATCTCTTGACCGGAAAACGGGCGAAGAGGAAAAGGCTGCTCGGCAAAGCCGCATATCTTAACAAGACCGAAGAAAAGACGATGCGTCAGATATTGCCGTATGGAGCATAAAAAAGCGCAAGGCGAAAACCGTAAAGCGCAAAGTTTAAAGAGTTTTAGTTTTCCGCTTTTCGATTTACACTTTACGCTAACAAATCTATAACAAGGAGATTATATGTCACGAGTCAAACATGCTGTTGCAACTAGGAAACATAGGAAAAAAGTATTAAAAGAGGCCGAAGGGCAATGGGGCGGACGCCATCGTTTTTACAGGCGTGCTAAAGAGTCGCTTGCCAAAGGTATGATGTACAGCTACAGGGACAGAAAAGCGAAAAAACGTAATTTCCGCTCACTCTGGATAACGAGGATAAATATAGCCTGCAGGGAACATGGCATATCCTATTCAAAATTCATTCAGGGTCTTGCCAAAGCAAAGATCGCGCTCGATAGGAAGATACTCGCAGAACTTGCGGTATCAGATTCAAAGGCATTCGCAAAACTTGTCGAGGCAGCTAAAGCATAAGGCAACATGAGAGAAGAGCTAAAAAAACTCGAAACAGAAGCGCTAAAAGAGATAGAGGCCTCTTCTAACGACAGGGAGGCTCTCGAAGCTATAAGAGTAAAATATCTCGGACGCAAGGGAGCGCTGACCGATATATTTAAAAAGATCGGCACAGTGTCTCCTTCGGAAAAGCCCGAGATAGGCAGGCTCATAAATATAGTTAAAGAAAACGTCTCAAAAACTCTCGATGCAAAATCAGAGGCTATTTCAAAAAGATCCGTAAAATTAGATGGCGTAGATGTTACCCTTCCCGGCGTAGCCCACAAAACAGGCCACCTCCATCCGGTCACGAGGACGATAAACGAGATATCCGATATATTTATTTCTCTCGGATTCAGGGTGATCGAAGGGCCCGAGATTGAAACAGAGTATTATAATTTCGAAGCGCTTAACATTCCCCTCGAACATCCCTCAAGAGATGCCTTTGACACATTCTATTTAAAAACAGAAAAAGAAAAATATCTCTTAAGGAGCCACACATCGCCTGTCCAGGCGCGCTTCATGGAAGAAAACTCTCCGCCGTTCGCCATAATAGTGCCGGGCAGAGTTTATAGGCCTGACGCAACCGATGCGTCCCACTCGTTTATGTTCCATCAGATAGAAGGGCTCGTCGTAGGCAAAGATATAAAATTTTCCGATTTGAAGGGCGTGCTCACAATATTTTCGAAACAGATGTTCGGATCCGACACAAAAATGCGGTTTCGCCCGAGTTTCTTCCCGTTCACCGAACCATCCGCAGAGGTTGACGTATCATGCATCATTTGTAAGGGCGAAGGGCATTGCAGCGTCTGCGGCGATAAGAGATGGCTCGAGATACTCGGCGCAGGCATGGTTAACCCAAAGGTCTTTAAAGCCGTCGGTTATGATCCTGAAAAATATACAGGTTTTGCTTTCGGGATGGGCGTAGAACGCATAGCGATGCTTAAATACGGCGTCAATGACATAAGGCTTTTTTATGAGAACGACGTAAGATTTTTGGAGCAATTTTAAAAATGCTTATCAGCTATAACTGGCTAAAAGAATATGTCGACGTGAAGCTTCCACCGGAGAAGTTAGCGGATACGCTTACTATGGCAGGTCTTTCGGTTGCTTCCGTAAAACAGGCTGGAGGCGATTATATTATTGAAATAGAAGTTACTGCAAACAGGCCCGACTGGCTTTATTATATAGGAGTAGCGAGAGAAATAGCTGCCATAACCGGGAAGAGGCTTAAAGTACCAGCAATAGATAAAAAGGGGCCAGGGGCCAGGGCGCAGGGCGCAGAAATAAAAATCAAAGTAGAAGATAAAAGCCTATGCCCGAGATATACCGCACGTATCATGCGTAATGTAAAGATAGGCGCTTCACCCGACTCTTTCGCCTGGAAACTCGCCGCAATGGGCCTAAAGGCAGTCAATAACGTCGTTGATATAACGAACTTCTGTCTTTTTGAGACGGGGGAGCCGCTCCACGCGTTCGACCTTGATAAGATATCAGGCGGCGAAGTTATAATACGCAAAGCCAGAAAAGGCGAAAAGATAATAACTATCGATGGTACAGAGAAGATTCTGGACGAAACGATGCTCGTCATAGCCGATAGAGATAAACCGATAGCAATTGCCGGTGTCATGGGCGGTATCAATACCGAAGTCACGGCATCCACTAAAAATATTCTGCTAGAAGCCGCTTATTTTGATCCTGTTTCCGTGCGCAGGACTGCGCGCAAACTGGGCATCTCTACGGAATCTAGCTACAGATTCGAAAGAAGGGTGGATGAAGAGAATATAATATATTCGTCCGAAAGGGCCTCATCCCTTATAAAGGAAATGGCGCTCGCCGATAAAGGAAAGTTCTTCGATATAGGCGGGAAAGCCGTAAGAAAACAAAAGATAATTTTAAGAATAAGCCGTCTTGTAAAGATAATAGGCCAAGAGATATCAGCGCCAAAGGCTAAGGCCATACTTTCGTCGCTTGGCGTGAAGGCAAATATATCGTCAAAAGGTAATATCGAATGCATTGCGCCGTCTTTCCGTTACGATCTCAAAAATGAAATAGACCTGATAGAAGAGGTGGCGAGAATTTATGGGTATGCGAATATCCCGCTCACGATACCCGGTATAGTAGAGCAGCCGTTAAGGAAAAGCCCCGCCATGCTGATCGAATCAAACATACGCCGCAGTATGGCCGCTTCCGGCGCGGACGAGATAATAACCTATACTCTCGTCGGAAAAGGCCTTATAAACAGGGCCGGTATTTCGGATGAAGAACTTGTCCAGATAAGAAACCCGCTTACGAGTGAACAGGAATTCATGCCGCCATCTCTTATAACAGGCATGCTTGGCGTTATGATGTGGAACATAAACCGTAAGAACAAAGACCTTAAACTTTTTGAGATAGGGAATGTTTATAGGAAAAAAGGCGCAGATAAATTCTCCGAGGAAAAATATATTTCTATAGGGATCACAGGGCACACCCCGGAAGAATGGTCGATTAAGCCGCGGCCCTACGATTTCTTCGATTTAAAAGGCATGGTAGAATCCGTCCTGCGCAATCTCAACATAACTTCTTATGAGTTTAGCGCGGCCGAAAGCGGAATATTTTCACAATGCGCAGTCGTTAAGATAAAAGGCGACGCGATAGGCCTCGTCGGAGAAATTGCCGGTGAGACCGCGGGTAATTTCGACATAAAAAATAGGGCATACATAGCAGAAATAGCCATGGGCCCGCTTATACGGAATGCCTCGCTTGACAATCGCGTCAGAGAACTGCCAAAATATCCGTCCGTTTCGCGCGACATATCGATACTCATAGATAAAAACATCTCGAACTCAAGTATTATATCCGCAATACGAAGCGCATCGAGCCCTATATTGAAAGCAATCTCAGTAATAGACAGGTATGCAGGCGAGAATATCCCTAAAGAGAAGGTTAGTCTGACATATCGACTCGAATATCAGGACCAGTCAAAGACCCTCGAAGACAAAGAAGTCACCGAAGTCCATTCAAAGATAGTGTGCGCCTTAGAAGAGAAACTAGGCGCAAAACTCCGCTAAAGATATCTGTTAGAAGAACTCTCCGGCAGAAAGTTGCCTTTTGAAAAAAGCGTGATATACTTGAAGTAGAAGCTAATATTCCCTGCGGTGCGCGTGACTTGGGTAGAAAATCTTGAGCCATTAACACTATCAAAGGGAGCTTAACTTTAGGATCGCCAACGGCGTTCTTAAGAGAGCACCCACCTGTTACATAACAGGATCAAGATGATTCATCTCACACGGCATCTGCGGGGATTTTTTTTGTCCCATCCCGTAAGCACTTCGCTCCTAATCTCGCTAAAGAACATTCGCTCGCGTCACCCAAAAATTTTACCTATTAAACCATAATCCTTAATAGTATAATATCCCTATGGATCTATTCGAGAAAAAGACTAAAAGCGGCGGCGAGGGGCCGCTCGCGATGAGGATGCGGCCGCGGACGCTTGATGATTTCACCGGTCAGGAGCCGATACTTGGCGAAGGGAAGCTCTTGCGCCGCCTTATCGAATCCGACAAGATCGCATCTCTCATACTTTACGGCCCGCCCGGGTGCGGCAAGACTACGCTTGCGCTCATCATAAGCGAGAAGACGAAATCGCACTTCGAACGCATCAACGCCGCCTCAAATAATGTCGCAGATATGCGCCGTATTATCGAGCTCGCCAAGAAACGAGAAGCTATGAGCGGCACGCGCACGATTCTTCTCGTAGACGAGATCCACCGCTTCAACAAGGCCCAGCAGGATGTCCTCATGCCCGATGTGGAAGCCGGTAACCCGCTTCTTATCGGGACCACGACGCATAATCCGTTCTTCTATGTTAACCAGGCTCTCCTTTCGAGGTCGCAAATTTTCGAATTCAAACCGCTGTCCGACAACGACATCGTGAAGCTGTTGGAACGCGCACTTGGCGACGAGAAAAACGGGCTCGGCAGGATCCCTGTCGTGATGGAGAAAGAGGCGCTTTTACACATCGCGAAGATGTCCGAAGGCGATGCAAGGCGCGCCCTCGGAAGCCTGGAAGTGGGAGTCCTTACTACGCCGGCCGGAAAAGACAAGAAGATACATTTTACGCTAAAAGTTGCCGAAGAATCGATACAGAAAAAAGCGGTTCTTTACGATAAGGACGAGGACGGACACTATGATACGATATCGGCATTCATAAAATCGATGCGCGGCTCGGATCCCGACGCTGTATTATATTGGCTTGCGAAGATGATACATGCAGGAGAAGATCCGAGATTCATCGCCCGCCGCATAGTCATATGTGCAGCCGAAGATGTCGGAATCGCCGATCCCGAGGCGCTCGTGCTTGCGAATGCGGCGCTTCAAGTCTCGGAATTCGTGGGGATGCCCGAAGCGCGCATCCCGCTCGCCGAAGCCGCGGTATATGTCGCCTGCGCCCCGAAATCTAACGCGGCGTATCTGGGGATAGAAAGCGCGCTTAAGGATGTTGCCGAAGGTAAGACGCTCGAAGTGCCGAACCATTTGAAAGACCCAAACCTTGACTCCGAAGAGTTTGGCCACGGAAAGGGATATAAATACGCGCACGATTATAAGGACCATTATGTTAAACAGGAATACAAGCCATCCGATAAGGTATACTATTTCCCGACGGATATGGGGCATGAGAAGAAGATAAAAGAATGGCTTGAGAAGTTAAAAGGGAAAAGGTAAAAGTAAAAAACGATGAATAAAAAAGCGATCGTATTATTGTCCGGCGGGCTTGACTCCATGCTTGCCGCGCGCCTTATGACCGAACAAAATATCGAAGTTATCGCAGTGAATTATTTCGTAAGATTTGCCATGTGCGGCGGCGCCGACAGCTCATCGGCGGTTAAGGCGGCAAAGATGCTGAGGCTCGATCTAAAGGTCTTCGATATTACGGAAGAATACCTGGAGATGTTTAAAAATCCCAGGCATGGGTACGGCGCCAATATAAATCCATGCATAGACTGTAAAATATTCATGCTTAAAAAAGCGAAAGATTATATGAAAGAGGCAGGCGCCTCTTTTCTTGTGACGGGCGAAGTGCTGGGAGAGAGGCCGATGTCTCAGCGCCGGGATGCGCTAAATATAATCGAACGCGACGCAGGAGTGCGCGGAATACTTTTAAGGCCTCTTTCCGCGAAATTGTTGAATCCTACCATACCCGAAAAAGAGGGTATGGTGGACAGGGCGGCCCTTATGGACATTTCCGGGCGTTCCAGGAAACCTCAAATGGCGCTTGCAGAAAAATTCGGCATTAAGGAATACCCAACCCCGGCGGGAGGATGCCTATTGACCGATCCCGGATTTTCAAACCGCGTAAAAGATCTTATAAGGCACGATTCGGTTAATGTGAAAGAACTAGAGCTGTTGGCCGTTGGCAGGCACTTCAGGATATCCGATAATGCCAAAGTCGTTATAGGGCGCGATGAAGATGAAAATAATATGCTAGAATCCCAGCTGAAAAAAGGCGATATAGTATTTAAGATTAAAGATAAGCCCGGCCCATTCTCTATTTTAAGGGGCAGTTTACGGGAAGAAGACATATCATCGGCCGCCGCAATAATTGCATACCACACTAAGTTCAAAAACGAAAATAGCCTGGAGATAAACTACAGGGATGCGTTCTCCGACACCATAAAAACGATCGCTGTAAAACCCGCGTCACTTGAAATGGTAGAGAATAAAAGGCTTTAATGCTTTATGAGGGGGTCAGGGTACGTTGTCCGACAAAAACGTCGCTCCTTAATCCTGGTGATATGATATA
>Ga0302251_1001588_pt1 | contig 13182 bp, 9 predicted proteins | sample AAG_RA_Gln_MG_FD_193534 | JGI IMG/M metagenome (GOLD analysis project Ga0302251, IMG submission 193534) | Enriched activated sludge microbial communities from anaerobic digester in WTTP, New Holstein, Wisconsin, United States - AAG_RA_Gln | ecosystem: Engineered > Bioreactor > Anaerobic >...
TCGACGAGATAGGCGACATGGGCATGGCCATCCAGGCCAAGTTTTTAAGGACCCTCGAGACGGGTATCTTCCGCCGCCTGGGCGACACGCGGGAGTCCAGGGTGGACGTGAGGTTCATATTCGCCACCAACAAGTCCCTCGAGACGGAGGTGAAGGAAAAAAGGTTTCGCAAGGACCTCTTCTTCCGGCTCAACACCTTCATCATCACCCTGCCTCCCTTAAGGGAGCGCAAGGACGACATACCTCTTCTCGCCGACTACTTCCTGGGGAAGTTCGCCCGCGGCGGGGCGAAGAAGGTCCTCTCCCGCGAGGCCATGGAACTCCTCAGGGACTACCGCTGGCCCGGGAACGTCCGCGAACTGGCGAACGTTATGGAGCGGGCAGTCCTTCTGTGTGCCTCCCGGGAGACGATCCTTCCCGAAGACCTCCCCCAGAGCATGATGGAAGGCCGTCTTGCGGACCGGGAAACGGACAGGATCGAACTCAGCGCCGCCGACGAGCTCAGCCTTCACCACATCGAACAGGAGCACATCGAACGCGTCCTGACCCTCGCCAAGGGCAACAAGAGCAAAGCCGCCCGCCTCCTGGGGATAAGCAGGAGAAAACTGTACCTCAAGACGCAGGAGAAGTAGCGGCCTCAGGCCGCGTCTGTCCTGCGGGCAAACGGGGGGAAGATATCTGTCGAAACGAAATATCTGTGACCCGGCGCCCCCTGGTCTTTTGTCTTTACCTCGTATGCCCATCAGGCGCGGTTGCGCGCCGACCCGTATGCCCCTGCACGTTTTGACCGGTTGAAACTGGTCAAAACGTGCACACCCGTGTATCATTTATGCACACCATTGTCGGGACCGTGGGTTGTGGTATACTGATTTCAGGGTTTTACGGGGGTTTCGGGGGTGGCATCAAAATTGCTTTTCAAAAGTGTCAGCAAATCCAAAATCAAGGGGGTTTCTTATGAAACGGTGTGTGAGTATCGTGTCCGTTGTCCTCATCCTTGTAGTAGCCTTCTGTTTTACCTCGGTGCCGGCGAGCGCCCAGGTGAAGCTTCGTTTCGCGACCTTCTTTCCCGTGAGTCATCCCAACGCGGCCATCACGGCGGAGTGGTGCAAGGAGGTTGAGAAGAGGACGAACGGAAAGGTGAAGGTCCAGCATTTCCCGGGTGCGACCCTGACCTCTCCCCAGGCGCAGTATGACAGCATCCTCACCGGTGTCGTCGACATCGCAAACTGCGTTCTCGGCTACACGATGGGGAAATTCCCCCTCTCGGAGATCCTGGACTATCCTCTCGGTTATCCGAGCGGCGTCGTAGCAACGAGGCTGGGCAACGAGTTCTACAAGCAGTTCAAGCCGAAGGAGTTCGATGACGTGAAGGTCATGTACTTCCACGCCCAGGGCCCGGGCATACTCCACACGAGGAAACCCGTGAAGAACCTCGACGACCTGAAGGGTATGAAGATCAGGACCTTCGGCTCCAACGCGAAGATGATGTCCATGCTCGGCGGGTCACCGGTGGCCATGCCGATGGGCGACGCCTATGACGCCCTGTCGAAGGGTGTAGCCGACGGCCTTCTGTGCGGTTACGAGGCCTTGAAGGGATGGAAGCTCGGCGAGGTCATCAAGTCCACAACGGAGAACTACGGTACCGCCTACACCGCCACCTTCGTGATCGCCATGAACAAGGCGAAATGGAACAGCATTCCCCCCGACGCCCAGAAGGTGATCGAGGAGATCAACCAGGAGTTCATAGAGAAACAGGGCAAGCTCTGGGACAAGATGGATCAGGACGGAAAGGAGTTCTCCACGAAGAGGGGAAACCAGGTGATCAAGCTTTCCGCCGAAGAGAACCAGAAATGGGTCACGAAGATCGAGCCGCTCTTCGCCGAATACGTCAAGAAGATGAAGGAGAAGAGCCTCCCCGGCGACAAGGCGCTTAAATTCGTCCGCGAATACATCAAGAAGAATACGAAGTAGCCCCCATAAGGCCCGGCTGGCGGGGGCAAGCCGCTTCCGTCAGCCGGCCGCGTAAGGAGGACCGATGAACAGCTTGACCGGTGCCATCAGGAAGCTCAGCGGCTGGATGAACGGATTGGCCGGCGTCGTATTGTTCATGATGATGATGCTCACCGTCGTGGACGTCGCCCTTCGCATCTTCTGGAAGCCCATCACGGGAACCTATGAGCTTGTGGCCATGGCGGGGGCCGTTGTGGTAGGTTTTGCCATACCCCAGACCTCCTGGGACAACGCCCACATATTCGTTGATTTCCTCCTCGAGAAGCGCTCGCAGAAGGTGAAGGTCGCCTTCGGCTGCTTCGCGAGGGTCTTCGGGATGATCCTCTTCGTGATGCTGGGCTGGTATCTCCTTTTGAAGGCGAACCACCTCTTCAGAAGCGGGGACGTCTCCCTTACGCTCCAGATACCCTACTATCCCGTAGCCTATGGCCTGGCGTTCTGTTCCTTCATGGAGGCGCTCGTCCTTGTCCTCCATATACCTATGCTCTTCAGGAGTGGTGAAAACAATGGATGAAATCACGATCGGAATCATCGGCATCTTCGTCTTGCTGGCACTGTTTCTCACCGGCCTGGAGCTGGCCTTCGGCATGGCGCTTATCGGTGTGGCGGGGTATGCATACATAGTGGGGCCCGCGCAGGCCATGAACATGCTCGCCAATGACTTCTATGACTCTCTCGAGTCATACGGCCTCACGGTGGTGCCGCTCTTCGTCCTCATGGGGCAGATCGCCTTCAATGCCGGGGTGGCAAAGCGCCTGTACGACAGCGCCCACAAGTTTCTGGGGCACATCCCCGGAGGCCTGGCGATGGCCACCGTTGCCGGAGCGACGATCTTCAAGGCCATATGCGGCTCCATCGTGGCGACGAGCGCCACCTTCGCGAGCGTCGCCGTTCCCGAGATGGACAGGTACAACTACAGCAAGAAGCTCTCCACGGGCATCGTGGCCACCGTCGGAACTCTGGGTGTCCTCATCCCGCCAAGCGTGACGCTCATCCTGCTCGGCCTCATAACGCAGGTCTCCATAGGGAAGCTCTTCATGGCGGGACTGATCCCGGGCCTCATGATCTCCTTATTCTTTGCCTTTGTCATCTTCGGGTGGGCCCGTATGAACCCGGAGATAGGGCCGAAGAGCGAGAAGTACTCCTGGCCGGCCCGGATGAAGACCCTTCCCGACGTGATGTGGCCGGTGCTCATATTCCTCGTCATAATCGGCGGGTTGATGAACGGTTTCTTCACACCCACCGAGGCGGGGTCGATCGGCACCTTCGCCGTCCTCGTCCTGTGTGTCCTGAAAGGCGATATCAAGTTCCACGGTATCCGGCAGTCCATCAAGGAGGCCCTCAGGACGTCCTGCATGGTCCTCGTCATCGTGGCGGCCTCGACCGTGCTGGGACACTTCATCGCCGTGACGAACATTCCCAACAACGTGGCGGAGTGGGTCGTGAGTCTGCCGCTCCACCGCCATATCGTCATGATCTTCATCTTCATCATCTACCTCATCGGCGGCTCCTTCATCGATGACCTGGCGTTCCTCATCCTCGCGACGCCGATATTCTTTCCGGCCATCACGAACATGGGGTACGACCCGATCTGGGCCTGCATCATGCTCTCGCTCACCGTGTGCGTGGGCTCCGTCATCCCTCCTGTCGCCATGTGCGTCTTCGTGGTGAAGAACATAACCAAGGTCCCCATGGGCATCATCTACAAGGGCGTCTACCCCTTCCTCATCGCGCTGTTCCTCTGCGTGGCGCTCCTTTTCGTCTTCCCCGAACTGACGCTTTACCTGCCGTCGGTTCTTATGAAATAGGCCGTTCGTATACACTCCTTCAATAACCGGGCCGGATGGAGCGCTGCCATCCGGCCCAAAGTTTTTAAAGGCGGTTTCAGGTTCCAAGTTCCAGGTTCCAGGTTAAAGACCTTGAAGGCCAGGGCTCAGGGGAAAGACATAGGGCCCCATATGAAGGGGGTGTCTGCAGGGGGCTTTATGTTATGAAATTGAACAGGTGTGCAGAAAATGCACAGGCGGGAGACAGACAGGGTTACCGGGTTCCCATGCGTGCCCGTCCCGCCGCTTTTCGTCGTTTCCGTCACATCGACGTAACACCCCGAAATCAATTGCATGGCAAGGGTCCGCCGCCACCCGCCCGGTCTCTTGTCTCCAACATGAGACCTGAAACCTGGAACATGGAACCGTCTTTCCTCTGGCATGCTAATTGCTCTTACTGGTATGCGAATCTCACTCTACTATTGCACTTCAGGAGGCGACAGGAAATGACCCCGAACCACGACTTTCAGACGGTAAGGACGTTGATCGCCCGCAACGCAGCCCTGTACCCGCAGAAGATGGCGATGAAGGAATTCGAAACAGGAAGGAGCTGTACCTTTGAGGGCCTGCTGGAGCGGGCGCAGAAGATAGGGAGCGCCCTTCACGGTATGGGAGTGAAGAAAGGCGACCGCGTCGGCATCATGAGCCAGAACAGCTACGAGTACATGGAGCTGACCCTGTCGGTGACGGCGGCGGGATATGTCTTCGTTCCCGTGAACTTCAGGCTGGCGGGCCGGGAAATGGCGGGGGTGCTCTCCGACGCCGAACCGGTGGTTCTCTTTGTGCACGAACAATACGTCAAGACGGCGCGTGAGATAAAGGATGAGATCCCGTCGGTGCGCGAGTACGTGCACATCGGGCCTCCGGAGACCCGGCCGGACGGGTGGCGCGGATACGAGGAGATGATCCAGTGCGCTGCTCCGATGGGATGGGTAGAACCAGTAGAGGAGGGTGACCTCGCCATGCTCATGTACACGAGCGGGACGACGGGCGCGCCTAAGGGTGTCATGCAGACCCACCTCAACCTCTATCACTGCGGGCGGACCTGCGCGTTCAACAACTGCATCGAGACGGATGACATCGGGTTCACGATATGCCCCATGTATCATGTCACGGCCTCCACATCCTTCATGGGCCCCTTCTACCGGGGTGCGACGAACATCCTCTTCCAGAAGTTCGACGCCGAGGCCCTCTTCGAGGCCGCCACGGAGGAGCGCATCGTCGCGGGGATGCTCGCGACGCCCATGGTCCGCATGCTCCTCGACGTGTGGCCTTCGGTGAAGGACCGCTACGACGTGTCGAGCATGAAGAAGCTCTGGTTCGCCGGGGCGGGCATCATCCCTGCCGTCTACAAGCAGTTCATCGACACCTTCGGCTGCATCCTCGGCGAGCACCACGGCACGACGGAGACGACGGGCGTGACGGCGAACCTCTCGGCAAAGGACATCGCGAAGGAGCTCACCGACGACAACCTGCGCATCCTCGAATCCTGCGGCAGGGACGCCTATGACTGCGAGGTCCTCATCGTCGACGACAACGACAACCCCGTCGTCCCTCCCGGCGAAGGGGAGATGAAGGTGCGGGGACTCGGCACGTCGCTCGGCTACTGGCGCAAGGAGGAGCAGACGAAGAAGGCCTTCCGCAACGGCTGGTTCTACACCGAGGACATCTGCCACATCGACGAGAAGGGCTACATTTACATAATAGACCGCAAGAAGGATATGATCATCACCGGCGGAGAGAACGTCTACCCGGCGGAGATAGAGAAGGTCGTCAACGAACACCCCGCTGTGCGGGAGTCGTCCGCCATAGGCGTGCCCCATCCCGTGTGGGGAGAGGCGATAGCGGCGATCGTCGTGCTCAACGACGGCGCGACGCTCGACGCGGCCGAACTGATACAGTACTGCAAGGGCAAGATAGCCGGTTACAAGGTGCCCAAGATCGTCCATTTCATCCCGGAGATGCCGCGCAACCCTGCCGGCAAGATCTCGAAACCGGAGCTCCGCAAGCAGTTCGGCGCGGCCTGAAGGGACGGAAAGCGGCATATAAGGCTGGGAATAACCTTTTGGAGGAAGGCAGATGGAACTGACAACGGAACAGAAGGACATATGCAAGGCGGCCCGTGAATTCGCCGAGAAGGAGTTCAGGGACAGGGCGAAGGACTTCGACGCGAAGGAGGAGTTCGACCTCTCCATCGTGAAGCGCGCCGCCGAGAACGGCTTCATCGGTGTCTTCATCAAGGAGGAGTACGGTGGAGCGGGCCTCGGGTTCCTCGAGCATTCGCTCATCACCGAAGAGGTGTGGCGTGTCGACCCCGGCTGCGGCCAGAACATCTGTTCCGCCGGCTTCGGCGCCGAGATGATCCAGACCTTCGGCACGGAGGAGCAGAAGCAATTCTACCTCCCGAAGATCGCCTCCGGCGAGGCCATCATCGGCACGGCCATAACGGAGCCCGACGCGGGCAGTGACGTGACCCTGGTGAAGACCCGCGCCGAGAAGAAGGGCGATACGTACGTCATCAATGGTTCGAAGATGTTCATAACGAACGGCTGCAATGCAAAGTACCTCCTCGTCTACGCCGTCACCGATCCCGAGGCGAAGGACGTGCACAAGAGGTGCAGCGTCATACTCCTCGACACGGCGACCCCCGGTTTCACCGCCACGAAGATCTACGGCAAGATGGGCATCAGGGCGTCGAACACGGCGGAGGTGAGCTTCGACAACGTAGAGGTCCCCGCCGAAAACCTCATCGGCAAGGAGGGCCGGGGCTTCTACCAGCTCATGGAGTTCTTCAACATGACCCGGAACCACGTCGCCGCCCAGGGTGTCGGCGTCGCCCAGGGCGCCCTCGAGATGGCCATATCCCACGTGAAGAAGAGAAAGGCCTTCGGGGGCTCCCTCTCGCGGCTCCAGGGCGTGCAGTTCAAGATAGCCGAGATGGCCACCCGCATCGAGGCCGCCCGCAGCCTCTACTGGCGCGCCGCGTATCTCCTCGACAACGGCAAGCTGGACCCGGCACTCGTCTCCATGGCCAAGTGGTTCTCCGGCGAGACCGCTGTCTACGTTGCCAATGAGGCCCTCCAGCTCCACGGCGGCTACGGCTATATAGTCGAGTACGATATCCAGCGGTTCTACCGCGACGCGAAGATAGTCGAGATCTACGAAGGCTCCAAGGAGGTCGAAAAGGCGGTAATCGCCAGCGAGCTCCTGAAGAGGGTCTTCTAGACCATACGTCCCGTATCCTGGGGAAGCAATGTTTCCCCAGGATACACCCCTTCCAAACAGGGTCGTCCCCAGCGTAACTCTCCCTGATGACATGTTGTTCCCTTGGGAATCAACAGGCGTCGCCCTGTTCTCTCGTTCCCTCCGGCCGAACTGGCGATGCGGTGTATCATGTCGTATCAAAATGATACACCTGTTCCCATAGCGGACACGCGGGGGGTGTTGCATCCTGTGCCGCCTTTGGGCTAACATACCATAATAATTGGCGAAGGGCTACCCGACCTTTTTTGGTATCCCCATTGCATATATCCTTGCACGACATGGAGAACAACTACCGCCATACAAATGGAATCACCATCGGGGGTTACTTATAATGGTTGAACAAGCCGCGACCAGGGTATTGACATGCATCCAGTGCGGGAAGTGCACGGGGAGTTGCCCCGAGTCGGGCCGGACTCCCTTCAACGTGAGGATGCTTGTCAGGAAGAAGCAGTTCCAGACCGCCGTCGACGAGGCCCTTCCGTGGTACTGCACGTCCTGCGGCGCCTGCACCATACGGTGCCCGAGGGACGTGAAGCCGTCCGAGGTCATCATCGAGCTGCGCTCAAAGCTCGTCGAGGACGGCGATATACCCGTAGCGCTCCAGAAGGCCCTGGAGAACACCTTCGTCCAGAAGAATCCCTGGGGACGCTCCCGCAACAAGCGCGCCGACTGGCTGGAGAAGCTCGATTTCGAGGTCCCCCACGTGTCGGAGACTGAGAGCAAGAGGCTTCTCTTCGTCTGCTGCATCCAGGCCTACGACCCGAGGTGCATGGTGATACCCGTGAACGTGGCAAGGCTCTTCAAAGCGGGCGGCCTGGAATTCGGTGTCCTTGGAGAGGAGGAGGCGTGCTGCGGGAACGAGATACGGCGCATCGGGGAGGCCGGCCTTTTCGAGGAGCTCGAGGAGGAGAACAAGGCCGCCTTCGAGGAGTACGGCGTGAAGGAGATCGTGGCGCTGTCGCCGCACTGCATGAACGCCCTCAAAAAGGAGTACGGCGACACGGGTATCAAGGTCGTCCACTACACGGAACTTCTCGCCCCCCTCGTGGAAGAGGGGGCGATCAGACTGCCGGGGTCCTTCGGGAAGAAGGTCATCTACCACGACCCCTGTTTCCTGGGGAAACAGAATGGTGTCTTCGACGAGCCGCGCTCGATCCTGAGCGCCGTCCCCGGCCTCACGCTTCTCGAATTCTCCCGGTCGCGGGAGGTGTCCCTGTGCTGTGAAGGCGGGGGCGGCAGGATGTTCTTCGAGGTCGAGGCGACGTACCAGCGCAACGCCGAGGTCCGTGTCCTCGATGCCGTCGACAGGGGCGCCGAGGTCATCGCCACGGCATGCCCCTTCTGCGTCATGACCCTCGAAGACCCCGCGACGGAAAAAGGTCTCGCCGTGAAGGAGCTTTCAGAAATACTTACGGAGGTCTTATAAGATGAACATCCTTGTTTTTACGAAGAGGGTTGCCGCAACCCAGGAAGAGGAATTGCGCATAACCGGGGAAGGGCAGGCCGTCGATCTTTCGAAGGTGCCCTTCAAGGTCAATGACTGGGACAACTACAGCGTTGAGGAGGCGGTGCGCATCGTCGACAAGGCGGGCGGTTCGGTGACCGCCATCTCCATCGGCGACGCCGAATCCGACGAGGTCCTGCGGCGCGCCATAGCGATGGGTGCGAAGGACGGCTTTCTCGTCGAGACGGGTGAGGCCCTTCACGACCCCTTCACGAGGGGCGAGCTCATCCGGGGGTTCATCGACAAGGAGAAGGTGCCTTTCGATATCATCCTCACCGGTGTCCAGTCCGAGGACGACCAGTTCGGTGCCGTGGGCGGCGTTCTGGCGGGCCTCATGGGGCTTCCCTACGCCTCCATGGTCATCGGGATCGACGCCGTCGAAACGGACCACGTTGTCATCCGCAGGGAGCTCGAGGGCGGCCTGCAGGAGAAGGTGAAGGTGGCTACCCCTTGTGTCCTTTCGATACAGAGCGGCATCAACGAGCCCCGGTATGTCTCCATCATGGGCATCCGCAAGGCATCGAAGGTGGAGCGCAAGGTTTTCAAGGCCGATGGATATGAAAAGGGTTCCCCGAAGATAGAACTGGTGAAATGGGTCTACCCCGAGAAGAAGGGCGGGGCGACGATGCTCGACGGAGAGCTCGCCGACGTGTGCGGGCAGCTCCTCGGCATTCTCAAGGAGAAGGGGGTGTACCAATGAGTTACACATTGATCGTGGCAGAGGTGAGGCGCGGCGTCTTCGAGGAGAGGAACCTCGACTCGCTGGGTCTTGGCGCCCTTCTCGGAGCGCAGTCGGTCCTTCTCGTCCCCGACGGGGCCTATCAGGTGCCGGACAAGCTCGTCGACGTCGTTCTGAAGGTAAAGGCGGCCGAAGAGGCATACCTCAATCCCATGAACATGGGGAAGATACTGGAGGCCGTCTTCGCCGCGAGGGGGAAGCCGGACCACGTCCTCTTCACCCAGTCCTCCTCGGGGACGGAATCGGCGGCATACGCCGCGGGCCTTTTCGGCATGCCCGTCGTAACCGACGTGAGCGGCTATGACAGGGATGCCGGCGTCTTCCTGAAGAGCTACTACTCCGACAAGGTCTTCGGACAGTTCAAGGCCGCGGGCGCCCCCGCCGTCCTCACCGTGAGGAGCGGCAGCTTCCGGGAGTTCGCGGCGGAAAAGGCCGCCGCAGCCGCGGCGGAGGCCATCGAAGGCGCTGCCGCCGTGGAGGCCCGCACGTTTGTTGAGTACGTCGAGGAAGAGAAGACGGACATCGATATCACCAAGGCGGAGTTCCTCCTCTCCGTGGGCAGGGGCATCGGCAACCAGGACGAGGTCGCCGGCTACGAGGAGCTTGCGGGCGCCTTAAAGGCGGTCCTTTCCGGCTCGCGCCCCGTCATCGACAAGATGTGGCTCCCCAAGGCACGCCAGGTGGGAACGTCGGGCAAGACGGTAAAGCCCAAGGTCTACCTTGCCATGGGCATATCGGGCGCCTTCCAGCACATCGCGGGCATGAAGGACTCGGACTGCATCATCGCCGTCAACAAGGACCCCGGGGCCCCCATCTTCCAGTACGCCCACTACGGGATCATCGGGGACATCCACAAGGTGCGTGACAAGCTCAAAGAACTGGCGAAGGGATGATGGACGAAAGGGAAAGACAGGTTCTCGTCGTAGGGGGAGGCATAGGCGGCATCACCGCCGCGCTGGAGCTCGCGTCCTGCGGCATCAACGTGACCATGCTGGAGGAAGGCCCCTCCATAGGCGGCCGCATGATCCAGCTCGACAAGACCTTTCCCACCCTTGACTGTTCGACGTGCACCCTGTCGCCAAAGATGGTCGAGGTCGCCCTACAGCCGAGGATCGACCTTTTGTCCTGGGCGAAGCCCGTGGCGGTCGCGAAGAAGGGGAGGGGTTTTTCCGTTACCATCCTCAAGAAATCCCGTTTTGTGGACATGAAGAAGTGCACCGCCTGCGGCGTCTGCTCCGAGGGCTGCCCGGTGGTGATGAAGAGCGAGTTCAACATGGGCACGGGGCCGCGCAAGGCGGTCTATATCCCCTTCCCCCAGGCCATCCCCAACAAGGCTTCCATCGACAAGCGCGAGGAGAGGCTCTGCAATGCTGCGTGCATGGACGCCTGTCCGGTGGGTACGAACGTGCCCGGCTACCTCAAGCACATAAGCGAGGGCCGCTTCGCGGACGCCTACAGGCTCATCAGGGCGACGAACCCCTTCCCGTCCGTCTGCGGCAGGGTCTGCTACGCGCCCTGCGAGAGGGTCTGCAACAGGGGCGAGTTCGATGAACCCCTGGCGGTGAGGGATTTGAAGCGTTTTGCCGTCGACAGCTTCGATATCGCCTGTCTCGAAGCCCCGAAGGTCCAGAGAACAGGCCGGAAAGTGGCCGTCATCGGTGCCGGTCCGGCGGGCCTCGCCTGTGCCCACGACCTTGCCCTCGAGGGGCACGACGTGACGGTTTACGAGGCACTTCCCGAACCGGGCGGGATGCTGCGCTTCGCCATACCCGAGTACCGCCTGCCGAAGGAAGAACTGAAGAAAGAGATCGACTACATCCGCAAGCTCGGTGTCGACATCCGCTGCGGGGCCGAGGCTGGCTCCGCGGCGGCTGCCGGGGAGATCAGGGGCTCCCACGATGCCGTCTTCGTGGCGACTGGCGCCCCGAAGGGGCTTCCCCTTGGCGTCGACGGCGAGGACCTTCCCGGCATCGTCGACGGCATCAGGTTCCTGCGCGGTGTCAATAGCGGCGAACACGCATCCCCGGGGAGGCAGGTCGCCGTCATCGGCGGGGGGAATACCGCCGTCGACTGCGCAAGGACGGCGAAGAGACTGGGGAGCGATTCCGTCCGCCTCGTCTACCGCCGCACCCGCGAGGAGATGCCTGCGGCCGCTGAAGAGGTCGAGGCGCTCCTCCACGAGGGGATTGAGATCGATTTCCTTGCCGCGCCTGTGAGGTTCGAAGGCGTGGGCGGGAAGGTGGCGAAGATGGAATGCGTCCGCATGGAACTCGGCGAGCCCGACGAGAGCGGCCGGCGCCGTCCGGTGCCGAAGGCAGGCTCGGAGTTCACCGTGCCCGTCGACTGCGTGATAACGGCCCTCGGGCAGGCGGTGGAGACATCGTTCCTGAGTTCCATCGGAGTGGCCCTGGGAAAGGGCGGGGTGATAACGATAGACCCGGCCACAGGGGCAACGAATGTCGAGGGGGTATTTGCGGGCGGCGATGTGGTCACCGGCCCCGCGTACGTGATAGACGCCATCGCGGCGGGGAAGAAGGCCGCGCGGTCCATAAGCGCATACTTGAGGGGCGAAGTCCCCGCGGGTGAGGCGCGAAGGGGTGAGCCGCAGAAGCTGTCGGCAGAGATGCACTCGGCGCTCACGGGCAGGATAGCACACGAGCGCAGGATAGCCATGCCCGAGGAGCCCGTCGGCGAAAGGGTGGGGGATTTCCGCGAGGTGGGTCTCGGGTACTCGCCGGAGGCGGCCATGGCGGAGGCCGGCAGGTGCCTTGCGGGCAAGGTGGAGGGGTGCATCGAGTGCGGCGAGTGCGAGCGGCGCTGCGAGGTGAAGGCCATCGATTACAGGATGAAGGACGAGATCGTGGAGATGGATTTCGACGGCATCGTCCTCGCCCCGGGTTTCGACCTCTACGACCCCACGGAGAAGAGGGAGCTGGGTTACGGCACCCTTCCCGGCGTCATAACGGGGATAGAGTTCGAGCGTATCTGCTCCGTGACGGGCCCGACGGGGGGCGACATACTCTTGAACGGCAAAGAGCCCAAGCGGTTCTACTTCATCCAGTGCGTCGGCTCCCGCGACCGCCAGAGCGGGGCGCGCTTCTGCTCGCGGGTGTGCTGCATGTACACCGCCAAGCACGCGAGCATAGTGAGGGACCGGATCAAGGATGCCGAGATCTATGTCTCCTACATCGATGTTCGGGCATACGGGAAGGGATACGAGGAGTTCTACAAGACAACCCAGGAGAACGGGACCTTCTACATCAGGGGCATCCCCGGCGAGGTGGTGAAGGGGAAGGACTGCCTGATCGTGCGTGTCGAAGACATGCTGAGCGGTGAACTCAGGGAAATAGAGGCCGACCTCGTCATCCTGGCCACGGGAGTGAGGCCCCACAAGGGGATCGAGGACCTCTGCGGGATGATGTCCCTCGAACGCGACGAGTACGGCTTCATCAAGGTCGACGCCATCGCGCCTTCGAAGACGAATGTCGAGGGCATCTTCGTCTGCGGCATGGGATCGGGGCCCAAGGACGTTCCCGACACGGTGGCCTCCGGCGGAGAGGCGGCGTCGCGGTGCATGGAATACGTAAGCGAGGGGTCCACTTCATGAAGACGGGTATTTTCATCTGCCACTGCGGCCACAACATAAAACACACCGTTGATGTGAAACGACTGAGCGAGTATTTCAAGCAGTACCCCCATGTCACGGTCTCCGAGGACTACCCCTTCGTGTGTTCCGAGCCCGGGCAGGACATGATAACGGAGAGCATCGAGAAGCACGGGCTCGACCGGGTTATCATTGCCTCCTGCGCCCCTTCGCTCCATGGAGAGCTTTTCAAGGA